>JACCDY010169177.1_pt1 | contig 10450 bp, 10 predicted proteins | sample 7446391 | NCBI WGS metagenome assembly JACCDY01 (sample SAMN15323451, study PRJNA562643) | freshwater metagenome | isolation source: river surface water | place: USA:Blue River Watershed | collected 2017-08-18
AGTTGCGAAAGAGACCAAACATAATATAAGTGGGAAAATAGATTAATTAATACGTTAATGAACCCTTTAATGATACCGCAGCAGGACAAATGAATCTCGAAGACGTTAAGCGCATAGCGCATTTATCTCATTTAGCCATCTCAGAAGATGAAGCTAAAGCAACACTTGAGCAGCTACAAAAGGTATTTAACTTGGTAGAGCAAATGCAGTCAGTCAATACAGATGGTATTGAACCTTTGGCTCACCCAATTGAGCAAATTATGACTATTGCGCAACCGCTGCGTGACGATGTTGTAACTGAACTAGATCAGCGCGATGCTTATATGAAAAATGCGCCAGCCGAACATGAGGGTTTATTTTTAGTGCCAAAGGTGATCGAATGACTTGGCATACCAAAACCATTAAAGAGATATCTACCAGCCTACAGAGAAAAGAAGTTAGTAGCCAAGAGTTGGCAACCTATTTTTTACAACGTATTTCTGTTGCCGCTGATTTAAACGCATTTGTTGATCTGAATGAAGAGCAAACAATGCGCGAGGCGAAGTTGGCGGATGACCAACTAGCTAATGGAAACAAGTCATTATTGATGGGCATACCCGTTGCTCATAAAGATGTATTTGTGACAAAGCATTGGAAAACAACTGCTGGATCAAAAATATTAACCAATTACGTTAGTCCATTTGATGCGCATGTTGTCGCTGAGCTAAGCGGCGCTGGCATGGTTTGCCTGGGCAAGGTCAATATGGATGAATTTGCCATGGGCTCAACCAATGAGAGTTCATATGCAGGTGTTGCAAAAAACCCGTGGGCTGTTGATAGAGTTCCTGGGGGGTCATCGGGCGGTTCGGCGATTGCCGTTGCAGCTGGCTTATCTCCGGCAGCCACTGGTACAGATACTGGTGGATCAATCAGGCAGCCAGCGTCACTATGTGGCATCACTGGTATTAAGCCAACATACGGAAAGGTATCTCGTTTTGGCATGATTGCTTATGCATCTTCATTAGATCAAGCTGGGCCGATGGCAAAAACAGCAGAAGATTGCGCAATCATGTTAAATGTCATGGCTGGGCATGATGCTAAAGATTCAACAAGCTTAGATAAAGCCAAAGAAGATTACACAAAAAAATTAGGTAAGACCTGGACTGGTGAGGCTGGTTTGCCATTGAAGGGCTTAAGAGTTGGTTTGCCAAAAGAATATTTTGGTGATGGGCTTGGTTCCGATGTTCGACAGGCTGTTGAGGCAGCTATTGAGCAGTTCAAAAAAATGGGCGCAGAATGCGTGCCCGTGAGTTTGCCTAAAACAGAATTATCGATACCTGTTTATTACGTGATTGCACCGGCTGAGGCATCTAGTAACTTAAGTCGTTTTGATGGTGTGCGATATGGTCACCGCGCTGATAAATATGATGATTTAATAGATATGTACAAGCGCTCACGGTCAGAGGGTTTTGGCGCAGAGGTAAAGCGCAGAATCATGATTGGAACTTATGTGTTGTCACATGGCTATTACGATGCATATTATTTGAAGGCGCAGCGTATCCGCAGAATTATTGCGCAAGACTTCCAGAATGCATTTGAGTCTTGCGACATTATTGCTGGCCCCGTTGCGCCTACAGTTGCCGGAAAGATTGGTGAAAAGATTTCAGACCCTACGCAAATGTATCTAGAAGACATCTATACGCTTTCACCGAATTTAGCTGGCTTGCCTGCAATGAGTATGCCTTGTGGGTTTGGTGACAATCAGATGCCAGTAGGCATTCAGTTGATTGGCAACTATTTTTCTGAAGCTCAACTTTTACAAGTTGCACATGCTTATCAGTTGGAGACTGATTGGCACAAGGCGCAATCACCATTCTCTCAGAAAGGTGGTTTGTGATGAAGTGGGAAGTTGTGATCGGCATGGAAACCCATGCACAGCTAAGAACAAACTCAAAAATTTTTAGTGGGGCTTCAATTAACTTTGGCGCAGAACCGAATCGTCAAGCTTGCGCTGTTGATTTAGCTTTGCCTGGTGTATTACCTGTTTTAAACAAAGAAGCAGTTGCCCATGCAATCAGATTTGGTTTGGCGGTAGGTGCGCATGTTGCGCCATTTAGTATTTTTGCGCGCAAGAACTATTTCTATCCCGACTTACCCAAAGGTTATCAAATTAGCCAGTTTGAAATACCAGTTGTGCAGGGCGGTAAGGTCAATATTGTTTTGGATGGGGTTGCTAAAACTGTTCAATTAACAAGAGCGCATCTTGAAGAAGATGCGGGCAAGTCACTACACGAAGATTTTCGTGGTCCACATGGTGAGCCTTCAAGCGGTATAGACCTTAATAGAGCTGGTACCCCGTTGTTAGAAATTGTGACCGAGCCAGATATGCGAAGTGCTGCGGAGGCGGTTGCATATGCAAAGGCATTGCACAGCTTGGTTGTCTGGTTGGGTGTGTGTGATGGCAACATGCAAGAGGGTTCATTCCGTTGCGATGCCAACGTTTCTGTTCGCCCTGAGGGGCAGGTTGAATTTGGCACCCGTTGCGAAATTAAAAATCTGAATTCCTTTAGATTTTTAGAAGAAGCAATTCAGTATGAGGTGCGTAGACAAATAGAGTTAATTGAAGATGGTGGCAGAGTTGTTCAAGAAACTCGTTTGTACGATCCAGATAAAAAAGAAACACGTAGCATGCGAAGCAAAGAAGATGCCAACGACTATCGCTACTTCCCTGATCCAGATTTATTGCCATTAATTATTTCTGAAGATTGGATTGCTAAAGAGCGTGCCGAAATGACGGAGTTACCCGCTCAGAAAGCTGAACGTTGGCAAGCTGATTTTGGTTTGTCGGCATATGATTGCCAAGTGCTAACTCAAGAAAAATCCACAGCTGATTTTTATGAGAAGTTGGTTCAGCAGTTAAATAAAGATCAAGCTAAAGCCGCGGCAAATTTGATGGCTGGAGAATTTGCATCTGCTCTTAATAAAGACGGTATCAGCGCAGATCAATCACCATTAAATCCACAACAAATAGCTAAGTTAATTCAGCGTATAGCTGATGGAACTATTTCTAATAAGATTGCCAAAGAAATATTTGTAGCAATGTGGGATGAGAGAGCAACAGACGTTGATGCTGTGGATCGAATTATTGAAGCCAAGGGGCTTAAGCAAATCAGCGATAGCGGAGCTCTTGAGGCAATCATTGACCAGGTTTTATCAGCAAATCAAAAATCGGTTGAAGAATTTAGAGCTGGAAAAGAAAAGGCATTCAATGCTTTGATTGGCCAAATTATGAAAGCCACTCAAGGTAAGGCTAATCCACAACAAGTTAATAAGTTATTAACAGATAAGTTGAGCAAATCATGACACAAAATGAAACTAATTCGGTTGAGCAACAAGAGCGCGAAGCTTTAGTTGCTGAGTGGCTCAAAGCGACGCCAGGATTTTTTGAAAGGCATGCAGAGCTTTTATCTGAAATTCAGTTAAAAAACCCGCATGGCGATAGAGCTATTTCATTGCAAGAGCGTCAGTTAGGTGTGTTGCGTCAACAAAATCAAGCTTTAAATCAGCGCCTGTCAGAGATGCTTAGGTTCGGTAGTCAGAATGACAAAACACAAGGATTGATGATTGCTTGGTTAAAAAGTTTGCTCTTGGCTAAGTTGGAGTCTGACGTCAAATCCGCGATTGCTGATGGTTTAGCAAGCGTGTTTGGTATTGAGTTGGTGAAGTTAGTTGATGGGCTAGATTTACCAATTTATTGTGGTGGCGCAGATAAGGCTGGAAGTGCGTTTGAGCCTCATCTAAATGATGAGATAAAAAGCTTGGCAGTGATTAATTTGTCAAATGTAAATGCCCAGATTTTGTTGGCGAGTCATCATCCAGAAAAGTTCACCGCAGATATGGGTAGTGTCTATTTAGATCAAATCGGTGAGTTGGCGTCGGCAGCGATCACTAGATCTAAGGAATAGGATTAGACATGAATGAAAGCCTCGCGGAGGAATACCTGCGCGAACTTCATGTTCTACGACAGGTATCAAAGCATACGATCGCTGCTTATAAGAAAGACATCGACTACCTATTGAGTCGATTGCAAGAAGTTGGTTTGAAGTTTTCAGATTTAAGCTCTGATCAAGTTCGAAACTGGGTGGCAAAGTTACACGCAGAAGGGCATGCACCTCGCAGTATTGCCAGAACATTGTCTGCCTGGCGAGGTTTTTATTTATGGTTAGCCAATCAAAAAGGATTGATTAAAACAAATCCCTTGAGTGATGTTAGAGCTCCCAAGAGAGCCAAGCCATTGCCTAAAGCGCTGTCAGTTGAAAATGCAATAAGTCTCGTTGAGAGCGCTAATCAAGAAGCCATACAAAATGATTTATTTTTAAGAGCTAGAGATCGTGCAATTGTTGAGCTACTTTATTCCTCAGGTTTACGTTTATCTGAGTTGCTTGGCATTGATTTAACCCCAATTGACACAAAAGAATATTCATCGGCTGGCTGGATTGATTTTGAGGCTGGTGAAGTCATGGTGTTGGGTAAGGGCAAAAAAAGAAGAACTGTGCCGGTAGGTGCTGCTGCGATCAATGCGTTGCGTGAGTGGATAACGGTTAGAGCTGGCTATATTAATAAGCAACAAGAATTCCCTCAGCCTTTATTCATTAACAAGCAAGGCAAAAGAGTGTCTGCAAGAACCATTCAAAAACATCTGGCAGAGTTGGCCACAAAAGCAGGCTTGCCAACACATGTACATCCACATATGTTGAGACATAGTTTTGCAAGCCACGTTTTACAATCGTCTGGTGATTTGCGGGCTGTCCAAGAAATGCTTGGTCATGCAAGCATTACTAGTACGCAAATATACACAGCTTTGGATTTTCAACACTTGGCCCAAGCATATGATTTGGCGCACCCCAGAGCTAAAAATAAGAAGAGTCAATAATGCATGCAAGTATCGTATTAAAGCCCGGTAAAGAGCGCCCAGTATTAAGGCGTCATCCTTGGGTTTATTCAAATGCCGTTGATCGTTTTGAGGGGAAGGTATATCCCGGCTCAACCGTTCACGTAATAAGTCACGATGGAAAATTTCTTGCTAAGGGTTTGTACAGCCCAAGTTCCCAAATTAGAGTCAGAATTTTGACGTGGGATGAAACAAAAGTTATTGACCATGCGTTTTTTAAGGGGCGCATTTCAAAAGCGATAGAACATCGTGCCCAGTGGGTTAAAAATACCAATGCGATACGTTTAATTTTTGGCGAGAGCGATGGCTTGCCTGGTTTGGTCGTAGATCAGTATGCAGACACGCTGGTTTGCCAATTTTTATTTGTGGGCATGGAACACTGGAAAGATGCCATCGTGCAGGCTTTGGTTAAACAAACTAACTGCAAGAGAATTGTGGAGCGATCTGATGCTGCCGTTCGAGCGAGAGAAGGTTTGGATCCACATGTTGGAGTTCTATTTGGCGAAATGCCAGATGCACCGATTGAGGTAAATGAGTGCGGTGTTTTATATAGCGTTGACGTATTAAACGGACATAAAACAGGATTTTATGTTGATCAAAGAGATAGTAGAGACTTGTTAAGTCAACTGGCAAAAGACAAAGAAGTTCTAAATATGTTTTGCTATACGGGCGGTTTTTCTTTAGCGGCATTAAAGGGTGGAGCTAAGCACGTTACCTCAGTAGATTCATCTGGTGAGGCATTGGCAATGGCACAAAAGCAAATGGTTCTGAATGGTTTTGATACAAGTCGTGCAACTTGGCTAGATTCTGACGCATTTGCAGTTTTAACCCAGTTTAGAAAAGAAGGTAAGCAGTTTGATATTGTTGTTTTGGATCCCCCAAAATTTGCCCCATCATCGCATCATTTAGATAAAGCCTTGCGTGCATATAAAGAAATTAATCGCGCAGGCATGCAATTGTTAAGGCCGGGTGGCTTATTGTTCACTTTCTCATGTTCTGGTGCTGTTGATTCGGCATTGTTTGAAAAAACTGTGGCGATGGCAAGTGCTGAGGCAATGACTCATTCATCAGATTTTGAAATGGATTTTCGTTTAATGAAGCGGTTGTCTTCGGGAGCCGATCACCCATTATTAACAAGCTTTCCAGAGGGTGACTATCTAAAAGGCTTGATGCTTCAAAGAGCATAGCTAAGAAGCAATGATTGCCTCATAATTAAAAAATTAAACAAGGATTACAGCATGGCACTAATACCAGTAACAATTTTGTCCGGTTTTTTGGGTAGTGGCAAAACTACTCTGCTAAAGCATATTCTTCATGAGAACCATGGCAACAAGATTGCTGTGATTGAGAATGAATTTGGAGAAGAAAATATCGATAACGATATTTTGGTTCAAGATAGCAATGAGCAAATTGTTCAAATGAGTAATGGCTGTGTTTGCTGCACGATTCGTGGAGACTTGGTTGATGCCCTGAATGATTTATTTGAGCAACGTAAAGATAAAAAAATTCAATTTGATCGAGTAGTCATTGAAACGACTGGCGTTGCTAACCCTGGCCCAGTTGCGCAAACGTTTTTTATGGATGATGAAGTCGCAAGCCATTACATACTTGATGCCGTGGTTACTTTAGTGGATGCAAAGCATGGCAATCAGCAGCTAGATAAACATGAAGAGGCTCAGCAACAAGTTGGGTTTGCAGATCGCATTTTTATTACTAAAACAGACTTGGTTAGTGCAAATGCAGTTGACGCATTAAAACATCGCCTAATGCATATGAATCCACGTGCGCCTATTACTGGAATTACGCAAGGTGCAGTGCCATTGGATCAAGTGCTTGATTTAAGGGGCTTTAACCTTAACGATAAATTGGAGATTGACCCCCATTTCTTGGAGCAAGACGATCACGATCACGCTAATTGCGGTCACGATCATCATGAACATGGTCCAGATTGCAACCATGGTCATCACCATGGCCAAACTCAGGCCGTTCAATTTGTTCGAAAAAGCCATACTGACAAAATTCAATCATTTGTTTTTAAGAGCGACCGACCTTTTGATTCGCAAAAATTGGAAGATTTTTTGGGTGGAATATTGTCTGTTTTTGGCGCTAAGATGTTGAGATATAAGGGAGTTTTGTACATCAAGGGCGGGCCTCGCAAAGTGATTATTCAAGGTGTTCACGAAATGATGGGTTCTGACCTAGGGGCTCCATGGGGCAAAGAAAAGAAGGAAACCAGAATGGTCTTTATTGGGACGGATTTACCTAAAGATGTTTTATTAGGTGGATTAGAAACTTGTTTGGTGTAATCTAACGGGATTAGAGTAGAATTCCGCGCCCAGAGACGTTTATAGATTATGTAATATTTGGGCGTCAAAAATTGACGTTACAAGACTAAAAGTCCTGAAAGGACATGAAATGAGCAAGAAACCATTGACCGAAGCAGATTTGTTGAAGATGTCTGAAAAAGACTACATGAACGCTGCTCAGTTAGAGTTTTTTAAAACTAAGTTGTTGGCACTAAAGGCTGATCTTTTGATGCATGCAAATGAAACAACAGAACATTTGCGTGAGAACGTTTTGGTCCCAGACCCAGCTGATCGTGCAACGATTGAAGAAGAGCATGCGCTTGAGTTGCGAACACGTGATCGTGAACGCAAGCTTTTGAAGAAAGTTGAGCAGTCTCTTTTGAGTATTGAATCAGGTGAGTACGGCTGGTGCGAAGAAACTGGTGAGCCAATCGGTATTCCACGTTTATTAGCAAGACCTACTGCTAATTTATCTCTTGAAGCTCAAGAGCGTCGTGAGTTGCGTCAGAAGTTATTTGGCAACTAATCCATAGCAAGGCAAGAAGTGACTAGGTCACTTAGACTAATTTCAATAGCGTTACTCCTTTGCATTGGGCTTTTACAAGCCCAGTGGCAAGGCTTTGCTCATGCCATTGAGCACGCACACCATGTTGAGCAAGTTGTTTCTTTCGAATCAAGTGGCCATTTAAATCAAGATCAGTCAACTGCCCAACAAAAAGATTTTCATCATTGCGCAGCTTATGACTCATTAACGTTGGCACATGCATTAGCAGCGGCACCCGAGGCTAACTTGCTGAGTCATGCCAAGCATGTTGCTGAAAAGTTTTACGAGTCGCAACAAGCCTCGATAGAAGCCTATAGTGCATTCGATGCTAGAGGCCCTCCCAACAGTCACGCTTAAACACCTAGTGCCAGCCAAGCTGGCGTTTTGCGTATTGTTAGGAGATTTACATGAAAGTATTAAAACGTTCTGTCGTAGCGACAGCGGTTTTATTGGTGATTAGTAACCAAGCCAGTTTTGCTCATCAAACATTAGATGCGGTTGTGGTGACTGCTAACCCATTAGGCAGTGATATTAATGACCTTGTTGCACCTGTGAGTGTTTTGCGGGGCGATGAACTTGCCAAAAAGCAAAGTAGCACCTTAGGCGAGACACTTAATCATTTGCCTGGTATTAGTTCGACCAACTTTGGACCAAACTCTAGTCGTCCTGTAGTGCGTGGGTTAGATGGCGATCGTGTGCGCATCATGAACAATGGCGGCGCGAGCCTCGATGTTTCATCTTTATCTGCAGATCATGCTGTTGCTATCGATCCATTGTTGGTTGAACAAATTGAGGTGGTGCGTGGGCCGGCGGCGCTTCAGTATGGTGGCAGTGCTATTGGTGGTGCTGTGAACATCATTGATAACCGTATACCAAGGTCTCCAATTAATGGAGTTGATGGCCGAGCTGAGTTTCGTGCGGGTGGCCCAGAGATGGAAAGAGCTGGCGCCGCACTCTTAAATACAGGTAATGGCCAATTAGCAATACACGCCGATGCTGCATATCGAAAGACAGATAACTTGCGCATACCTGGAAATGTACTTAGGTCTGATGCAATAAAAGAAGGGTCAAAATTATTGAACTCCAATTCTGATCAACAGTCTGGATCGGTTGGTGCGTCTGCCACATCAGAACATGGCTATGCGGGGTTGTCTCTAGACACATATCGCAATGATTACGGCACAAGTCTTTTTGAGGAAGCTAGTCCTACGCGCATCAAAATGCAGCAAGATAGAGTAACTTTTGCAGCAGAGCAAAGAAACTTGGACGGCAAATTGGGTGTGCTGAGTTCTTTGCATGGCTCAATCTCCCATACTGATTACAAGCATGATGAGTTGGCTGGCTCCGCAATTGAGGCAACTTTCAAAAACAAAGGTTGGGAAGGTCACTTTGGTGGAACTTTAGTGCCAGTCAATACAGCCTTTGGTCAATTAAAGGGCGCATGGGGAATCCAGGCATCTAGTAGCCAGCTGCGCATGACTGGAGAGGCTCCACTTGTTCCTGATGCTGATACAAATACTAAGGCTCTTTATATATTTGAGGAGCTAAGCCTTAGTAAAGATAGCGCAGTTAATTTGGGGGCTCGTGTTGAGGATGTGCGCATCAAGGGTATTGCTGGTAACGGTAGTGATGGTGACGCTAGCGTTGGCGAGAAGAAATTTAAACCGTTTTCTACATCATTGGGTTATCGCCAAGGGCTAAATAGTCTATGGACTGCAACATCGAACCTCTCATACACCGAGCGTGCACCAACGTACTATGAGTTGTTTTCTAACGGGCATCACCATGCAACAGGTATGGATGAAATTGGTGACCCAAATCAGAAAATGGAAAAAGGCACAACGCTAGATTTGGCATTTACTTATAAAACAGCAGAGTCAAAAACTAGATTGGGTGCATTTGTGACAGAGTTTTCAAACTTTATAGGACTCAAATACTCTGGAAATGACACGCCTGTTGATGGAGATCCAATTTATAACTTTGAAGGCATCAAGGCTCGTTTATATGGCTTAGAAGCGGATGGTCGATTTCCGTTGTTAAAAGGTGTTTTTGCCAAGGCTGGTCAAATTGATTTGAGTTGGAAGGCAGACTATGTGCGTGGAGAAAACCGAACAACGGGAGGATCTTTACCAAGAATTGCCCCATTGCGTTTGGATGGAGCACTGATTTATACAGAAGGTAGATACTCAAGTCAGTTAGATGTGCGCTATGCCGCTTCCCAAAACCGCTATGACGACAGCTTGGGGGCGACGCCAAGTTACACAATGGTTGGTATGGGTGCATCTTATAAAACTGTCATTCAGGGATTTAAGACCGCCTATTGGTTTGTTCGTGTAGATAACTTGACTAACGAAGTTGCGCGCAATGCTTCATCAGTGATGCGCGATGTTGCTATGGTTGGCTCAAGAAGTTTACGAGCGGGGCTTAGAGCTTCATTCTAAGTGCTTGTAGATCTGATTTGAGGGGTGCTTAGGCTCCCCTTTTTGCTTTTTGACAGGACTTTTTAAAAAAAGTGTTGTTTTGGTCTTAAAAATATAGCCAAGTAGGGGTTCTGGTCTTAGAATCACGCGCATGAACGCACCGCTAAAAGAACTTCAAGACGTATCCCCTGCAATTAAAGCCGAGGTTTTGGCGCAGGCTTTACCGTATATCAAAAAATATCACGGCAAA
>JACCDY010251991.1_pt1 | contig 10449 bp, 9 predicted proteins | sample 7446391 | NCBI WGS metagenome assembly JACCDY01 (sample SAMN15323451, study PRJNA562643) | freshwater metagenome | isolation source: river surface water | place: USA:Blue River Watershed | collected 2017-08-18
GCTAAGAATGATGATCCCTCCCATTGTAGGCGTTCCTGACTTTTCTATTTGTCCTGCAAGTCCAAGATCTCGAACCGTTTCTCCGATTTGTTGCTTGCGTAGGGCAAGGATGATTTTCTTCCCAAAAACAATTGATACAATTAATGAGGTGATCAATGCCATGGCTGCTCGAAAGGAAATAAAGTCGAACAAACCGGCTCCCGGAACATTAAGTTTATCTAAGTAATCAAATAAGTAGTACAGCATTATTTCTTCAATTCATTAGTTAATTCTTGTGTTATCTTGAAATCATCAAAATCGTATTTAACTCCCATGATTTCTTGGTATTTCTCATGTCCTTTGCCCGCAATTAAAATGATATCACCCGGTTGTGCGAGTAGAATCGCGGTTTTAATAGCCTGTTTTCTATCCAGTACAGAAATGGATTTAGTTTGCAAATCTGGGGTCAACCCTGATTCCATATCTTGTAAAATTTGAGCGGGATCTTCTGTTCGTGGGTTATCAGAAGTTAAAATAACTTGTTGACTCATCTTAGCGGCTATTTCCGCCATCAACGGACGTTTTGTTTTGTCACGATCTCCACCACATCCTACAAGTGTGATGACTTTTTCTGTCCCCTTCTTTATTCCGTTAATAGTTTGGAGCACATTTTCCAATGCGTCAGGCGTGTGTGCATAATCCACAATAACTGTCAATCCGCCTTGACTTCTGTAATATTGAAATCTCCCATCAACTGAATTTAAATTACTGAGGCCTGTTAATACTTCTAATGATTCAAATCCTAAAGAGGTGGCCACGCCATATACTGCCAGCAAGTTGTAGGCATTAAATTCTCCAACCAATTTGGTGTATACTTCTTTATTATTGATTTGAAGCACTAAACCACTGAGTGCGTTCTCACTAATTTTCCCTTTAAAATCTGCAGGAGTTTTAAGTGCATAACTTAATTTTTGTGCCTTCGTGTTTTGCAACATTAGCGTTCCGTTCTTATCGTCAACATTTGTCAAAGCAAAAGCAGCGCTGCTAAGTCCATCAAAAAAGGCTTTTTTTACATTTATGTATGCAGCAAAAGTTTGGTGGTAATCCAAATGGTCATGTGTTATATTGGTAAAAACCGCCCCATTGAAATCTAATCCAGCTATACGATGTTGATGAATTGCATGCGAACTGACTTCCATAAAACAATACCCACATCCTTGGTCGACCATTTTTCTCAATAATGCATTGAGTTGGACAGGATCGGGGGTGGTGTGTGTGGATGGGATTTCCTCTTCTCCAATCTTATTTACCACTGTTGAAAGCAAACCGGCTTTAGCTCCTAACTGCAAGAATAGACTATGAAGAAGAGTGGTGGTGGTGGTCTTTCCATTTGTTCCGGTTATACCCACTAATTTGAGATTTTTTGAAGGATGATCGTAAAAATTACATGCCGAAACTCCTAATGCATAGGCGGAATCTGCAACTTCCATCACATTGGCATCGTCAAATGAAACCTTATTAATTTCTTGAACTACAAAATTGCGACAACCGTTAGCATAGGCCGCTGAAATATAATCATGACCATCGTTGTTCGTTCCTCTGATGGCGAAGAATAGTGAAGACCCTGAGGCTTGACGAGAATCAAACGTTAATAATTCAATGGTATTATCAAGACTTCCTCTTACCTGAGAAAAAGCAATTCCATTTAATATATTATCTAATGTTTTCATTTAAATTCTAATCGTATTACTTGTCCTCTTGTTAGCGAAGTTCCTGGTGTGAGAGATTGTGACACCACCTTACCAAATCCTTTCATCTTCACAATTAACCCTTTACTCTCGAGAATATAGACTGCATCTTTGGCATTCATTCCAAGCACATTTGGCACTTTTCCGTCTAGTTTTAATTTACTCGAAATAATTACCTTTCCTTTGGTGGTATCAGCTCCTTGCCAATCGCCTAAAGATTGTATTGCGTATGGCAAGCCTAATTTTTGAGCTACCGAAATAATATCTTTGGAATATCCTGTTTTAAACTGTGGTAAATCTTTTGATTTGACTCCTTCGTTTACTGCCTTGTGATATTTTAAAGAGGACGCGTACACCTTGTTAGCTACTTCGGCAAATACAGTTCCTGCAGCTTCCGCACCATAATATGCAATTGCTGGATTTGGTTTTGAAATCACTACAATACAACTGTATATTGGGTTATCCGCTGGAAAGTATCCAACAAAAGAAGCCTGATAAGAGCTATTGGACTCATTTTCTCCGTATTGACCTTTGTCCCCTTGTATTTCGGCTGTACCTGTTTTACCTGCAATTTTAAACATGGAACTTATTAGTTGCTTACCTGTACCGTTTGTCATTACCCCTTTCATGCATTCCTGCATAATTTTTACGGTTTTATCAGAACATACTTTTTCACGCAACACCACTGGGTTAAAAGTTTGAATGGTAGCACCTCCCCTTCTTATTTCTTGGACAAAAAGCGGACGTACAAGCTTGCCATTATTTGCTATCGCATTATATAAGGATAAGGTCTGTAAAGGCGTTTGCAGCACACTATATCCAATAGACATCCAAGGCAATGAGATTGCGTTCCAAGCATCCGTTCCTGGTTTTGGAAACACAGGATTCGCTTCACCTTTCAGGTCAATACCGAGAGGTTCAGTTACACCAAATTGTTTGAGTTTATCCAAGAATCGTTGCGGCTCATTTCGATACGCATTATGTATAATTTGAGAAATAACATTCGAAGACTTTTCAAAAGCCTGTTGGATGGTTATTTGACCGTAACCATTTCCGTGATTCGAGTCTTTAAGTTTATGGCCTGCTGCGAAATTATAGGTTCCGACCGCATTCACTTTGTCGGTAATGTTAAATTTCCCATCTTCCAATCCCGCCATTAGAGAGGCCAGTTTCATTGTGGAACCAGGCACTTCTCCTTGAGCTAATGCATAGTTGAACTCGTCTGCACATGTGCCATTTGATTTTCTTTTTAAGTTGGCGATGGCGCGCACGTAACCGGTTTTGACTTCCATTACAACAACACAACCATGATCTGCCTCTAATGCCAAAACTTGTCGATAAAGTTCTGAATGCGCCACTTCTTGAATCTCTTTATCTATGGTAGTTACAACATCGGCCCCTTCAACAGCATCTTTGGTAACCTGACCGATTTTTTTCCATCCTGTCGCAAAACGCTGCTCGACCTCTTCCCCTGGTTCTCCTTTCAGGTAATTAAAATAAGCTCCATAAATTCCAATCATACGGTCATCACCCAAGGTTCTTGTCAACATTGGATTATAAGGTTTTTCAATTTTCACGTGCTCAACATCATCAATTAAACCACCTTTGAAGCGACCTAATTTAAAGATGGGTAATTTTCGTAATTTCAATCGCTGATCATTGGTAACAGCTTTACGAATCAGAACACTTCGACTGCCTTCATTTCTTGCCTTGAGAATTAAATCCACATAATGCGCTTCGTTTTCTTGTGGATACATTTTATGAAGTGCTTGTCCAAGTTCATTAAGGTCTTTATCGAATACCTTTTGATCTACAACGGTTGGATCCATGTAGATATCATAATAGGTAACATGAGTTAGTAAGGTATTGTAATTTCTATCTAGGATTTCTCCCTTTCTGGCTGGTCGCTCCACAGTACGGTATGGGATTTTGTCATCAGAACTTGAAAACACATTCGACCTACCCTCCATTTGTAAGGAAACCGTTTTATACAAAACAATTAGCATGAGCACAATAAAACCAAAGTAGATGGTATATGCACGGTAATAAAGAAAATTCTTGTCCTGACTCATGGTTTAACTCGAATTACTTTGGTGGCATTTTTAGTTTCTTTAAGACCAGTTGAATCCAACTTTTCTACTAAACTTATTCTTCTCGTTTCCGCCTCTAATTTTGATTTAAGTTCCACATATTCAGCAGCACTTTGATCAAGATCGCGTTGAGCTTTTACAATATCCTTTCCTACTTCTTTACCGTAATATCCTTTTGCGATAAGCAGAATTAACAGAAACATTAAGAAGAACAGAAAACTCAAGTTATTCAAAAAGAATTCTTTAGTAAGAAAATCCCCATTTAAGATTTGCGTGAACGCATTTACCTTCTTTGGGTTTTTGTTAACAGATTTAGGAGCATTGTTTTTCTTCTCTGCTTTTTTAGCAGGCTCCTTATCATCAGGCAGATTGTATACTATGTAGTCATTATCTGTCATCTCTTCTCTGCAATTCTTAATTTAGCGCTACGCGAACGCGAGTTTTGTTGAATCTCATTTTCATCAGCCACAATAGGATGGCGAGTAATTTCATTAAAAGGCTTCAGTACATTTCCAAAAAAATCCTTTTCGATATTTCCATCAAACGAACCGCGTTTCATGAAGTTTTTGACAAGTCTATCTTCTAAAGAATGATAAGACATTACGACCAATCTACCTCCTGGTTTAAGCAATTCAGCAGCTTGTTCGAGCATTGATTTTAGCACTTCCAATTCTTGATTAACCTCAATTCGAATCGCCTGAAAAACCTGTGCGTAGAACTTATGATCTTTAAACTTTGGCGCAAATCGTCGTAACGCCTCCATTAATTCAACTGTGGTTTCTATTGGAGTATCTGCTCGCTTGGAAATGATTGTTGCCGCCATAGCGCGGGAAGAAGGCAATTCACCATATACTTTAAAAATTTGAGTTAACTGCTCTTCTTCATACTGGTTTACCACTTCATAGGCAGATAATTTTGCTTGCTGATTCATTCGCATATCTAAGCGCGCATTTTCACGGATGCTAAATCCTCTTGCAGGCTCATCAAATTGATAAGAAGAAACACCAAGATCAGCCAACAATCCATCGATTGCCAGAACATTATGAAGTTTCAAATGATTTTTTAAATAGCTAAAATTCGCAGGAATTAACTGGAAATTTGGTGCTTCCCATACATTTTGCTGAGCAGCTTGATCCTGATCAAACGCGAAGAGTTTTCCTTGATTTCCTAAAGCATTAAAAATAGCCTTGGAATGCCCACCACCTCCAAAGGTAACATCTACATATATACCGTCTGGATTAATATTCAACCCATCGATACACTCATTAAAGAGCACTGGTATGTGGTAAGCCGTATTATTCTCCATTGTCCAAATCACCCATTACTTCATCCGCCAAATCAGCGAAATCAGCCATGTTTCCTTCGATCATTTCGAAGTATTTGGATTTGTCCCAGATTTCAATTCTGTCATTGTATGCAATAAGCATAACCTCTGACTCAAGGCCCACCCGCTCCATTAGCGCAACAGGTATTAACACCCTGCCTGCATTATCCAATGTCACCTGTTTTGCCCCTTGGTGAAATAAGCGGTAGAACATCCTGTTCTTCGGTTTGAATAAGTTCATTTTCGAAAGCTTGTCGCTTATTCGCTCCCAATCTGGAAGAGGAAACAAAGTCAAACACTCTTCAAATCCTTTATTCAACATGAAATCTCGCTGAGACGACGTAGGAAGCTGCTTCCTTAATCCAGAAGGAAATAAAAACCGACCCTTTTCGTCAAGTTTTACTTCAAATTCTCCTACTAATCCTGCCATAGCTTAAATAATGGGTAAAATTAATGGAATAATTACCACTTTTTACCACTTGATTTTAAATTGTTGATAACTTCTAACGTTTAGCAAATATATTGGTTTCAATTGAGAATAAAAAATACGTCTAATTCCTTTATTTTATTTGACTTTTTTAATTATAGTGGGAGTTTGTGGGAACTTTTTAACACGTAATTCACAATGTACGTTTACAAGTTTTAAAATGCTTAGAAATGTTGCCACTCAATTGACTTAATTTTGACGCATGACCAACGCCCTTAAAAGCTGGATTCTATTGATTATCCTTTCCATCATCTGGGGAAGCTCATTTATATTGATGAAAAAAGGCATGTATGGCAGTAATGGCGAGCCAATTTTTAGTGCTCCTCAAGTTGGATCACTTCGCATGCTGATTGCTTCAAGTGTTTTATTACCCTGGGCAATCAAGGGATGGCAATCGCTCCAATCGAAGAAAGACATTCTTTATTTCTCCATTGTGGGAACTTGTGGAAGTTTCTTGCCTGCGTTTTTATTTACGTTTGCAGAAACAGGTATCACATCTGGCCTCGCAGGTATGCTAAATAGTTTCACGCCTATTTTCACTATTCTTCTCGGATTACTAATTTTTCAGCAACGACTAAATTCTTATCAATATATTGGAGTAAGTATCGGCACTGTTGGAATTATTTTACTTGTTTTGTCTGGAAAACAAAGTTCACTTTCAGGCGATACCACGCATATTCTTGCTGTAATTGCAGCAACTCTATTGTACGCCATAAGCCTGAGTACCATAAAATACAAATTACAACACTACAGCTCCATGCAAGTCACAAGCATTTCTTTGTCTTTGATTTGGATACCTGCTTTTTTAATTGTTTTATTTATGGACACACCAACGGTGATATTAGAAAATGACCTAGCTTCTGATGGACTGTGTGCCATAATCGTTCTCGCTTTATTTGGAACAGCTATCGCCACAATTCTCTTCAATGCTACTATTCGTTTATCATCGGCATTGTTCGCAAGTAGTGTGACATACTTAATGCCCATCGTTTCGGTTTTGATTGGTTGGCGTTTTGGCGAAGTTATTACAGCAGCGCAAATTGGCTCTATGTTTATCATTCTCTTGGGTATTCTTTTGGCTAATTTACCGGGTTTACTTAAGCTAAAATCAAGTAAATAAAATACTATCTTTCTAAACAGAAATAATTCGTGTAATTTAGTTTGCTGAATAAGGATAATATCGTATCTTTGCAATCCTAAATTTAAAAATTAGCTATATGTACGCAATTGTAGAGATAGCAGGGCAGCAGTTCAAAGTGCAAAAAGACCAAAAGGTATTTGTACACAGATTATCAGCTGAAACTGGTTCTAAAGTAGAATTTGATCGAGTTTTATTAGTTGATAACGATGGTAAAATTTCAGTTGGCGCCCCGGCTATAGAAGGTGCAAAAGTCACCGCAGAAGTCCTTGACCATGTGAAAGGAGATAAAGTAATCGTTTTCAAAAAGAAAAGAAGAAAAGGTTACCAAAAAAGCAACGGTCACCGTCAACAGTTTACGGCGATCAGTATTAAAGATATTAAAGCATAATCTCGCTTAGCGAATAAAAACATAAGACGATGGCACACAAAAAAGGAGTTGGTAGTTCGAAAAACGGTCGTGAATCCCATAGCAAACGTTTGGGTGTGAAAATTTTTGGAGGACAAGCAGCTATTGCTGGAAACATTATTGTTCGTCAGAGAGGCACACAACATCATCCTGGGAATAATGTAGGCATTGGTAAAGATCATACATTATTTGCATTAACGGATGGTTTAGTAGAATTCCGTAAGAAAAAAGACAATCGTTCCTTTGTTTCTGTTGTTCCGTGTGAAACAGGAGCCGAAGCATAATTTAATCCATATTGGTTAGAAAGCTGTTCGAAAGAGCAGCTTTTTTTTTGCCGTAACTTAAATTCCTAAGGTTTATCTTAATCAATAGAATACAATAAGTTTCCATTCGCTAAATACAATAACAAAATATCTCTATTAAATTTGTCGCATGACTTCACTTTCCAAAAAACAGCGCTATGCATTTTCCACCTTGACAGGCCTGTTACTTACGATCTCGTTTCCATTTAGTGGAAGTTTAATGCCGCTCATCTTCATTGCTTGGATACCCTTACTACTAGTTGAAAATAAGTTATCGGAGAATTCAAAAAGTGGGCGACATGTATTCGTTCATGCCTATTGGAGTTTTTTTATTTACAATTTGGGAAGCACCTGGTGGATTTGGAATTCTACTTCTGTTGGAGGAGTTTTAGCATTTGTTTTCAACTCCTTACTCATGGCCTTGGCCTTTCTTCTTTTTCATTTTTTGCGTAAACGAAGTACTTCAGCCTATGATTTTTTGTTTTTTCCTATCGTTTGGGTAGCCTTCGAGTATTGTCATTTCAATTGGGAATTATCGTGGCCATGGCTTACCATGGGAAATGTTTTTTCAGAATTACCCAATTGGATTCAATGGTATGAATTCACTGGGGTATTAGGAGGAAGTCTCTGGATACTCTTAATTAATGCTTTGTTATTGAAATTATTCCTTAAGTGGAAAACGACAAATGAACCCAAATCTTTGCTTCCTATCGGGATCAGTTCAGTTTCACTTCTAATTACACCACTTGTTATTTCCTATTTGCTTTTAAGTTCTTTTAAGGAGGATTCCTCTAGAAAAATACATGTTTTAGCTGTTCAGCCTAATATTGATCCGTATAACGAAAAATTCTCCCCCTCATATACACCTGAAGATCAGTTGGCAAAATTTTACAGAATGATTGCTCCTTACCAGTCGAAAAAGATAGATTTGGTTATGGGGCCTGAAACCATGTTGAGCGCCGACATTTGGGAGGAGTACATCGATGAATTTGGTGTTATAAAAATGATGACGGAAGAAAAGAAAAATTGGCCTCAAACAGAATTTTTGGTAGGAGCTTCCACGTCCAATTTATTCAAAGAAAAAGTATCTTCTGCGGCAAAACCCTTACCTGAAGGTAATGGTTATGTGGAAAACTACAACACCTCTTTATTTATGAATAATTTAATGGAAAAAACCCTCATTCACAAGTCTAAACTTGTTTTAGGAGTTGAGAAAATTCCATTCGCAAGTTGGTTGCCTTTCCTAGAAAATTTCGCTTTACAAAATGGAGGTACTTCTGGATCCTTAGGAATTGAAAATGAACCAAAAGTTATTCGAAGTAGTGAAGGCATTTTAGCGCCAGTCATTTGTTACGAATCTATTTACGGAGAGTTTGTTGCTGAACAGTGCAACAAGGGCGCTGAGGCGATTTGCATCATCACCAATGATGGGTGGTGGGGTGATTCTCCTGGATACAAACAACATTTTAGTTTGGCAAGACTTCGAGCCATCGAAAACCGCAGATGGGTTATTCGCTCTGCAAATACAGGTAAAAGTGGATTTATTAGTCCAACCGGTGAAATAGCACAAGAGACAGGTTATTGGGTACCTGCTACCATCGATCAAGAAATTTCGCTCTCAGCTGAAAAAACATTTTATACGCAACATGGTGATTACCTCGGAAAAAATGCTCTTGTAGCTACGCTAGTAGCCTTAACTTTAACATTGTATCGACAATTCAGACGAAAAAAAGCATAAAAAAAGGAAGCTGAATTTCTTCAAACTTCCTTTTTCACCAATCAACAAGTATATTCTTTAGTAACCTGGGTTTTGAATAAGGTTAGGATTTAAACCTAAATCAGCATTCGGAATTGGATATAAATTTTTAAATGCTTCGGTTGCAATACCATCAACTTCTCCGCCTTTAAAAGACCAAACGTAGTCTCCACCGGTAAATTTGCCAAATCGAATTAAATCAGTTCGTCGAGTTGCTTCCCAACTAAGTTCACGTGCTCTTTCGTCAAGAATATCATCTAAAGAAAGGGATGCTACATTGAAAGCGCTAGTGTTGTATGCTCGCGTGCGAATTAAATTAACATATTGAATGGCAGTAGCTTGGTCACCTAATCTAAATGACGATTCTGCTAACATCAGGTAAACATCGGCTAATCTAAACATTGGAAAATCAATGTCAACATGTGCAGAATTCGCATTATTCGATCCGTTCAAACCAGCTTTTGTTTTATTTTTAAATTTAGGAAATGCGTATCCGTAATTGAATTGGGCTAATTGGGTTGGAGCTGTAAAATTTAATTGTTGACCGGTTCTGTAGAACAGGTAACGAGAATCCAGGGTAGAATCTGGGAATTTATTTACAAATTGTGGCGTAACTCGTAATCCTCCCCATTTTCCATTCACACCGTAATCTGCAGCATTCATGGCTCCACCTAAGGCCCCACAAACTAAGTATGTTGTACCACCCCAAGTCTGGGCGTATAAACCGTCATATACTACTGGGAAAATAATTTCTGGTGACGTATGATTATCTGCTAAGAACATGTCTTGGTATACGTCATCTAATTGAAAAGCTCCCGCATTTATAATCTTCTCACAATACGTTTTGCAATCTGCATAACGTGCTGTATTTGTATAAACTTCCGCATTCAAATACATTTTGGCCAATAGCGCATGCGCAGCAGATTTAGTTGCTCTTCCATATGGAGCAGCTCCTGGATCTAATAATAAATCTTCAATGCCTTTTAACTCTTCTTCGATGTATGCAAACAATGAAGCTCTGTCAATACGTTCCGGTTGGAAGGCTCCAACGCGATCATTTTCATCAACAAATGGAATATTGCCAAATAAATCCATGGCATGATAATAACTCAAGGCTCGCAAGAATCTTGCTTCGTTTCTATAGGTTCTAATTTTTTCTACATCTGCTTGAGAAAATCCTCGCTCTGCTAACTTTTCATCGCGTGATTGCCATATA
>JACCDY010020580.1_pt1 | contig 10447 bp, 9 predicted proteins | sample 7446391 | NCBI WGS metagenome assembly JACCDY01 (sample SAMN15323451, study PRJNA562643) | freshwater metagenome | isolation source: river surface water | place: USA:Blue River Watershed | collected 2017-08-18
AAGGATTACCTTCTGATATATTGAATACAAGACCAGATATTAAGGCTGCAGAACTCAATCTAAGTGCAGCTAAATTAGATGTAAAAGCAGCCAAAGCAGCTTTCCTACCTAGCTTCAATATTATTTCCGGTATAGGATTCCAAGCTTTTAATAGTAGTTACCTATTTAAAACACCTGAATCTATGGCATTTAATTTATTAGGTGGTTTAGTGGCTCCATTGGTAAATAAATCTGCTATAAAAGCAAATTTTAATTTAGCGAATGCCAACGAAATTGAAGCATTATCTATGTATCAGCAAAAGATTATTAATGGCTATGTTGAAGTAGTGAATGAGTTTGCTGAATTAAATAATTTAACTGCTATTAACACTATTGCTAAAAAGAAAAATGAAGAAACCAATCTTGCTGTAGACAATGCCCTATCATTATACAAATCTGCGAGGGTCCCATATATTGATGTAATTATAGCACAACAAAATGCGTTACAATCCAATATTGAACTCATCAATGTAGCAAAGCGTAAAAAAATTACTGCTTTAAATGTTTATAAGAGTATTGGAGGTGGATGGGAATAGATTAAAGCTTTTCAAAAGCATTAATCATATATAAAGCAGTTTCTGCAAACTCTTTTCCTTTATTCATTCTATCAATAGCAGCTCTTTCATAAGCCAGTTCTTCATTTTGTGTAGTTAGTATACCAAATATGATTGGCGTAGTAGAAATAGCAGATAGATGGCTTATTCCGTTTGTTACATATTGACATACATACTCGTAATGATCTGTATCACCTTGAATAATGGCACCAATTACTATAATCGATTTATACTTGTTGGTTTGAATTAATTTATTGGCATACACAACCGTTTCTACCGCACCTGGACATTCAAATAATTCAAAAGGATAATTTTGCTCCTGTAAATAATCTGCACAAGAAGCTTCTAATAAATCTGTAATATGACTGTTGAATGTTGCTTTAACGATTGCGATCATCTTAATTTAATTTTAAAGTATGTTTAGCCAATTCGATTTTATCTGATAAGTATTTAAGATTATGGTCGTTAGACTTCGAAGCCACCTGAATTACCTCAAAATCAAACCCGGCTTTTTTTAGTGCACCTATTTTTTCAGGATTATTTGAAATAAATTGAAATTGATCAATATGCAAAGCCTTCAAAATCCATATGGCATCTATATAATTTCGTTTATCCCTAGGTAAACCCAATGCCTCATTGGCTTCATAGGTATTCATGCCGTTTTCCTGTAAGGCGTATGCAGCAATTTTATTGCCAATACCTATACCCCTTCCTTCATGACCTTTTAAATAAATTAAATACCCATTCCCATTTGCCGCTATCATTGAAAGAGACTGATGTAACTGATCTTGGCAATCGCATCTTTTACTTCCAAAAACATCTCCAGTTAAACATTCACTATGAATTCTTACAATGGGTTTGTTTTGAGTAGTATTGGAAGAAACAACCACTTGTTCAACCCCTGTCAAATAATTTTCAAAGACTTGAATATCCAATTCTCCATACTCAGTGGGTAATTTTGCCTTTGACACAAATAATAAATGATTCTCTTTGCTATTTCTATAATCTACTATTTGTTGAATGGTAATCATTGGAAGCTCGTGCTTTTTTGCAAATTCAAATAAACCATCTCTTCTCATCATATTTCCATCAGCATCCATTACTTCGCAAATAATTGCCACGGACTCTTGTTCTGTTAATTTACATAAATCCACCGCCGCTTCTGTATGTCCCTGTCTTACCAAAACCCCTTGCCTTTTTGCTACCACAGGAAATAAGTGACCAGGTTTGATGAAATCATTAGGTTTACTATTTGGATCAGCCACCAATGCAGCAGTGATGGCTCTTTCTTTTGCTGAAATACCAGTAGTTATACCAAATTGAGGCATAGCATCTATAGAGTCGTAAAATGCTGTATGAAAAGGATCTAAATGATTAGAGCTAACAGGTTTTAAATCTAATCTTTCTGCAATACTTGGATCCATTGCAATACATACCAAGCCCTTTGCTTCTTTAGCACATAAATTTAATTTTTCTTGGGTTGCCTTGCTAGCAGCAAAAATTATATCCCCTTCATTTTCTCTAGACTCATCATCCACCACTAAAATGGGGTTACCCAATTTAAAAGCTTCTAAAGCTTCCTCTATTTTATTAAACATCTTGTGCTCTTTTATTCAATAATTGTTCTGTATACTTTGCCAAAATATCGAACTCAATATTCACTAAATCACCTTCCTTTAACATAGACATATTGGTCTTAGCAATTGTTACAGGGATAATGCATAATTCAATGGTATGATCAACTATTTTATTAATGGTTAAGCTAATACCATTAATAGCAATAGAACCTTTATAAACAACATACTTAACAAATTCTGCTGGTACATCAATATTAAAAAACCATGCTTTTTCTCCAGCGATTATTTTTGAAACAGTAGCTTTTGCATCTACATGACCCAAAACATAATGCCCCCCTAAATAACCGTTTGGTTGCATCGGTAATTCAATATTTATTTTTCTGCCAGGAATATAAAATTGTATGATGGTTTTATCAATACTCTCTGTAGAAACATAAAAGCTAAGTAAATTTTTTTCAATTTTAATAACAGATAAACAGGCACCATCAATTGCAACACTATCTCCTATTTGCACTTTTTGAGCAATTGAGGGTGCATTAATGATTAATTCCCAACCATTGGTATCTGGGATAATTTGATCAATTAAAGCATCTGAAACAATTCCTGTAAACATCTGATAAAATCTGGTTATTTTTGAGTTGCAAAGATAATCTTAATGGATGCATTAGCCTATTTACAAAAAGCTTTTTTATTAGCCCAAAAAGCCAAACCTAAGGATATTAGACCCAATCCATTTGTAGGCGCTATTATTGTTGATGAAAATGGAGCAATCAAGGGGGAAGGATACCACAAAAAGCTAGGCGAAGCCCATGCTGAAGTATTTGCTATTCAAAAAGCCCTTGAAAATCAAACAGATTTGACCAAATCAACCCTTTATGTCACGCTAGAACCCTGTTCTCATTTTGGGAAAACACCACCTTGTTCAGATTTAATTCTACAGCACAATTTAAAAAAAGTAGTCATTGGCTCATTGGATCCTAACCCAAAAGTATCAGGTGCTAAAATTCTTTCTGAAGCAGGCATTGAAGTAGAGATCATTCCTCTAGCTGAAATAGAAAAACTAAACCAGGTTTTTATGATCAATCAGCAATTACAAAGACCTCGTTATATTCTTAAAACTGCCACTACAGTCAATGGTTCAATTGCTGATAGAAATGGAAATAGCAAATGGATCTCCAATGAAAAAAGCAGACAATATGTTCATTCTGTATTAAGAAGTCAAGTGGATGCTATTTTAACTTCTGCCAAAACCGTTCTTCAAGACAATGCTAAACTAAACATTAGAATAGAAGATCAAGAAGAAAAAGAGCAGCACTTAATTATTCTAGATAAGGATTTATCTATTTTAAAGAACAAAGAGCTGGCTATATTTTATAAGCGTACCAATACAAAAATATATTTGGTTACGCATTTAGATATTCAAGAGAATTTAGATGAATTTGTACATATTATTCAAGTTCCTTTAGTAGATGGACACTTAGATCTTAAAATATTAAGCCAAAAACTACTTGAAAAAAATTTCTGCGAAGTATTGATTGAAGCCGGAGGCACATTAAACGCCTCATTTATATCAAATAACCTAGTTGACGAATTGAATATTTTTATTTGTCCAAAAATAATAACAGATAGCTCTTCGATAAATGCATTTGAGTCATCCATTGCACAAGAAATGAAGAATGCTTATTCTTTAGAATTAATGGAAGTAAAGCAATTTGACTCGGATTTACTATTGCGATATCACATCTTACACTAAGTCTTGATTGTAAAAAACACCCATATTCTCTATTTGAGTAATGGCGTCCTGAATTAAAAGTTGGCCAACATATAATAGTATGTTGTTTTCAAAATCTACCAAATTAAAATCATTTAGATCAGTTGAAGTCTTTGCTATGTCTTGAAGATTTCTCAATGCATCATGTAAACCTTGGGTAGACTTTATAACACCTGCATACTGACTTAATATGGATTGAATTAACCCTCTATCCAACTTTTTTAATGAAGGTGATTCAATTTCTGATGGAAAGGCAGATGAATGTTTAAAATTATTGACCAATTGTTCTGAAGCAAATTTGGCAAATGCAATTGCTTCTAATAAAGAGTTGGATGCTAGTCTATTGGCTCCATGTAAACCAGTGGAAGCTATTTCTCCTATTGCATATAAATTTTTGATTGTTGTTTCTCCAAACTCATTCACTTTGACTCCACCACAAACATAATGTTGAGTAGGTATAACTGGAATTAAATCAGTATGAATATCAATTCCTATTCTTTTATTACATTCTGCATGAATGGTCGGAAAATGCAGCTCAATTTGTTCAGTACTTAGCCCTGTGGCATCCAAATAAACATAGGGCAGATTTTGTTGGGCAATTTCTTTCAATATAGATCTTGAAACAATATCTCTTGGGGCCAATTCAGCTCTTTGATCATATTGATGCATAAAAGCTTCTTTCTTTTCATTTAGAAGTTTAGCTCCTGCACCTCTTAATGCCTCTGTAATCAAGAAAGAAATATTTCCTTCCTCATATAATCCAGTTGGATGAAATTGAACAAATGATAAATTCTCTAATTCAGCTCCTAGTTGATGTGCAAAATAGATACCATCACCGGTTGCTATAGATTGATTGGTGGTTTTTTCATATAACATTCCAATGCCTCCGGTAGCCAAAACTAGTTTTGAAGTATGAATTTGAAAAGTATTATTGGCCGAGCTATTGTGTAATCTTAACTCAAATTCATATTCTTCACTTTGTTGCAAACCAATTAAGCAAGTATGTTCAAAAACGGTTATTTGTTGATGATTAATAAGCTTTTTAAGAAGTGCACTTTGAATGGCTGCCCCAGTTTGGTCATGCTTATGAAAAATACGATGTGCGCTATGTCCACCTTCTTTCGCTAAATCATATTCACCCATAGCATTTTTATCAAATTGCACTCCCCAGTCTATTAAATTTTGAATTAAAGCTGGAGCAGAACGGATAACTTTTTCAACGATATAGGGATTGCTTTTATAAGCGCCAGCTATCATGGTATCCTGAATATGCTTTTCTACATGATCTTCTAAAGCATGAACAGCTGCAATTCCGCCTTGTGCCCAATTTGTATTGGTTTGACTGAATGAACCTTTTGATATGACACAAATACGCAATTGATTTGATTGAAACGCTTTGGTTTCAGAAAGATAGAACAAGGTACTTAGGCCACCAATACCTGTTCCTACGATCACTATATCAAATGATTGATTCATTCTATGAAATAGATAACATATTATTCAAGGCCTTTAAAGCACCTGCTTGAGTTTGTTCATTCACATGTATTTCAGGTGCTTCATAATATAAAGTATTATACAGTTTTTCGAGTGTATTCATTTTCATGTATGGACATTCAGAACAAGCACAAGAATTGGATTCGATTGCAGGTGCAGGGATAATTTTTTTGTGAGGCACTGCTTGTTTCATTTTATATAAAATACCTGCTTCTGTTGCTACAATAAATTCCATTTTATCTGAAGCTTGAACATATTCCAATAAAGCTTTTGTTGAACCAACAAATTGAGCTTTCTCTAGAATACCAGGCAAACATTCTGGATGTGCAATGAGCTCAGCATTGGGATGTTTTGTAATTAAAGCTTCTAATTTAGATTCAGAAATATTCACATGCACTATACATGCACCATCCCATAAGATTAATTCACGGCCTGTAACTTTTTGAACATACATTCCTAGATTCTTATCTGGTGCGAAAATTATTTGTTTGTCTTTTGGGATTGCATTCACAACTTCTACGGCGTTAGAGGAAGTACATATATAATCACTTAATGCTTTAATATCTGCAGTACAATTGATATAACTCACAACTACAGCATCTGGATATTGATTTTTAAAAGCAAGGAAATCTGCAGTTGGGGCAGAATCGGCCAATGAACAACCAGCATTTAAATCAGGAAGAAGCACTTTGGTATTGGGATTTAAAATCTTAGCAGTTTCAGCCATAAAATGTACACCACAGAATACAATGATATCAGCATTCGCCTTTTTGGACGCCTGTGCTAAAGCTAAACTATCTCCAACAAAATCAGCAATAGATTGAATATCCTCGCTTACATAATAGTGAGCAAGTATATATGCATTTTTTTCAGCTTTCATTTTTAAAATAGCTTCTTTCAAATCAATCCCTTCAGGAACCGATCTACTCAAATAACCCACTTTTGCAATCTCATTATCAAATAGCATATTATATAACTTTTAAAGAGATATCTACCGCATTTACATGATGGGTTAAATCTCCAATTGAAATAAAGTCAACACTTGTTTTTGCATAGTCCATTATATTAGATGCATTGATACCCCCCGATGCTTCTAATAGTTTTGATGTACTATTTTGGAGCATAATCTTCTCAATCTGATTTGGACTCATATTATCCAATAAAATTCTATTGATTTCTATATATGAAGATGCAATTTTGAATTCCTCCATATTTTTTACTTCTAAAACAATTGGAATAGATAAATTGTTTTCTTGCACATATTGAATACAAGATTCAATGGCATTTTTTACACATCCTGCAGCTTTGATATGATTATCCTTAATTAATATTTCATCGTATAAACCAAATCGATGATTCACACCACCTCCTATTTTAACTGCCCATTTTTCACAAATTCTAAAGTTTGGAGTAGTTTTTCTTGTGTCTAAAATTTTTACCCCGAAAGGCTTTACTAATTCTACAAAATAATTGGCTTTAGTTGCAATAGCACTCATTCTTTGCATGCAATTCAGTAATAATCTTTCAGCCTTTAAAATGGAATGGATTGAACCTGAAATAGAACCAATTGCAGTTGGCGCTTCTATAAATTGACCATCATTTATTTCAAATTGTACAACTAATTGATCATCAACTTCTTGACAAATTAAATGAGCTAATTCAACACCCGCAATGATGCATCGCTCTTTAACATAGAAAGTAGCTTTTCCTATTTGATTTGACGGAATAGTGGCTAAGCTTGTGTAATCACCCTTTCCTATATCTTCTTGTAGAGCATTTTTGATGAATGCTACTAGTGCATCGGTCATGTTTAAACAGTTGCACAAAGATAGGAAAACATCTGTTAGTTCTTTTGATTATCTACAATGTCAATAGTAGTTTTTTCTAATTTAGATAATAATGGTGGCAGTACAAAAGGAGCCCTTTGAAAATAAAACAAAGTAATTAAGTTTCTTTTTCTATCTACCATATAAGCTGTATTAAATGCCCCACCCCAGAAGAAACTGCCCTCTGATGCATGATTGATTACTTGTCCAGGTCTTGTCGTTAATCCAACCCCTAATCCAAAATTATTGAGTGACTTAACTCCACCAAATACAAATGTTTTTTCTCCTATTTGATTTGTCCAAAATTGATCTAGTATCTGTTCACTAATAATTTGTTTGCCATTTGTGGTCTTTCCTTTATTTAACAAGCATATTAAAAATTGGCTATAATCATGTGTGGTTGAAACCAAACCGCCAATAGCAGAATAGAATTGATTGTTTTTATCTAAAGGATAATTAACAGGAAAAACTCCAGGATTTATTTCCATCAAAATATCTTTAGAGAATTTCGTGTACACTTTAACTAATCTATTCTTTTTGCTTTCTGGTAAGTAGAAATAAGTATCCTGCATATTTAAAGGATCAAAGATATTTTTCTTCAAGTATTGATCTAATGGAAGTCCTGAAACCACTTCAATTAATCTTCCTATCACATCGGTACTAAAACCATAACTAAATCTTTCGCCTGGCTGATGAACTAATGGCATTTTTGCAATTTGATTGACTTCTTCTTCTAAATTCTTATATCCATTGCTTAAAGATTGGCTTAATTTATATTGATCAAAAAGTGTTTTAAATTTAGGATATTCATCAACTGAGGATATACCAGCAGTGTGTGTTAATAAATCCCTAATTGTAATAGACCTGCTTTTTTCAACAAATAGCATAGTATCTTTTTCTAATTGAGCCACTTTTTGATGCTTAAACAGAGGTATATATTTTTCAATAGGATCGTCTAAGCTAATTTTATTTTTATCTACCAATTGTAAAAATGCAATAGATACAATTGCCTTAGTTTGGGACGCAATTCTGAAAATTGAATTGGTATCCATTAATTGATGGCCTGCAATACTAGAATACCCATATGCTTTGTGATGAACTACTTTGCCTTTCTGATAAATATATGCAACTCCCCCACTTATGTTTTTCAATGCAATTTCAGTCTGAATGGTACTATCAATTGCGTTAAACTGTTGTGAGTAAGATAGTAATGGAAGCAGCATTACTATCAATGCAGATTGTATCTTTTTCATGCGTAAAGTTAAAAATAATACGGGTATTTAAAAAGAGAGAGGGGGCTAGAAAGCCCCCTCGACCGATTGTAGTAAAACAAAAAGTAAACGAACCCTATTTTTAATATCCTGGATTTTGTACAATAATTGGATTAGTAGTGATCTCAATTGCTGGTATAGGCCAGATAAATCTGAAGTCGCTATAAGGAATTGCAGGCTGACCTGTGGTTACAGATAAACCAATACCATATTGTGCAAGAGTTGTACCTGTTACACCTCCATTCGCAACTTTAGCAGGAATTCCCACTGGTCTTAATTCAGTAATTGGATCTTGAGCAGTTCTATGAATATCAGACCATCTTCTACCTTCCGCTAAGAATTCAATTCTGCGTTCCAATAAAATTGCTCTAATTAAAGCAACTCTTGAAGCAAAGCTTGAAGCAGTATATTGATTTGTTGTATTCGGTAAAGATCTGTTTCTTACTATATTCAATAAATCAATGGCTCTTTGAGAAACACCTGTAGCAACTCTTGCTTCAGCTTCTGCTTGATTCAACAATACTTCGGCCCAACGAATAATTGGAGTATTATCACCACGACCACTATAGTCAGTGTATTTAGTGGTCATCATAGCTCTACCGATAGCAGTTCCACCATTACGATATAAAGTAGTTCTTCTTAAATCTTCAGCTAACCAACCTGTATTGTTCCAAATGATTGGAGATACACATACCAAGCCACGACCTAATAAATCTGTAGAACCATACATTGCTGCAGGTGCACCATTTACAGAACCATTATCCAATGGATCGTTCTTTACAGTAAAAATATTTTCTGAACTGATGCTATTTCCACCAGAGAATCCAAAAGAACCATTAGGAGTTGCAGTCAATGAATGATTACCCACTAAACTCTTAGTAGTAGATGGAGTAGCAGGGGTAACTGTTGCTGGAATTAAAGCATTACCTGCTGTAACTGCATTAGCCCATTGACCCATGTGTAAAAATACTCTTTGCTTTAATGCAATAGCAGCACTTTTTTGTGCACGAATTACTGCGCCACCACTATTAGTTACTGGCAAATTTGCTTCTGCAAAATTAATATCATCCAAAAGTTTTGCATATGCTGCAGCAACGGTAGGACGAGCTTCTTTTTGTAAACGCTCTAAACTTTCACCACCAGTCACAGCATAATCACGATAAGGAACTCCTAAAGATGCTCCATTGTTATCTAAATATGGACGAGCAAAATGAATCAATAATTCGTGGTGTCCTAATGCGCGTAAAAAGCGACACTCTGCCTCAAACTGAGTTGCTGTAGCAGCTGGTAATACACCACTTGCTGCAGCTTTTTTAAAGCCTTCTATAGCAATATTTGCTTTATTGATCATTCCATAGGTATTATCCCACATGGAGTTGTTGTTAGCAGTAAAAGGAGTATAAGTACCTTGGTAAGTGATTTGGTAAAATGCTTGTAAATTCACCATATCCTCACCACGATTATCTCCTTGTTCAATCGTAGCTGCTCCAAATGGATAACCACGACCAGCTAAACTAGGACCACCGGTTTGTGCAGCATCATATACACCATTTAGCGCTAAAGTTGCTCTTGCTGGTGTAGTGAATACGCTTTCGTCAGTGAAGGCGTTATAAGGTTGCTGATCTAGCACCTTTTCACAACTAACTGCTACTAACATTGTACCTAGCAGTAAAGTGTTTTTTATTATTTTATCAATCAATTTCATTGTTAACAATTTTTATTTGAATATATTTTTATTGAGTTTATGTTAGAATCCAACATTAAGTCCCACAGATAAAATTCGTAATGTAGGTGATACAGCATTGTCAATACCGCTTTGGCTAGCATTGTCTGGATCTAAACCTGAGTAATTTGTCAACATGAATAAATTTTGTCCTTGAGCAAAAACTCTTGCATTCTTGATATAACCATTTGT
>JACCDY010146165.1_pt1 | contig 10441 bp, 10 predicted proteins | sample 7446391 | NCBI WGS metagenome assembly JACCDY01 (sample SAMN15323451, study PRJNA562643) | freshwater metagenome | isolation source: river surface water | place: USA:Blue River Watershed | collected 2017-08-18
GATTTGTCGTTGATTCCGCCAGTATCTAGCGCAACGCAAACCTTTTGCTTAGTTCCAGCTTGTGCAGCTGGTGCAACAGCAACGCCAGCAACAAGTGTTGATGCGGCGATGATGCTTAAAACGCGTAATTTCTTGCTCAATTGGCCCTCCTAGGTAGGGTTGTAGGTTGTGCGCTGACCTTATATGTAGGCGTGTTTTTCAGCATCGAAACGCTCGGAATCGATTATTAAGATTTAGTTTCTCAGATATAAACCCTAGATGAAGAGTTTAAAGTTTCTACGCTTAAATTTATTCTTAAGGCCTTATTTTCTTAGAGTTTATTGAGGATGTGATCGTCCGCACCTTTGTTGGAAGAGCAGCTCCACTAACCAACCCAACGGAGATCCCAGCATCCTTGAGGCTATAGCGATATCCGTAAATTCCCTTTACCTCATCTAAAATATCTAAAATATTTTTGTTTGCAACCTCAGCATTAATCATTTGTTCCACCGCAATGTCATAACGCTTCTTGATAACTAAGTACTGGTTTTTCTTTCCCGCTGAGATATTCAAAAAGAATTGATCTGGAATTACACCTGAAATTAGAGCTTTTCTAGATTTTGAATTTGCGGCAGCAATAGTGGATATAACTAGATCTGATTTGCTCCAGGTTGAGAATATTTGGTCATTCCCCGCTGAGATCATTTTCTTAATATCATCGGTGCCGGAATGATCAATCAATAAATTGCTGACCTTGATCTTTGCGTTAAGGCTTTGTGCTCCTTTTGTAAACACTTGAAGATTTGCGGCAGCTGATGAATCTGCTTTATCTGCAATAAATCCAATTTTTCCGCTTTTACTGGCTAGTGCTAGCGCTGCTCCTGCCACATACAACGCCTCTCTATTGGCAAAGGAGAGATTTGAAACATTAGTCATCGCTACTGATTCATCATCAATAATCGCAAATTGGGTACTTGGGAATTCATTGGAGATTCGCTTTACCGTGTCTGCATAAGCGCTACCAATACAGATAATCAATTTGTAATTATTCTTAGCTAAAAATCTAACTCGGGTAATTCGATCACCCAATGTGCCATTTGTGATTTGCTCGCGGATATCTAATCGAGAGAGTTTGTTTTTAATGATCGCTTTCTCTAGACCAACCGCCGCTAAATCATTTGCGCCATTATCACCACGGCCGCCTTCGGCGTAAACAATTGCAATCTTTAATGTTGCTGCTTGGGCAGGTTGAATTGGTAGATGTAGTAATGAGAATGTTGAAATAAGTGCGATTAATTTAAATTTGCGGTTAGCCATGAGCGATCAAACCTAAAGCTGAGTATGTTTCAGCTAAAGTTTTATTTGCTACCTCGTTGGCTTTATCAGCACCGCTCTTTAAGATCTTAAGTAATTCACCTTTGTCATTCATCAACTCTTCGGTTCGCTTGCGAATTGGATCTAATGCTGCAATGACAACCTCAGCAACCGCAACTTTGAAATCACCATAACCTTTGCCTGCAAACTCATTTTCAAGTTCAGATATAGATGTTCCGGAAAAAGCTGAGTGAATCGTTAATAGATTAGAGATACCGGCCTTCTCAGATTGATCAAATTTAACCTCTCGACCAGCATCGGTAACTGATGATTTAAATTTCTTAAGTGTTACCTCTGGTGCATCTAATAATTCAATAACACCAGCCATCGAACTTGCAGATTTACTCATCTTGGCAGTGGGTTCTTGTAGATCATTTATCTTGGCAAGTGCTTTGATGATGTGGGCCTCTGGAATAGTAAAGACCTCTTTATATTTGGTATTAAAACGTTGACCAAGATCGCGAGTTAACTCAATATGTTGACGTTGATCCTCGCCCACTGGCACAGCATTTGCTTGGTACAACAAGATATCTGCAGCTTGCAAAATTGGATATGTAAATAGGCCAACATTGGTTCGATCGGCGCCACCCTTTTGTGATTTATCTTTAAATTGCGTCATGCGTCCGGCTTCACCAAATCCAGTTAGGCACTCCATGACCCAAGCTAATTGATTATGTGCAGGTACATGAGATTGAATAAACAAGGTACAAATCTTTGGATCAACACCAATTGCAATTAATTGCGCAGCGGAGAGCAGGGTGCGTTTTTCTAATAACTTTGGATCGGTTTCAACTGTTAGTGCATGCAGATCAACTACACAGTAAAAGGCATCGTGTGTTTGTTGAAGATCTACCCATTGCTTTAGCGCACCTAAGTAATTACCTAGGTGAAATGAGTCATGGGTTGGTTGAATTCCAGATAGCACTCTCTTTTTAGACATGATTAACGATCATCTCTTGCAATCAAAATTTGCCCAACGCGTTTGCCATTCATGCTCAGAATTGTAAAGCGTGCACCGTTTACTCGGATGACATCATGTTCTACGGCAATTCTGCCCAAGAAGTGCATGATGAAACCGCTAACTGTTTCATATGGACCCTCTGGCAATGTAATACCTGCAGTCTCCTGCAATTCATCTAATGAGATCAAGCCATCAATTTCAATATCACCGGTACGAGGTTGGATCTCAACATCGCCTTCATGTGAATCATACTCATCATGAATTTCACCAATTAAACACTCAACTAAATTCTCTAAGGTGACGATGCCATCTGTCCCACCGTACTCATCCAGCACAATTGCAATGTGTTGACGCTTAGCGCGCATCTCAGTTAATGCTGGCAATACACCTTTAGTACCAGGTAAGAATTGAATGCTTCTGACCAACTCAATAATGGTTATTTCTGAGTCATCTAACTTTGGATTTAGTAAATCGCGTACATGCAGGAAGCCAATGACCTCATCACTGGTACCGCGAATGACTGGGTAACGTGAGTGCGCCAAATCAACTGCGATCTTGCGAGCTTGAGAAATTGGCAGCGAAGCATCTAAGAAGTCGACTTCAGTACGAGGAACCATAACCTCATGAATCATGCGATCGCTGGCATTAAAGACTTCCTCAACGATATCTCGCTCCTCCTCTGTTAAATCAGAGTGGCCAGAAAGTAAATCCATTAACTCAGCCTCAGAGATTTGATCCTTGATAGTTTTGGCATCAATTCCAAAGATTCGAACTATTAAGTTGGTTGAGTGCGATAGCAACCAGATAATTGGTGCAAATAACTTTGCAACTAAATCAATAACTGTTGATGATGCGAGCGCAATTGGCTCTGCCTTAAACAAGGCAACTCGTTTAGGCACTAATTCGCCAAAAACCAAGGAGATATATGCAATAACTAAGGTGATTCCAACTAGGGAGATAACCTCACTAGAGCTTTGTGATATGCCAGCAGCAACTAACTCTGGAATTACATATTTTCCTAATTGTTCTGCACCTAGCGCTGCTGATAAAAATCCACATAAGGTCACGCCGATTTGAACCGCTGCTAGAAATCTATTTGGATTCTTTGTTAAAAAGGCTACCTTGGCTCCGCGTTTTCCGCGAAGTGAAATCTGTTTAACCTGGCTGTCGCGCAATGAGATCAAAGCAATTTCAGCGGCCACAAAAAAGGCACCTAAACCGATTAGGCCCAGGACGATTGCCATGCTTTTTAAAAGCTCATAAGCCATATATCTAATGGTATCGGGGTTAAAGCGGTACTCGCCCACCTAATGAGACGCTACTCGTGCCCCTTCACATTTTTGCCCCGGTTGTCGTAACCTTTGCCAACTCTCACAACCGTGAGACCTTCATCCAACGGATCGTCGGGCACGTACCTGCCCGGAGAAGGAGTAAAGAAATGGCATCAGTTGTCTTTGAAAAGGCATCTCGTATCTATCCAGGAACTACCAAACCTGCTGTAGATAAATTAGATCTCGTCGTAAATGATGGCGAGTTCTTAGTACTAGTAGGCCCATCTGGTTGCGGTAAATCAACATCACTTCGTATGTTGGCCGGATTAGAGGAAATCGATACTGGTTCAATTCGTATCGGCGATAAGGATGTAACAAATGTTGCTCCTAAGGATCGCGATATCGCAATGGTGTTCCAGTCATACGCGCTATATCCACACATGTCAGTTGCAGAGAACATGGGCTTTGCATTAAAGATTGCTGGCATTGATAAAGCAGAGCGTGATCGTCGCGTATTAGAAGCGGCAAAATTATTAGATCTTGAAGATTACTTAGACCGTAAACCAAAGGCGCTATCTGGCGGACAACGTCAACGTGTTGCTATGGGTCGTGCGATTGTTCGTGAACCACAAGTGTTCTTAATGGATGAGCCATTATCAAACCTTGATGCCAAGCTTCGTGTTGCAACTCGTACTCAGATTGCGGCGTTACAACGTCGCCTTGGAATTACAACTGTTTATGTAACACATGATCAGGTTGAGGCTATGACTATGGGTGATCGCGTGGCAGTTCTTAAAGATGGTTTGCTACAACAAGTGGATACACCACGCAATCTTTACGATAAGCCACAAAATGTTTTCGTAGCTGGCTTTATCGGCTCACCTGCAATGAACCTACTTACTGCGCCAGTTTCAGGTGGAAAGGCGATGCTAGGAAATCTTGGTATTGCAGTTCCAGCCTCTGCTGGTTCATCAGTAACAGTTGGCGTTCGCCCCGAAGGTTTCGCACCAGCATCAACTGGCTTTGAAGTTGCAGTTGAGGTTGTTGAAGAGTTAGGTGCAGATGCATTTGTTTACGGAAAGCCAGTAGATAAATCACTTAAGTTTGCTGCTGCAACTGAGGAGCTTGGACAAGTAATTGTTCGCTGGGATCCAAAGAATCCACCAAAGGCAGGTCAAACTGTGACTGTAACTGTTAACCCAGATGCAGTTCACCTATTTGATGCAGCATCCGGTAAGCGAATTAATTAATTAGATATTAAAAAAGCCCCACTCAAATCGAGTGGGGCTTTTTTATTGAACTCTTTTAGGCCATCGCCTTCTTTAGATTCTCATCAATAGAGGCTAAGAACTCTTGAGTATTTTGCCAAGGCGCATCATTGCTAATCAACAATGCAAGATCCTTAGTCATCTTTCCACTCTCAACAGTTTCAATACATACTCGCTCTAAAGTTTTTGCAAACTCTGCCACCTTTGGTGTGTTGTCTAGCTTGGCACGGTGTTGTAAACCTTGTGTCCAAGCAAAGATAGATGCAATTGGATTTGTTGATGTCGCCTTGCCAGCTTGGTGATCACGGTAGTGACGAGTCACTGTTCCATGTGCTGCCTCAGCTTCTACGGTGCGACCATCTGGTGACATTAATACTGATGTCATTAAACCAAGAGATCCATAACCTTGTGCCACGGTATCTGATTGCACATCGCCATCGTAATTCTTACATGCCCAGATATATCCGCCCTCCCAACGAAGTGAGGTTGCCACCATGTCATCAATTAAACGGTGGTCGTACTCAAGCCCTGCTTTATCAAATTGAGTTTTGAACTCCTTCTCAAAAACTTCGGCAAAGATATCTTTAAAGCGACCATCGTATGCCTTAAGAATTGTGTTCTTAGTTGATAAAAAGACTGGGTAATTACGAACTAAACCATAATTAAATGAGGCGCGAGCAAAGTCGCGAATTGAATCATCTAAGTTGTACATTGCCATCGCTACACCTGATGATGGGAAATCAAAGACATTAAACTCCATTGGCTTTGAACCATCAGTTGGTGTGAAGGTAACAGTTAGCTTTCCAGCACCTGGAACACGGAAATCAGTTGCTTTATATTGATCACCAAATGCGTGACGTCCAATCACAATTGGCTTGGTCCAGTGAGGAATCAATCTTGGTACATTTTTAATGATAATTGGCTCGCGGAAAATCACGCCACCTAAAATGTTACGGATAGTTCCATTTGGTGACTTCCACATTTGCTTTAAATTAAACTCTTTTACACGTGCCTCATCTGGCGTAATCGTTGCGCACTTAACGCCTACGCCATGCTTTTGAATAGCGTGAGCAGAATCGATGGTTACCTGATCATTTGTAGCATCGCGGTGTTCAATTCCTAAGTCGTAGTACTCAAGATTTAGATCTAGGTAAGGCAGGATCAATGACTCTTTGATAAATTGCCAGATAATTCTGGTCATTTCATCGCCATCTAATTCAACAACGGTGCCCTCTACCTTGATCTTATTCATGCGCTCTCATCTCTCCTATGCTTTTTGTTTTAAATAAATTATTAATTAAAGAGTCTGTACATCTGCCTGTTTTGCACGCACCGCTTCAGCAGCCGCCTTCAACGATGCTAGTTCATCAGCAGATAGTGCAGTTTCAACTACTTTCACAACACCGCTCTTGCCAATTTGTGCCTCAACGCCAAGATAGACACCGCTGATTCCATATTGGCCATCAACCCAGGCACATACCGGCATAACCTCATTTGAATTCTCAATAACGGCCTTTGCCATTCGAGCAGCAGCGGCTGACGGTGCGTAGTAAGCAGATCCGGTTTTCAACAACCCAACAATCTCTGCACCACCATTACGAGTGCGATCTACTAACTCAGCAATCTCATCAGCTTTCAATACATCTGATAATGGTTTGCCATTTACGGTGCAACGACTTGGAACAGGAACCATCGTTTCACCATGTGATCCAAGAGTTAATGTCTTAACTGCTGATACTGGTACGCCAACCTTTTCGGCAACAAAATTTGTGAAGCGAGCGGTATCTAACATGCCAGCTTGGCCCATAACTTGGTTGTGTGGAAACTTTGTTGCGATCTGGGCGAGAGCTGTCATTTCATCTAGTGGATTTGAAACCACAATGATTACCGCCTTTGGTGAGTGCTTAGCAATATTTTCGGCAACACCGCGAACAATTCCAGCATTAACACCAATTAAATCCATACGGCTCATGCCGGGTTTACGTGGCAGACCTGCAGTAATTACAACAACATCTGAGTTGGCGGTTTTTTCATAACCGGCGCCATCTGGAGTAGTTGTTGCACCAATAACCTTTGTTTCAAAACCTTCTACGGAGCGAGATTGATTTATATCTAAAGCTAAACCTTCTGGCTTTCCTTCAACAATATCTGTTAAAACTACAGTTTCAAATATGTTGTACTCTGCTAAACGAAGTGCGGTGGTTGATCCATAAAATCCAGCACCAACAACAGTTACTTTTCCAGATCTGCTCATTTAATCTCCTTGGCTCGGGCGCAATATTACCGAGCGTGTGGCAGTGATAATGCCAAAACAAAAAGCAGCGCACAGATCGTGATCGGCAACACTAACTCGATGCCACGCTTGACCTTAAGCTGCGAATATCTAGCCAAAACAAAGATGCTGGCGCTGAGTGAAAGAATTATTGAGCCAGTTCTGACCGCGCCACTGATACCAATAATGATTCCAATTCCAACCACAATCAATGAGAATCTACGAATTTGATCTAAGGTAAAACTCTCTCTCATTTGCTGGCCAACTCAATTAAATTTGTTAGCAACATGGCACGTGTCATTGGTCCAACGCCACCAGGCATTGGTGCAAAGTAGGAAGCAATCTCGATCACCTTAGGATCCACATCTCCTAACAATCCTGCATCGGTTCTGGTAATTCCTACATCAATTACAACCGCACCTGCTTTAATCATCTCTGGCTTAATAAAGTGCGGCTTACCAATTGCAGCGATAACTACATCAGCGCTCTTGGTTAATTCAATTAAATTCTTAGTAGCTGTGTGTGCCAATGTCACTGTGGCATTTACCGGCTTTTGGGAGAGCAAGATTGACAACGGCCGACCTACAGTTGTGCCACGACCAATAATTAAAACACTCTTGCCAGCTAGATCAATCTTGTACTCTGTTAGTAAGGCCAAGATCGCCTTTGGCGTACAAGGTGTAATTGATGGTTTATCTAAAACTAAATTTCCTAAATTAGTTGGATGCAAACCGTCGGCATCCTTACTTGGATCAACCGCAGTTAAAACTTTCTGCGCATCAACTCCTTTTGGTAATGGCAGTTGCACAATAAAGCCAGTGCAATTTGCCTCCTTATTTAATTGGGCAACCGCTTGCAAAATTTCACTTTCTGTTGCAGTACCAGGTAGATCAATACGAATTGATGCAATACCAACCTCTGCACAATCACGATGCTTTCCGGCAACATAAGAGACAGAGCCTGGATCATCCCCTACCAATATTGTGCCGAGTCCAGGTTGTCTACCTAAAGTTTTTACATGGGATGAGATCTCCGATTTAATTTTTTGCGCAACCGCTTTGCCATCTAATATCTGTGCGCTCATGGTTGAACTCTACCTTTATCACTTAATTTGCCGATTAATTTAGGAAGGTAAATTTGAATTAACAAGACAATTGCCAATTGACTGCCAATAATTAATGCTGCCTTTTCAATATTCACACCAACTGGTGACATATTTGATGTAATCAAAGATCCAGAGCTTAGAAAGGCTAATGCGCTAAAGCCAGCAATTGAGATCACAAAAAAGCGCAAAATACTTTGGCGTTTAATCTTGATAAAGGCAGGCGAATTACGCAAAATGATTAAATTAAACCAACCATAGATTGAAATCATCACGGTGAAAAGCAACAACCAAGGAACTGTTCCACTAGGAAGTGCGGCAAGAACTGGAATTGCTGGGATCTCTTTCAGTGAAAATATTGTTGGTGCGATCTCTGTGTTGGCGCCTAGAAACACACCAGCACCAAAAATATAACTTAGGGTGGATATAAAAATATTTGGTAGATAAACCAGCTGTAGCAGAAGCAACAAGAAGCCGCCGATAATGCCGGGCTGTAAAACTATCGTGAGATTTTTTGCCGTTTGAAAATGCAAGATTAAAGAGGTTGTAAAGACCAAACCAGCAATACCTAACATTATTAAAAATAGTTGGGCTGGCAATTTGAGAAAATTTGCTGCTTTTAATGAAAAGGTAGCGGTGACTAAAATAAATAAAACTGTAATGGGGCCGCGTTGCCAATCAATATGAGCCTGTGAATTATTAGCAACTAATGCAAGTAGTATGTAAGTGATTAGATACCAAAAAATAAAGTAAGTACGAGTTGATTTGGTATCCCCAACTCTTTCAATTGATCTGCGATAACCATTGCGCATAGCAAGCCAAGGCAAAACTGCTGCACCTATCGGTAGTAAAGATAGATAACCAACCATAGATTCATTTGAAATATTAAATGGTGTTAAGTGCGCACCAAGCCACAGCCAGGCCGCTGCTCGCATTGGATCAGAGGTTGTTCCATATGTGCTGCCAGCGGTAGCCCAAGCAAATAAGGTTATGAAAGCAAGTGGAAAAACAATTAAGAAGATCGATCTAATTACTTGTTGCAGCGTTACCGAAATAGTTCGCGCAACCATTGTGTTCCTATCTGCTTTGCTTACCCATTCAAAATCTTGCGCATCAAGTTAGCGGTTTCACTTGGTGTTTTACCAACCGCAACACCGACCGCTTCTAATGCTTCTTTTTTTGCAGCAGCTGTTCCTGATGAACCAGAGACAATTGCGCCGGCATGCCCCATAGTTTTACCTTCTGGTGCAGTAAATCCGGCAACATAACCAACAACTGGCTTGGTTACATACTCTTTAATAAATTGTGCAGCGCGCTCTTCCGCATCTCCACCAATTTCACCAATCATTACAATCGCTTGAGTCTCTGGATCATCTTGGAATGCACGTAAGCAATCAATGTGTGTTGTTCCGATAATTGGATCGCCACCAATTCCAACTGCGGTGGTAAACCCAAAATCACGAAGTTCATACATCATTTGATAGGTAAGAGTTCCAGATTTTGAAACTAAACCAATCTTTCCAGGACCTGTGATATCTGCTGGAATAATTCCGATATTGGATTTACCAGGGCTAATAATTCCCGGACAGTTAGGTCCTAAAATTTGAGTTGTTCCCTTGCTGACTGCGTATGCATAAAAAGCAGCAGCATCATGAACGGGAATACCTTCGGTAATTACAACAACAAATGGCATCTTGGCATCTACTGCATCAATGACGGCAGCCTTAGCAAATTTAGGTGGCACAAAAACTACTGATGCATTTGCACCAGTTGCTGCCATCGCCTCTGCTACAGAATTAAATACTGGAATTTGTGTGCCATCCATATCAACAGATTGGCCACCTTTTCCTGGTGTTACACCGCCAACAATTTTTGTACCAGCCTTAAGCATTCGCTTGGTGTGCTTGGTTCCTTCAGAACCAGTCATGCCTTGCACAATCACTTTGCTATTTTCATTAATAAAAATTGCCATCAGCGAGCCGCCAACTCTGCAGCTTTAGCTGCTGCGCCATCCATTGTGTCTAATTGTTGAACAAGTGGGTGTGCTGCAGCATTAAGGATTCTGCGGCCTTCTGCCACATTGTTTCCATCTAACCGAACCACAATTGGTTTAGTTGCTTTGCTGCCTAAAATTTCAAGTGCTTGCACAATTCCATTTGCAACTGCATCACAAGCGGTAATTCCACCAAATACATTTACAAAAACACTGCGAAC
>JACCDY011044648.1_pt1 | contig 10440 bp, 8 predicted proteins | sample 7446391 | NCBI WGS metagenome assembly JACCDY01 (sample SAMN15323451, study PRJNA562643) | freshwater metagenome | isolation source: river surface water | place: USA:Blue River Watershed | collected 2017-08-18
ACAATTTGTGATCGGCGAAATGACTTCATTTAGAAAAGTAATACAAAAGTACAACTTTAATTATGATTCTATGGACAAACTTGTTAATATAATTAAATCAAGTTATAAACATTTTGTTAATATAATTTCAAAATTAAATTCTTGGGCTAGTGATGATGAAAATTATGATAGTGATTATTCTGATAAAGTGATAATCGACAATAATTATTTGGTAGTTGTTAATTTGGCATCAACAAAAAAAATGTTTAAACCTGATTCTAACTCTTATTTAGATGATAATAACTATTATGTATTATGTGAATAAGAGTTTATTTTTATATATAAAAAATTGAAATTTTTTTAATAAATTTATATATTAATATAATACAGCGATGGATAATAATGACGAAAATAATTCTATAAAGTATCTGGATATAAAAGAATTAGAATCCAAATATAACATTGATTTTAGTGAATTAACTGAATATTACTCGGTAGTTGAGCAAATATTTAATTCTGAATTTATAGAAGCAGAAAAATATGATACTGACAATGTTACAATTCTACTTCTAATAGCTAATTATTATCAGTTAGTTCAAAAAAATGATATTGATGCAATAAAATATTTTGAATTAGCATCTGAAAAAGGTTCAGGATATGCAATGGAAGAGCTAGGTAATTATTACGCAAAAATTGGTAATGAAGAATTAATGGTCAAATATTATGAAATGGCTATATTAAATGAACAAACAGATTTAATAGTAAAATTGGGTTTATATTATAAAAATAAAAAAGAATATGAACTTATGAAAAAATATTTTGAATTAGGAATAGAAAAATCTGATCCAGATTCAATGTATCAACTTGGTTTGTATTATTATTTTACTGGAAAAGATAATGAATTGGCAAAAAAATATTATTTAATGGCTTCCGAACAATTACATCCCGATGCATTATTTGAGTTAGCTAAATTTTATAAATATATTGAAAAAGATGTTGAAGAATATAAAAAATATTTAGAATTATCAATAGAAAAAGGTTGTGAATTGGCTATTATGTTTGCGGCAGAAAAAGAATCAAGTTATTCTAAAAAAAAACAATATTTAGAAATGGCTTGCTCGTTAGGAAATGTAAAAGCAATGTATGAATTGTCTAATTTACTTTGGAAGAGAGAGAGAAATGAACAAAAAGAAAGGATAAAAGAATTATTAACAACATCTGCAAATTTAGGTCATGTAGAAAGTGCATATCAATTAGGTGCTTATTATAAAGAAGTTGAACCAAATCCAGAATTATCATTTAAATATTTTGGAATAAGTGCTGAAAAGGATTTTGTAGAAGCACTATTTGCTCTCGGAAATATGTGCATTGAAAAGAAAGAATATGATACAGGAGTAAAATATTATGAACGTGCAATTAAACAAGGTCATATACGTTCTATGTATAATTTAGGAATTTATTATCAGACAGTGGTTAAAAATTCAAGTATGAGTGTGCTATACTTTCAAAGGGCATCAGATAAAGGATTAATTGAAGCAACTAAAAAATTATATTTTCATTATAAAAATACTGAACCTAATGAAAAATTAAAGAAAAAATATATGGAAATACTTGAAAAGAAAGAAAGAGAAATCATGATGAAAAATATGGCAGGACATGGATTAAATAGTGTTATGTCTTTGTTTGGCATGTTCATGGATTAACTTATAATATATTTAGCGGGTTTATATGGATCAGAATTAATCCATTCCTTTTTATCCAATATATTTTTATATTTTTGTTTATTTCTGTACATCAGAGATTGAATATTTAATTCATTTAATATATTTGATTTTTTAATTGATTTAGTTATTTCATTTACAAAATATAATTGGGGGAAAGTTAACTGATTTATTAAAGGTAAAGACTTGTCATATTTGTTCATGTATTTGGCTTTATCATCCCATTTTCCTTGAAATAAATTATCATAACTTACTCTAAGAAAACTATGTGATCTATACACAGTCCATCCATTTTTCTTTGCAAGTTTAGGTAATTCGTCATTAACTCTAGTAAGTATTTCAGATTTTAATTTGAATTTAGATTCTTTTATTTTTTTTCCAATTGATTCAAACCATTTGGGTTTGGTTCGTTTTGTCCATTTATCGTTAGAACATTTCATTTCACAATAGTTGTATCTAGCATTTGTGATAGGATTAGAACTAATGTATTGAAACATATCATATTTGTTTGTCATGATAAAAGGAGTAATACCTTTGGAATCAATTGGTGGAGGATTATCAAGTAGATATTGTAGAACTTGTTCAGTTTTATGTGTGGTTTTACCAAATCTATATTTGTATTCAGCAATTAATGCAATACCTAACTCACAAGTCCAAATATAGTTTTCAAGTGATGAAATAGACCAAATATAAGGTCCAAGTGATTCCTTAACTACTTTTGAATTCGCATAAATCATTTGGAAATCTACTTTTGTTTTTAACATATGATGTATCTTAGATAAGATTTGAGCAATTTCGATTGGAATTTTTACAATATGTTTATCACAATAATATTTAGCACATATGATAGGGTTTTTATCTAGATAAAAAAAATTTACCATTTAAGTAAGATTATATAATAATTTAGTTTTGAAAATAAAAAATTGATCTTCCTTTTATATGTAATATTATTATATGTGATATGATAACACATGATATATACACACAATTAGATGAATTGGATTTATCTAATAAAAAAATAAATGGCAATTTATATTTTGAAAAATGTGATAATCTTAGAAAATTTAGTTGTTCAAATAATAAAATTACTAAAATAAAAAATATACCTGAAAGTTTAAGATTCTTAGATTGTTCAAATAATTATTTGACAATTATAGATTTTTTACATGAAGATATGAAAACATTTATATTCGATAATAATCCAATAATTGAATTAATTTATCCATTAAATACTAAACCAGAAAATTATTGTAAAACAATAGAAAAAATAACTTATGGTGATAAATTTAACAAATCTATAGATAATTTATGGTATAAAAATTGTGATAACAGAGTAAATTGTAAATGTTGTCTTGTAAATTTAAAATATATATTGTTTGATCAACTGTCTGATTTTAATAAACCAGTAGATAATTTACCTAATTCAATCGTTAAAATATGTTTTGGATATAAATTTAACATGCCAATAAACAATCTACCTGAAAGTCTTGAAGAATTATATTTAGGTGATAATTTTAATCAAACTGTCAATAATTTACCAATAAGTCTAAAAATTTTGGTTTATGGATACGATTTTAATCAAACTATTGATAATTTACCAAATAATATTACTGATATAACATTTGGACATAATTTTAATCAGTCAGTAGACAATCTTCCAAACACAATTAAATCACTAAAACTAAACTATAATTTTAATCATTCACTTGACAACTTGCCTAACTCGATCAAAAAACTTCAAATTACATCCACATATAAAAATAAAATTAATATGTTACCAATGTCAATTAATAAAATAATATTGGATAACATCAAACAAAAAAAATTAATCCCTGAATATTATCATCAATTTATTGAATATATTAAATTCACAAAAAATAAAAAATTGAAAAAAAGAAAACATAATGGATATGTTATAAATAATTTAATTCCAATACAAGGTTTTATAAAGATAAATGCTTAAACTTCAAAAACGTAACTTTATCACTGTGATAAACCAGGCTGAAGTGGCTTATCGAGAGTTTCTCGGTAAGAATCGAGTTAAACTAAATCCTGGACTTAGACTTAATCTACCAATTTTTCATCAGCTAAATCGAGTATCACTTAAAGAACATTTTGTCAATTTAGATAATCAAGCTGCCTACACTCAAGATAATGTTCCTGTAATTGTTTCTGGAACTGTATTCTATAAGGTTATTGATGCAGAGAAAGTATGTTTCTCAATCGGTAATCCTGTGATGGCAGTTAAAAGTGTTGGTGAAAGTTCATTCCGCGCCGTAATTGGTAAATTTCAATATGATGAGATTATTGCTAATCGTAATAATATCAATAACGAAATGTTAAATATTTTAGGTAAAACTACAACAGATTGGGGTATTGATACAACTAGACTAGAAATTCAAAAGTTTAGTCCTCAAAATTCAGAGGTAGCACGACAACTGGAAAAACACATGCAAGCGGAGAGGTCAAGACGTGAAAACGAACTACAAACACAAGCTGATATTAGGTCAGCAGAAGGTGCTAAACAAATCGCTATCCTAAATTCAGAGGGTCTACTTATAGCGGCTAAAAATAAATCTGATGCACTTAAATATGAACTATCTGCTACATCATCCGGTCTAGCAGACCAAATTGAGTCACTTGCTCAAAAATTTAATGGTGATACTGAAAAAGCCAGTGCTTATCTTCTTGAAATGAAAAGACTTGACCATCTAGAAAAACTGGCTGGTACAAACAACAAGGTATATTTTATGCAAGATTCAGGAATGTTTCCTAAGGCTAAAATTATTTCTGATTTGATAAATGAAAAGTAAATATACTATTAATCACGTAATATTTGTATAAAAATTGAAATTTTATTTAATTAATTAAACATAAATATAATTATGTCCGATTATAACTGCTCTTATTGTTTAGAACCAAATAACAATGAGTTAGATAATAAATTAATATTTTGTAAACATTCTCATGGTTTTTGTAAAGAATGTTATAATTATTTACAAAATTCTAGTTTTATAGCTAAAAAAGATTTTGTCTGTACAGTTTGCAAACAAATTATAGAAAAATACTCTGAACCAATAAAAAATGGTTTAGTAGTTGAATTCAATTCCAAAGGAAAAATTGAGACTATGTCAATATATGTCAATAATGAAATTCAAGGTTTACAATTTGTTTGGAATAAAGATTTGCTTACTATTAAAAATGGCTCCAAAGTCATTAAACAATTTTATCCAAATGGAAATCTTGCATATTCAGCAGATGAACCTGGAACTTATAATACTTATAAATCTGGTAAAATCGCATCCAAATATACAAATAGGTTTTATACAACATGGTATACATCAGGACAGATTGAAAAAGAAGCTCCCCTTTTAGAAGGTACATTAGAGAAACACGGAACAGTTACTGAATGGTATGAATCTGGTCAAGTTAAAAGTACAAAAGAATATGAATATAATAATCCATGTGGTTGGTATATTCATTATGATACAGATGGCAAAATTCTATCAGAATGGTTTTATGATGGTTCAATGGATGATGATACAATTTGGTCTTATGAATTATCTAAACAAATACCTCCTGCATTAAAAATGATGTATAATCACCCAGGTTACAAATCAATATTTTCAAAGATAAAAAACTTTTCTTATTATTCGGAAGATCAAGACCAATATGAAGACAAATATGAAGAATTTGAAGAAAAATATTATCATGCAAATAGAAAAAAATTTAATTAATTTTTATATACTTAATATATCAAATCACTAACTGTAAAATTTGCATTGAAGTTCATGAAATTCATAGATTTATGTATTTTTATATTATACAATACTATTGTCTTTATCTTTATTTGAATAAAGATTTGAATAAAATGAATTATAATTATCTAAGTCATTTGAGGATATATTTTGAGATACTTTATAAATAGGTTTAACTAATATATCATTTGAAAATTCACCTTCTTCTACTCTACCATCTGGATAAGTAATTTTTCCTGTTCCATTAAGTTTATTATTAACAAATTCTCCTTCATAAATTGTAGAGTTAGGAATAATAGTACTTGGTATTATTTTATTATTTGGTAAAAATTTATTAACTGGAGAACTTTTAATAATTGTACCTACTTTTCTTCCATTAATAATTCTACTAATTCTATATTTACCATCTGGCATTTTCATACTCATAATTACATCATTTTTTATAATTTTGATACCATTTCCATTCAATTTTTCATTTATAATTTTACCTTCATATGTATTTCCATTAATTTCTGTAATTTTTCCAAAATCAAGTTTATCATTGAGAAAAGAGCCTTCCAACATAACACCATTAGAACCAATAAGTTTTCCCTCAACCAAATGATTGTTATCAAATATACCAGAAACAAAAGTTCCATTAGGTGCTGTAATTTGTCCTCTACCATTTAATTGGTTATCAACAAAATTACCTATTCTAATGACACCACTTTTTGCAAAAACAATTTTACCTTGACCATTTAGTTTAGTATCTTTAAAGTTTCCTTCCGCATAATCTCCATTAGCATAATTAATACGACCTTCTCCTTCTAATTTATTAGATTTAAAAGTACCTAATGAAATATTGCCATCAGGTTGTTCAAATGTACCAATAGCGTCACGTAAAAAAATATTATTACCTGGGTAAATTTGTCCTGATTTAATTTCTCCTATAAATTTACTATTTGAAAAAATAAATTCCCCCGATTCATTAGTTATTTCAGTTTTAGATTTATACAAAACACCAGTCTGGATTCTAACTGGAACTAATTTAGAAGTATCAAATTGTTTTTCAAATTTAACACATAATTCAGCTAATTCTTGATGTATTCCATTTAGTTTAATACCTGAACATCTATCTGCTTTTACATCATAAATTAATACATCATCAACATTAAGTTCTGGAGGATTCTTTATCTGAGTTAATATTTGTGATTTTAATGTATGTATATCATCTCCAGAATCAAAATCTATATCAACCGGTGCCAAACTTATATCTGGGTCAATTGAACGTAAAATAATTTGTTTTCCTCCTAACTGATTTTTTAATTGAATATATTTATTTTTATATTTTAAATATTTTTCTTTATATGTATTCATATTATAGTATTTATATAAATATTTTTAATTGTAGAAAAAAAATTGATTTTTATATTTTATTATACTTAATTACATATATATTTTTTATGATTCAAGATAACATGTTAATAAATTTTATAGTACCAAACAAAAAATTATTTATAGGAATTCATGAAATATCTGAGTTATATAACTTGGAATTTGATAAATTTAGTCTAGAAAAATACATTAAACAAATAATATTAATATTTAATAATAAGAATTTTAATAAAAACAAATATAATTTAGCTGATAGTAATATTTTAATAATAATTGGATTATACTATATGTATGTTAAAAAAGATTACGACAATGGTATAGAATATTTAAAAAAATCAGCTAATTTAAATAATACAATTGCTATGATTCAATTAGGACAATTTTATAAAATTAATGATAATTATGATTTAGCTAAAGAGTATTTTATAAAAGCAATGGAGTTAAAAAATTGTGAAGCAATATATAAATTAGGTTGTATGTATGAACATAAGCTTTTAGATATGGAAATGGCAATATATTATTATAAGTTAGCAACAGAAAATGGAAATATACAAGCAATGAATGATTTAGGATATTATTATCAATTTAGAAACTTTGAAGTAGCTGAAAAATATTATCTTATGGCTATTGAAAATAATAATATAAATTCTTATAGTAATTTAGCTTATTGTTATGAAAAAATATTAAATGATTATGATAAAGCAAAAAAATATTATGAGTTAGGTGCAAAATTTGGTGATACATCTGCAATGAATAATTTTGGATATTATTATGAAACAGTTGAAAAAGATATAGAAATGGCAAAAAAATATTACCAAATGGGTATATCTAATGGCGATCCAGATGCAATGAGTAATCTAGCTATATATCTGGACGAATGTGAAAACAATCCTACAGATGCTATAAAATATTATTTGATGGCTATCAAGTCGGGAAACGTATTATCTATGTATAAATTAGGAAGAATATATGAAAAACAATCAGACTATAAATTAGCAATTAAATATTATATGATGGCTTCAAAAAATGATTGTACAGAATCAATGCATAGAATTGGCTTATATTTTGCAAATGTTATTTCAAATTATAAACTTGCTGAAAAATACTTTAGAAAAGAAGTTCAAACTGAAAAGAAAAATATTGTTAATTTGTTAGAAGAATACTGTGATGATAATAATTTAGATTATTCAAATATATATAATAAATGTTATACTGATTATAAAAAAGATAAAAAAGACAAATATGATTCAATATATAAATTAGGTGTTTATTATGAATCAATAGATAATGATATCGATTCGGAAACCTTTTTTTATATAAAATTATATGATTTTATATAAAAATGTATTATAATGTATGATTTTGTATTATTTACCCTTTTTGTTTAATTTATTAAGTTTTTCTTTTTTATTTATTTCCTCTTTTATATGACTTTTATATTTTCTTAATCCATTTACTTTTGCTACATAAACATTCATTATTGATACTATATCTTTTGTTAATTCTTCTACTGGTGTTTCTTCTTCACTTTTATTTATTATTGTTATTTTTCCGTTTGAATATTTTGTTATTAACCACTCTATCATTTCATATCCAAATCTTGTTAAACGATCTTTATATGCTATTACCAATTCTTCTATTTCTCCGTTAATTGCTTTTTCCATTAATTCTTGTAATCCTTTTCTTTTATAATTTAGTCCTGAACCAATATCTTGTATTATTGTATGAGTTGGAAATTTTTCTTTCATATATTTAACTTGTCTTTCTAAATCTTCTCTTTGTTTATTACTGGATACTCTACAATAACAGATTTTACCTCTTGTTTTATTTAAAACATTTCTTTCTCTTAAATATTTTGCTACATTATATAATGTATTTTCACCTACTTTAATTGTGTCGATTTGTTTTTTATCAGCCATTTTATATAATGTTTGATAACAAATACCAAGAGTTTTTAACGCTTCTGCTCTTTTTACAAATTCCATTTATATTATTTTGTATTATTATATATAAATATATATTATTTTAAATCATTTTATATTAAAAAATAATATTTTATATAAAACAATTTAAAATTTTATTCTTTATTAATATTATTAATGCAAATATGTAATTGGTATGAACCATCTACCATAAAAATACAAAACTTTATTTCTTCACCTTATGAGTTTTTTTACACTAAAACTCCTTATTATTATAAAAATATTTTAAGTTCTGTTAAAAAATCAAATAACAAATTTAAATTAAATTTATTTGATAATAATTTTGTTAATAATGAAGAATTATTATGTTCACATAAATATTTAATTAAATTCGATGATAAACAGCATCAAATATTAAAAGAATATTTTTCTGAATCTAAAAAAGTTTATGATTTATGTGTAGATATTTGGAAAGATTATAAAGACGTTACTTCAAATTGGCACATCTTCAAAGATGTTCTTTTTAAACATTTATATAGAGATTCTAATAGTAAAAATAAATCTATTAATCAAATAAAAACTGTAGTTATTAATGATCTTAAAAAATTACAAAATGATTATAATTTGGAGAATTCTAAAAATCAAGATAAAATTAAGAAATTAAAAGATGAAGCTAAAGCTAGATATAATATTGCTATGAAAGAATATGAAACCAAAGTTAAAGCTAATAAAAATGCTACCATTAAAGAAGTAATTGTTAAACCTAAAATGGAAAAAGTTAAAATTGATAAAATCAAAAAACCTGCTAAACCAAAAGGTGAAACTATTAAAAAACCTGCACCTGATGAAACTTTAAAAGCTGAAATTAAAGATTTTTGTAAAAATTTATCTAATGCAAGAAATCAAGCATTTGAATCAGGTAAATATGATAAAGAAACAAAAAAATATAATGATACTTTTGAAATGAAATATAAAAATGTTTCTAATACTCAAACAATTGCTGTATCTGATAGAAGTATTACAAAAGATGGACTATTTATTAGAGCATTAGGTAATTTAAAATGTAATAACTTTAAAAATATTATTAAAAAATATAAATTAAATAAAGAATGTAAATTACAATATGATAGTATTTTACATAATTATTATTTTATTGTTGTTTTTGAATCGAAAGAAAAAATAATTAAAGATCGTAAAGAAGTTGTTGCATTAGACCCTGGTGAAAAAATTATGAATTATTTTTATTCAAATGAATTATCTGGAAAATTAGGTGATAATATGAGAGTAAAGATTTTAAAGTGGCAAAGACAAATTAAAAAATATCAAAGTATATTAGATAAAAATAAAAATAAACAGGGTAATAAAATTAAAAACAAAAAAATGATTAAAAAGAAAATTAGAAGGTTATATCAAAAAATAAAAGGTTATGTAAATGAAGTGCATAAAAAAAGTGCAAAATTTTTATGTGAAAATTATAATAATATATTATTACCAGAATTTAAAACAAAACCAATGATAAGTAAAAATCAAATCAAACTAGAATATGAAAAAATTAAAAAGATTCCTAAAAAATATGAAGCAAAAATAGAATTAAGAAAATTAAATAAAAAAATAAAAATGAGTACAAATGTAAAGTTTGTCCTATCAATGCAATCTCATTATAAGTTCAAAGAGTATCTAAAAGCG
>JACCDY010170732.1_pt1 | contig 10433 bp, 10 predicted proteins | sample 7446391 | NCBI WGS metagenome assembly JACCDY01 (sample SAMN15323451, study PRJNA562643) | freshwater metagenome | isolation source: river surface water | place: USA:Blue River Watershed | collected 2017-08-18
ACTGATCGACCAGGGAGACAAAGGGGATCTGCTGGCAGCGGTGGTGATCGAAGCCAGTGCGCGCAAGGTGGTCGTGGCGCGGCACAACAGCGAGTTCATTGAAACCACGGGCGAAGGCCTCAAACCGGTGCAATCCGGGCTGGCCGACAACGCACCGCCCAACATCAAGCTGCGCCCGGGTGCCCTGGTGCGGATTTTGAAAACACCCAAGGGGCATTGGGACATCACCCAATTGCCCGAAGTGGAAGGGGCCTTTGTCGCCATCGATCCGCGCGATGGTGCGATTCGAGCTTTGGTGGGCGGATTTGATTTTTACAAAAACAAGTTCAACCACGTCACCCAGGCCTGGCGCCAGCCCGGCTCGGCCTTCAAGCCCTTCATCTATTCTGCGTCTTTGGAAAAGGGCTTCACACCCAGCACGATCGTCAACGATTCGCCGCTTTTTTTTGATGCCAGTGTGACCGGCAGCCAACCGTGGGAGCCGAAAAATTACGATGGCAAATTCGATGGCCCGATGTCTTTGCGCACTGCGATGGCCAAATCGAAAAACATGGTGTCGATCCGCGTGCTGCAAGCGGTGGGGGCCAAGAATGCCCAGCAATGGGTGACCAAATTCGGCTTCGATGCCGAACGCCACCCCCCTTACCTCACGATGGCGCTCGGCGCTGGGTCGGTGACGCCGTTGCAAATGGCGGTCGGCTATTCGGTCTTTGCCAACGGCGGTTATCGGATCAACCCGTATCTGATCACCAAGGTCACCGACAACACCGGCAAAGTCCTGCATCAATTCACGCCGATCGAGCAGGAAGAGTCGCAACGCGCCATCGATGCCCGCAACGCCTTTTTGATGAGTCAATTGCTGCAAGAGGTCACCCGCTCGGGTACGGCGGCACGGGCGCAAGCCACACTGCAACGCAGCGACCTGTATGGCAAGACGGGCACCACCAACGATGCGATGGACGCCTGGTTTGCCGGCTACACCCCGACCTTGACCGCAGTGACATGGATCGGCTACGACACGCCGCGCAAGTTGGGTGACCGGGAAACCGGAGGCGGCCTGAGTTTGCCGGTCTGGATTTCTTTCATGCAAAACGCTCTCAAGAGCGTACCGGTGACCCAATTGGCGGCCCCGGAAGGCATGGTTTTTGTCGGTGGCGAGTGGTACTACAAGGAATATGTCCGCGACGCCGGTGTGGTCTCGCTGGGCCTGGGCAACGCCAAAGACGGCCTGCGCGACATGCCGCCGCAAGACGAGAAAAAGCGAATTTTGGATCTGTTCAGAAACTGATGCGCTGTCGCATCATCGAAACGGTGCTCAGACGGCGGCAAATGCCAACGTCAGACCTGCATGCCGGCTGGCGTCCTGACTCAGGCGCGACCAAAACGAATCGCCGCCCTTGGTGTCGGCCCACTGTGCCCCATCCCAGCGGTAGTGATAGCCGCCATAGCGGGTGGCCATCCAGACCTCATGGAGCGGTTTTTGCAGGTTGACCACGATCTGGCTGCGATCGGCAAAGACCAGAGTGACCATGCCGCCCACGCGCTGGTTATCGATGTCGGCGTCGGTGTCTTCGTTGAACTGGTCGCACTGTTGTTCGAGGCTGCGCAACAATTGTTCGGCCAAATCCAGAAATTCAAGATCGGTCATGCGGTGGACTTACAATTTTGGGATGAAGGGTCAAATTCTATTCAAGCGCCTCGTCCTTGGCGCTGTCGTGGTCACTGCGACTGTCGCTTGCGGTCAAAAGGGGGCACTTTACTTGCCGACCGATCCCGCCGCACGCGACCGTGCCTCGTTGCCTGAAGTGTTGATTCCTCGCCTGCCGTCCCCAACCCCTGAACCGTCCACGCGCCAACCATGACCACCACCGCTTTGCCCCTGGGCTCTCATTTGCATCGCACCGAGGGCGAACTCTGGCTGGACCAAGTCAGCCTGCCGGAACTGGCCGAACAGCACGGCACCCCTTTGTTCGTGTATTCGAAGGCAGCCATGCTCGAAGCCTTGGCGGCTTATCGGCGTGGCTTTGCAGGTCGTCAGGCACGCATCCATTACGCCATGAAGGCCAACAGTTCGCTGGCCATTCTGCAAGTTTTTGCGCAGGCCGGCTGTGGTTTTGACATCGTCTCCGGGGGTGAACTGACCCGTGTGCTGGCCGCCGGTGGCGACCCCTCACAAGTGATTTTTTCCGGCGTCGGCAAAACCCGCGCCGAAATGCGCCAGGCGCTCAAAGCGGGCATCGCTTGCTTCAATGTCGAGAGCGAAGCCGAGATGCATGTCCTGAACCAGGAGGCCTTGGGTCTGGGTCTTCAAGCCCCGATCAGCATCCGCGTCAACCCCAATGTGGACGCCCAAACCCATCCTTATATTTCGACCGGTCTGAAGGGCAACAAATTTGGCATTGCCCACGAAGCAACCTTGAACGCTTATCGGCAGGCGGCATCCATGCCGGGTCTGAAGGTGGTGGGCATCGACTGCCACATCGGTTCGCAAATCACCGAGGTCGAGCCCTACCTGGACGCGATGGATCGGGTGCTGGATCTGGTCGAAGCCATCGAAGCCGCTGGCATCGCGCTGCACCACATTGACTTTGGCGGCGGCTTGGGCATTGACTACAACGGCGATCGACCGCCCCAAGCCGATGCACTGTGGGCCCAATTGCTGGCCAAGCTCGATGCACGCGGCCATGGCCAGCGCATGCTGATGATTGAACCCGGCCGCTCTTTGGTGGGCAACGCCGGGGTTTGCCTGACCGAAGTGCTCTATCTCAAGCCGGGCGAACAAAAGAATTTTTGCATCGTGGATGCGGCCATGAACGACCTGCCGCGTCCGGCCATGTACGAAGCGTTTCACCAGATCGTCCCCCTGGGCCAACGCGCGGGCTCGACGACCGTCTACGACGTGGTGGGCCCGGTGTGCGAAAGTGGCGATTGGCTGGGTCGCGACCGTGCCCTGAATGTGCAGGCCGGCGACCGCTTGGCGGTGCTCTCCGCCGGCGCCTATTGCATGAGCATGGCCAGCAACTACAACACCCGGGGCCGTGCCGCCGAAGTGCTGGTCGATGGTGCCCTGCATCACCTGATCCGCGAGCGCGAATCGGCATTTGACACCTTCGAGCTCGAACGACTGGTCTGAACGCGTTCAGCGCCAGCGGCGCCACACCCGCCAGCCCAGCAAAACGGCCAGGATCCCGCCATAGATCGCCACATCGCCGAAATCGTTCTTGCCGGCGCGCATCCAGTAAAAATGCAGCACCGCCAAGCCCGCTGCGGCGTAAACCCCACGGTGCAGCCATTGCCAGCGTCGCGCCCCCAGTCGCCGGATGGCGGCATTGAATGACGTGAGTGCCAGAGCCAGCAAGATCACAAAGGTCAGCATGCCCACCAGGATGAACGGGCGTTTGGCGATGTCGCGGGCGATTTCAACCCACTCCAGCCCCATGTCCAGCCAGCCATAACACAAGAGGTGCAACAAAGCGTAGGTGAATGCGATCAAGCCCAGCATGCGGCGCAAACGGGCCCATTCGGGCCAGCCGGTGATGACCCGCAGCGGCGTGACCGCCAGCGCCAGACACAAACCCCGCAGCGCCAACTCGCCGGTGGATCGGATCAGGGTTTCGGCCGGATTGGGGCCCAGGGCATCCATGGCCGCACCCCAGATCAGATACCCCAGCGGGGTCAACAAAAACAGACCCAGCAAGGGCTTGAACGCCGCGTGGCGCAACGCGGAACGCAAGACCATGGGTGGCTCAGTAGTTTTTGCGCAAATCCATGCCGGCATACAACTGCCCGACCTGGGCTTCGTAGCCATTGAACATCAGGGTTTTGCGCTTTTTGGTGAACAAGCCGTCTTCCCCCAAACGGCGCTCGGTGGCCTGGCTCCAGCGCGGGTGATCCACGTTGGGGTTGACGTTGGAGTAAAAGCCGTATTCGTTGGCGGCAGCCTTGTTCCAGGCCGTGGCCGGCATTTGCTCGGTGAAGCGGATGCGCACCAGACTCTTGGCATTTTTAAACCCATATTTCCAGGGCACCACCAAACGCACCGGTGCGCCATTTTGATTGGGCAACACCTCGCCGTACATGCCCAAGGTGAGCAGGGTGAGGGGATGCATGGCCTCGTCCATGCGCAGACCCTCGACATAAGGCCAATCGAGCACGCGCGAGCCCACATAGGGCATGGTTTTGCGATCGGCCAGGGTCTCGAATTGGACGAACTTGGCGCTGCCCAGGGGCTCGACGCGCTTGATCAGGGCCGACAGCGAATACCCCACCCAGGGGATGACCATGGACCAGCCTTCGACGCAGCGCATGCGATAGATGCGTTCTTCAAGCGGGCTGAGCTTGAGCAAATCGGCCAGATCGATCGGACCGGGTTTTTTGACCAACCCCTCGATCTGCACCGACCAGGGGTTGGTGACCAGGGTGTGGGCATTGCGGGCCGGATCGGACTTGTCGGTGCCGAACTCATAAAAATTGTTGTAGGTGCTGGCGTCGGCATAAGGGGTGACCTTGTCCATCACCATGGCGCCACTGACGGTGGAGGTCGTCGTTTGCAGGGCGGCGAGTTTGCCTGGCCGGTACACGCTGGCACGGGCATCGCGCGCAGCCCAACCGGCCACAGCCAGGCCCGCAGCACCGGTGGCCATGTGGGCGATGAATTGGCGACGCTGGCGGTACACCGAGGGCGAGGTGATTTCGCTCGGGGTGGCGTGGTTAAAACCGTCGTGATGGGTGCGAATCAGCATGGTGACCTCAGATGGATGCTTTTGAATTATCCCATCAAGCCAATAAAAAACCCGCCCTGTGGGCGGGTCTGTCACAAGCGATGTGGGGTTATCAGCGCAAGCCGGCCATGTAGTCGGAGACGGCCTTGATCTCGCGGTCATTGAGCTTGGCAGCGATTTGGCTCATTTGGGTGCTGTTCTTGCGCACACCGTCACGGAAGGCCGTGAGTTGGGCCGCGTTGTATTGAGCGTGCTGGCCACTCAGGCGCGGGTACTGCGAGGGAATACCGGCACCGGTGGGGCTGTGACAGCCGGAACAAGCCGCAATTTGGCGATCGGCAATGCCACCGCGGTAGATGCGCTCACCCAGAGCCACCAGTTCTTTTTCTTTGGCAAAACCGGCTTTGGGTTTTTGAGCAGCCAACCAGGCCGAGACGTTTTTCATGTCGTCTTCGGTCAATGCCGCGGCCATGCCGCTCATGACGGCGTTGGCCCGCTTGCCGGATTTGAACTCGATCAGCTGCTTGACCAGGTACTCGGGGTGTTGGCCTGCCAACTTGGGGTTCTCGGGGGCTGCCGAGTTGCCGTCGGCACCGTGACAGGCCGCGCACATGGCGGTGTATTTGGCTTCGCCGGCCGCCGTATCGGGCTTGGCCGCTTTGGGGGCGTCAGAGGCAAAAGCGGAGGTGGTCAGGCAAAGGACCGACAATGCGAGTGTGGCGAACGTCTTCATGACTTGGGGCTTGAAAGGTTTCTTCAACCCAAGGATTCTACAATGTACTTGTCCCGGTGCCTGACGGCATGCCAACAGCCCGGCCTCTTCCCCCAACCCGAGCCCCCATGTCCCAGCCTCATGCCTTACCCCCAGCGTCTGCGGACGAGACCGAAAAGGCCAAGGCCGCCGTCGGCTGGATGCACACCGCCCGCTTTCTGACCACCGCCGCACAATTGCACCATCTGCCGGCCCATGAGCACCCTGAAATCGCCTTTGTGGGGCGTTCCAATGCCGGCAAATCCACCTGCATCAACACCCTGACGCAGCAAAAACGCCTGGCCTTTGCCTCCAAAACCCCCGGCCGCACCCAGCACATCAACCTGTTCGCACTCGGGCGCGGGGGCCAAACCGACGCCGTGCTGGCCGACTTGCCGGGCTACGGCTATGCCGCCGTGCCCAAACAGGACAAAATCCGCTGGCAACAGGTCATGGCCAACTATTTGGTCTCCCGCCCCAACCTCAAAGGGGTGGTGCTGATGTGCGACCCCCGTCATGGGCTGACCGAACTCGATGAGATCTTGCTGGAAATCATCCGTCCGCGCGTGGAAGAAGGCCTGAAATTTCTGGTGCTGCTCACCAAAGCCGACAAACTCACCCGCAGCGAAGGGGCCAAGGCATTGTCGATCGCCAAGCTGCAAGTTGGCGGCGGCGATGCCATGCTGTTCTCCGCCCTGAAAAAACAAGGGGTGGACAAAACCGCCCTGATGCTGTGGAATTGGACCCACGCCGAAGCCGAGCCCGCACCCGAGCCGTCCGCTGGTTCAGCCTGAACGGGGCCTGGCCCCACTGCACCGTCATGAGGGCTCCATGATCCACACCTTGCGCCAACGCCTGCCGCACGGCATCGAACTGTCGTGCCGGGTCAGTGGCGAACCCGGACAACCCGTCCTGTTGTTTTTGCACGGCTTCCCCGAAGCCGCCTTCGCCTGGGATGAATTGCTGACGCACTTTGCCCAACCCGAACACGGCGGCTACCGATGTGTGGCGCCCAACCTCAGGGGTTTTGCCGATTCAAGCCATCCTGCTGACGTGTCCGCCTACCGGGCCAAGCACCTGGTGCAAGACGTGCTGGCACTGATCGATATCGAATCGGGCCACACCCCCCTGGCGGCGCTGGTGGCCCACGATTGGGGTGGCGCGGTGGCCTGGAACCTGGCCAACCTGCACCCGCAGCGTCTGTCCAGGCTGGCCATCGTCAACTCGCCCCACCCCGGCCTCTTCTGGCGTGAATTGCGCGACAACCCCGAGCAACAGGCCGCCAGCGCATACATGAACTTCCTGATCCGCCCGGACGCCGAGGACTTGCTCTGCCGGGACGACTTCCAAAAATTATGGTCGTTCGCTTTTGCGGAAGTCTCCGAGATCGGACTGACCGGTTGGTTGAACGAGGAGGTTCGCCAAAGTTACCGAGCGGTCTGGTCGCAGGGCCTGAACGGTGGCCTGAATTACTACCGTGCCTCACCCTTGCGACCAGCCACCCCCGAAGACCCGGCCGCCCAGGGGGTCGAGTTACCGGCGTCGATGTGGCGGATCAAGGTGCCCACGCTGGTGCTTTGGGGTTTGCGCGATCGCGCCTTGTTGCCCTGCCTGCTCAACGGCTTGCAAGACCACGTCCCGCATCTCAGCGTACACACCCACGAACAGGCCGGCCACTGGATCGTGCACGAGCAACCCGCCTGGGTGATGCGCCAGCTGAGCGACTGGCTTCAGTCGTAAACCGAAGGCTCTCCCGGCGGGCGGCTTTTGAAGCGCTGATGGACCCAGAAATACTGGGCTGGATGTTCATCGATCCAGGCCTGCAAGCGCCGGTTCATGGTGGCCGTGTCAGCCAAGGCATCTTCGGTCGGAAAGTCGGTCCAGGCGGGCAGCACCTGCACCTCGTAACCCTGATCCGTCAAAAGGGTGACCACCGGCACCACCCGGGCCCGGGCCAAAGCCGCAAAGCGCGAAAGCGAAGGCACCGTCGCTGCCGAGACGCCATAAAACGGCACGAAGACCGACTCTTCGGTGCCAAAGTTCATGTCGGGCAGCAGGTACAAACGTTCGCCTTGTCGCAAAGCCTTGACGATCCGTTTGACCCCGTCTTCGCGGCGCAACAAAGCCACTTGCCCCAGTCGCGCGCGCCCCGCTTTGACCCAGGCATCGACCCCCGGGCTCGATTGCGGCGTGTAGATGGTCACCATCCGGTGGTCAGACGCCATGGCCAGGCGGGTCCAACCGGCGTCGAGACCGACAAAATGCGGTGCAAAGAAAACCGTGGGTTGGTCTTGCGACAGCATGCCGTGCGGATCTGACAAGCGCAGCCGGCGGCTCAAAACGGCCGGGTCGGCATGCCACAACCAAGCCCGATCCAGCCAGGCCTGAGCGAAATACACAAACACCGCACGTTCCACTCGCCGGCGCTGGTCTTCATCCCAATGCGGGAAACACAGGCGCAAATTGGTCCTGACCACATGACGACGCTCGGGCACGAGCGCGTACAAAACCCAACCCAGCAAGGCCCCCAAAGCACGCAAGCTCCCCAGGGGCAAAATGCTCAGGGCGCGCATCAAAGCGTCGGGCCACAGCCGCATGCTCACTCGCCCTCCCGGGGTTGCTTGTGCCGGTTGTAGCCCCACAGGTACTGATCGGGATGGGCGCGTATGAGGGTCTCAACCGCCTGATTCATCGCCGCCGCCAGCGCCTCGGGGCTGGCTGCGGGGTCACGCAATGCCGGATCGTCCCAGGGCTGGAAATGGGTCACGAAACGCCCTTGGGGCAAACGCTCGCACCAGGACAGCAACACCGCAGCGCCGGTTTGCTGCACCAGCCTGGGCACCAAGGTCATGGTGTAGGCGGGCACGCCCCACATCGGGGCCCACACCCCCTGCCCGGCAGGCGGCACCTGGTCGGGCAAAATGGCCGTGCCTCCCCCGGCCCGCAAAGCCCGCACCAGCGATCGCACACCCGCCAGGGTGGTGGGCACGGCTTGCACCTGGTTGCGCTGACGCGATCGCTCGACCAGCGTGCGCAGCCAGGCTTTGCGAGGCGGGCGATACAGCACCATCCAGGCGCCATGGCGAGCGGCAAATTTCTCCGCCAGAGCCTGAGCCCCGACTTCCCAACTGCCCAAGTGGGGCGACATGATGATCAACCCCTTGCCCGCCAGCAGGGCCGCCTCGACATGGGCTTGACCATCCCACGACACCCGGTCTGACAAGGCTTGGTCGGCAGGCCGGGCCCAAACCCAGGGCAGTTCGGCCACCATGCGGCCAGCGGCGGCAATCGCCTTTCGCGCCCGCGCGGGGTCGACGCCGGACAGGGCCACCTGATGCCTGAACTGACGCCGGTAGGCCGGCGACGCACACCACACCAGCCAGCCCAAGAAGCCACCCAGGGCCTGCATGAAGGCCAGGGGCATGCGAGCGAGCAGGCTGAAAACCAGGGTCATGTCAAAAGCGGATCGGTTTGGCTACAATGTGCATTGTCGCCGAGTTAATGAAGCAACTTGCAGGGCGACACACCGGGGCGACCCGGCGGTGCACCGCACCCCACTGCTAAAGCGTTCGCCAGGCTCCCCCGAGTTGGCAACGCGCCAACCCATTGAAACCAGGAGTTTGAACATGGCGAACGACTATCTCTTTACCTCTGAATCCGTCTCCGAGGGCCACCCCGACAAAGTGGCCGATCAGATCTCCGATGGCATCCTCGATGCCATCTTTGCCCAGGACCCGCGCAGCCGCGTGGCCGCCGAGACCCTGTGCAACACCGGACTGGTGGTACTGGCCGGTGAAATCACCACCAACGCACACGTCGACTACATCCAGGTCGCCCGCGACACCATCAAACGCATCGGCTACGACAACACCGAGTACGGCATCGACTACAAAGGCTGTGCCGTCATGGTCTGCTACGACAAGCAATCGAATGACATCGCCCAGGGCGTGGACCATGCGTCCGACGACCACCTGAACACCGGTGCCGGTGACCAGGGCCTGATGTTCGGTTACGCATGCGACGAAACCCCCGAACTCATGCCCGCCGCCATCTACTACGCCCACCGTCTGGTCCAGCGCCAGGCTCAAGTGCGCAAAGACGGTCGGCTGCCGTTTTTGCGCCCCGACGCCAAGAGCCAGGTGACCCTGCGCTACGTCGACGGCAAACCGCAAAGCATCGACACCGTGGTCCTGTCCACCCAGCATGCCCCCGAGATGAGCTTGGGCGACCGCATGACCGACGCCTTTTACGAGGCTGTGCGCGAAGAGATCATCAAGCCGGTGCTGCCCAAAGAGTGGCTGACCGCCGACACCAAGTACCTGATCAACCCCACCGGCCGCTTTGTCGTGGGTGGCCCTCAGGGCGATTGCGGCCTGACCGGGCGCAAGATCATCGTCGACACCTACGGTGGCGCCTGCCCCCACGGTGGCGGCGCGTTCAGCGGCAAAGACCCCTCGAAGGTCGATCGCTCGGCGGCTTATGCCGCCCGCTATGTGGCCAAAAACATCGTCGCTGCCGGTCTGGCACGCCAGTGCCAGGTGCAAGTGGCCTACGCCATCGGCGTCGCTCGCCCCATGAACATCACGGTCAACACCATGGGCACCGGCAAAATTTCCGATGACAAGCTGTCGGCCCTGGTGCAAAAGCACTTTGACCTGCGCCCGAAAGGCATCATCCAGATGCTGGATCTGCTGCGCCCCATCGACTCGAAGACCGCCGCTTACGGCCACTTTGGCCGCAGCGAGCCCGACTTCACCTGGGAGCGCACCGACAAGGCCGCCGCCCTCAAAGCCGACGCGGGCATCTGAAGCCCCCACCCAAGCCGCTTTGCAAGGATCGCCTCGCCCAGCGCGGGTGCTAATTTTTGGTAAAAACCCTGATTTCCCATCAGGGTCTCTTGAAAACGCCCCGACTTGCCTTATCATTAGCACTCGTTGGCGGTGAGTGCTAGTATTTCGCCG
>JACCDY010489443.1_pt1 | contig 10431 bp, 13 predicted proteins | sample 7446391 | NCBI WGS metagenome assembly JACCDY01 (sample SAMN15323451, study PRJNA562643) | freshwater metagenome | isolation source: river surface water | place: USA:Blue River Watershed | collected 2017-08-18
CAGTAATGAACACTGCTGGTAACGTGTTCATATTGACCACCAACCATTTTGAGCACATCGAACAAGGCGTTCGCAGTCGATGTCACTGCATACCTTTCAACGCCGCACCACCACCGGCGTGGCTGCCGCTTGCTCATCGCATCATTGCTGATGCTGGCATTACTGACCAGCAACTGCTGTCTGTCATTGCAACTGGCAAAGGCAGTGCGCGAGACATTACGTATGCACTGATGAGTGTTGTACTGGATGCAATGAGAGTTAAACAGTGATCCCCGCAACTTTTAATCTCGCCTAGTGCGGTTTTTGTCTGCGTTTGTCGTGTAACACGTCTCCACAAACTTAAGCAACCGACAAAAAACCCCACCGTGTTACCACAGTGGGGTTTTAGACTTTTAAATCCTTAACTGGCTAAGCCAGCGGGGGGATTAGAAAGACTTGCGCAGACCGATAGACACGATCTTGCGGTCACCAGTAACTGGAGCGAATGCACCGCCAGTTCCTGCAGTTGCAGCAAGACCTGTATCCCACTTTTCGTATGCAACGTAAGTGGCCGCTGTTTTGCTCAAGTTATACAGAGCCGTTACGCCTGTAACTTTTGCTTTTGCATCACCAGTTGCAGTTGCACCAGTAGTTTCTTGTGTGGTGTACTGAGCCATCAAGTCAAATTTGCCCATGGTTTGCTTAACAGCAATACGAGAGCCTTTGGATTTCACTGCAGAACCATCGGATGAACTGACAACTGCCAAGCGATCACCAGTGTTACCGCCAACATACAGAGTAGTATTAGTTGGCAAAGCATAGCTTACGCCCCACACAGTGGCAGAAGTTGCCTTTGGCTGAGCAGCAGCGTTGGTATTAGCACCCGAGTAGTAGCCAGTCTTATTAACTTGGTCATCTTGCTTGATGCTAGCAACTGTGGCACTCAAAGGACCATTTGCGTACTTCAAACCCAACTCAGTTGTTGCACGAGCATTAGGAATTTGGTTGGCAGTTACGTTGCTCGATGATGTTGCAGCCAACTCATCGCCACCAGGTGCATACAAAGCGTGTGCACTGAAACCGGACATAACTGGCGAATCAAAGCGGATTGAACGGTTGTAACGAGTGTTAACGACAGAGTTCATCATAGTGCCTGCGTTGCCAGCATAGCCAGAACCAGTTGCTGTACCCAAAGGTGACGATGCGCCTGTGGCTTCCAAGCCGATGGAGTTAGGTGAACCCAAACGGACGTTACCAAAATTACCAGCCAAGCTCACATACATTTCATCACGTGCCAGACCTGTGACAGTCAATTTATCAGCAGAACCAGCAGCGGCAGCAGTTGTGCCCAAAGAATCGTTAGCCAATGAACGTGGATCAAAAGCGTAGAAAGCAGTTGCTTTCAAACCGCCACCCAAATCTTCGACAGCTGAGAATTTGATCGCGCTGGTAGAAGATGTACCGGTAGTTGTAGCAAAAGTAGTGCCGTTAGAGCCCAGCTGAGTGCCAGTAACTTTGGCGCCAGCAAAGTCCAAATTACCTGTGATGGTCACAGAAGATTGAGCTTGTGCGCCGAAAGCGGCGAGTGCTGCGATAGCAACGAGGGTTGTAAATCATGTCGAAGGTGCTAGAAGGTGTCGACAGTGTGCGTTGACTTTGCTTTGATTAATCCAGCACCGTTGTGTTGCAAGTTGTACAGATTGTGATGTACAACTTTGATCGCATCAAAACAACACTTGCATGTCTATTTTAAAAACTGGAGTGACTGGCAGCAACACGGAAACTGCACGGCTAAAACGCATTCGCATGGTTTTCTGGCGCTGACAAAAAAGGTCGTGCTTTGCGGTGTACAACATTACGCTTGAGTGATGCTGACCCAAATTACCAACTACGCTGTAGAAGCCGCCAACGACCAACAGCACAAGCGTGATCGCACCGTTCCAATACCGCACACAATTACAGTAGTTGCAGGATATCCCAACAAGTTAGTTGTATTCAAAATTGCAGCCAGCAAGTTCTGGCAAGTGCGCTGCTGGATTGCTGGACGTACGCACAGACGTACAACGAAAACCACATCACTCAAACATGCACAGCGTTTTGCACGATGGTTTTATGAAAACCTACTAGCTCAACGTCACATCAACACCAATGCCAACACAAACATAACAAGCGATGGCAGCACGCATACCAGTAACAACCAACTGACATTTGGCGCAATAGCTGCACAGGTTTACGCAAATGAACAAGCTCGCGTTGAGCGCGGTGAATTGGGTGCAGGTAGTTTGCGCATGTTTCGCAACCGTTTAGACGCACATGTACTGCCGCGCTTTGGGCAGCAATTGACACACTCAATTGACTACGCTGCACTTGAAAACTTCGCTCAATACTTGAGCAAAAACATGAGTACCAGCAGCGTCAGCAACTACCTGCTAACTGTGCGCAAGGTCATGCAGCATGCTGTACGCATTGAACAACTCGCTGCCGTGCCTGAGTTTCCCAAAATTAAAATCAAAGTTGCATCGCGCGGTGCTTTTACTGTGACTGAATATTGGGGTATACGCAGAGCAGCACGAGCACTGCGCGGACAGAAACACCCAAGCTCACTGCAGATACTGCGCGAACAATACAGCCTACGTCATTCACACAACATCATGCCTGCTGATTTGGATTGGTTGATTTGTTTCATGGTCAACAGCTTTACAAGACCTGGCGACATTAAGAAACTTCAACACAAGCATGTGGAACTAGTGCGTGGCGACAACACTTATTTGCGCTTGACGTTGCCAGAAACCAAGTTGCATAACGCACCTGTTGTGACATTGCGTCCTGCTGTTCAGATTTACAACGAGATTTGCAAGCATTACGCACCACTCAACATGTGCGCAGCAGATGATTATTTGTTTTTACCTGAAATAAAAGATCGCACATATGCCATGTTGATTGTGAGTGTGATGTTTAACTGGGTACTTGAGCACATTGGACACAAGTTAAATCCAAACGGCAAACCACGCAGCTTGTACAGTTTGAGACATAGCGCAATTACATTCCGCCTACTGTACGGACAAGGCATTGACTTGATTACGCTGGCACGCAACGCACGCACCAGCGTTGAGGTAATCAACAACCATTACGCAAGCACAGTAACGGGCGAACAAAACATTGCCATGCTGCAAAGTCGTCGCCCGCGTTCAAAGTAATGTGCGTTTTTATTTCTTAAATCCATCGCGCAGTTTGACACTGGCAGCTTCAATCAGCACATCCAGCTCTGCGTTTTGTGTTGCCGCAATCACTGTATCAAGAACAGATACAAGTTGCTTGCTGTCTGCAATCTCAATCGCCGTTTTACCTTTAGCAAGTTCCAGCGTTTTGCTGCCATAAAAGATGCTGAGCAAGGTTTCGTTCTTTTCGCCCGTCCACCACCATGCTTTGATGCGAACAGGCATTTCACGCACAGTGCGTTCACCCGTTGCTGCGTCACGCAAAGTACGCAAACGCTTTGGCGTGTATATGCGCCCTTCTAGTTGCGCCAATGCAAGCTCTCGCTGTTCAGTCATTTTTTGAAGCAATTTGTTGCGGCGTTTGACGACATCTGGCAATGCACGTGGCTTGCGTGCTGTGGTGAGTTTGAGTGTTGCGAGTGCGGAAGTAGACATGTGCTTTCCCTTTCAAATGTTGTTAAAGCACAGGTAATTTTGTTTTCATGCTGGCGCTTGGACAACCTGAGTCCGTTCGATTTGGCGGGTTATGGAAAACAGCGAATTACAGCTTAGGTGTAACGGGTTTGATTTGTGGGTGCTGCACTGCTGACAACTTCTTCTGTGCTTTATCGACTCGCTGGCGCTGGCGCTCTGCTGCAATTGCTTGTGCAGCACGGTCTTTGGTAGTTTTAAGTGAGTCAATGCGTAACTGGTCTGGCATTTTGGTTTGAGTGGCGAATTCATTTAGGCGCATGCAGTATTTATCGAAACCATGTAAACCCCAAAGATTTGGAGTTGATTTTTTACGTTTTCTTTTGTCGATGATAAATATTTGCATGAGTAAATTCAAAAATATCAAAGACATGAACAAGACTAATGCATGGCTGAAAAGCAATGGCATTGGTATCAACCAAATCTACGTAGGCACAGCAGAGCTTTTCCAAGCTCAAAGCCTTGCAACTACAACACTTCGAAATCATGACTCACTTTTAGAACAAAACCAAGCAGCAGTACTGAACAACTTTCTGCATGCAGCACGAAGCAGCAAGCGCGACAAGATCACGCAAGCCCAATGCTTCAAAGTTTTGAACATCACAAAACAGGCTCAACGCAAACTTGCAAAGTTGACGAAAAGAAAAAACTCAGGCTCACATTAAGGCATCACTTAGACAAACACACGAGTAAGTCACTCGTTAAAAAATGGCAAAAACGCGGGTTGGAATATGACGGCTAATGACCCCGCACTTCACATGTTGCTGCAATGACATGTGTTTTAAGTGAAAGCCGCAGAGTTGCTGCACTTATTGCAGATTGCAAGTTTCAATACATTCGTCTTGCGTCAAACTCCATTGCAGTCGTGTGGTACGTTAGAACTCACTCAAATGAAACACACGGCGACGGTTATGCGTTTTGGTTCAACCAGCGTATAGCCGTCGCATGACCATTCGAATCTATCTAAATGAACTCAATACATCTCACACAACGCAAGCGTTGCGTTCGACTTCCACCACTTCAAATCAATTAAAAATCAAGTGCAAACAAAACACAGAGCGAGCAGCGATGTGTGTTTTGTGCAGCACAAGCGAACGTAAGTTCGCTCTTAATACTTTCGCACTGCCAAAGTTCCAAAGCCCAAAAGAAATTGATGCCACGACTGCAATTTACAAGAGCGAATTTGCAGCTACAAATGCACAGCAACACCTCAAATCACGCACACAAGCGTTTTAAATATCGTCTGCATGCGTGACGATGCTGAGCACGCAGAAGACAGTGTGTAGCGTGTTTTACGCAGTCGTGTTCAAAAACCCACACTGCACATGTTGCATCAATAAATACATGACCAAAGAGAATACGCAAACTCCGTTCTCGGAAGCGTAAGTCATTGAAATCGAATAGATTACGTATAACCCGCCAACTTGCCGTACTTCTCTTGCTCAATCAGTGTCAAAGATCGCACACTAATTGCACACAACATATTTGGAGAAACATTATGGCAACAGCTAAATCACTAACACCCGCTGAAATTTCAAAAGCACTTGACTACATTGCACAGAACGCAAATGCGAAACGCAATCGCATCATGTTCTTGTTAACTGCAATGGCAGGTTTGCGTGTTGGAGAAGTTGCGTGCTTGACACTTGGTGATGTGTGTGATGCTGATGGTTCAGTACGTAGCGAAGTGTTTTTTGCGGCAGAGCGTGTCAAGCACAATCATGCACGCACCGTGTATTTGAATAGCAAGTTGCAACAGGAATTGACTGACTACATTGCATCACGCAAATGGTTTGATAGCATACAGACGTTGTTTCCAACTCATCGCGGCCCACGTTGTTCGTTCAGCGCCAACACATTAACGCAGTATTTTTATTGGATGTACAAAAACGCTGGCATCAAAGGCGCTAGCAGTCACAGTGGAAGAAAAACATTTTTGACATCACTTGCATCACAGGGAATAAGTGTGTTTGTGCTTGCAAGTTTGGCAGGACACAAATCAATCGCAACAACGCAGCGTTACATCACCGTACACGACGACATGAAACGCAAGGCTGTTGAGTTGGTCTAATTTTTAAGCTGCTTCATCAAATCTGCCAACTTGCTTTTCAAAACCTGCTTTTGTACAGCACTTATTACGACAGGTTGCGGGTGCGGAACGACAAATGCAATCTCACAACACGCAACCAACAGCGAATTCAATGCACACAGTTGACGCTTGATGCGTTTGCTTAACTTGGGCAAACCACTGTCTTCTGCATATCTGCTTTTGCTGCCACGCACACGCGGCATTGAATGCACATCTATTCCAAGCTTTCTGTTTACTCCTGCATCAAAATCGATTGACCTGTCCATCCAGCGGTGCAACCTGTCAATCATTTCCATGCCCCAGTCGCCGCGTTCTGCACACCCAAACGTTTCTTCTAAATTTTCCAGCGCATCTTCGTACAAACTTTCAGCACGATCTTCAACTTGCGATGGTGTTGTCTTGCGCTTGCTGCCGTATGGTGCAACTGGTGACATTGCTTCGTAACGTGCCCACATAAAATCCGCATTGCGGAGTTTGACGTTGTACGATTTCAACTGCTCGGGCATTCCATCACCGAACATTATTTCGCTTTGTTCGACAACAGACGTAACACTGTCACTGAATTCTGCAAACTCACTTGCTGTCAACGCAAGTTTTAACTTTCCAACTGAAATGTTCTTGCCATTTAGTGCAAGATTTAAAAGTTCAACAATACGCTCCAGTCGTTCACCATCAGTTGCACTGACACCGTCACGCAACGGAAAGTTGGGATCGACATAATCGAACTGTTCTTGTGTATCAACGTAATCGCTTTCGGCATTTGCAACAAAGCGTGAGCCGTTTGCGTCAGGTTTAACGACACGGTTTTGATGCATACGCACTGGCACGTGGAAGTTTTCGTAATGCAAGTCATCAATTAACTTTGCAACACGTGGAAGCAGCAACTGCACGGTGTACTGTGACACACGTGCAGCGTGTGAGTTATGACGCTTTGTTGCGTCTTGTTGCGGGCTTGCGTTTTGCTGCAGGACTTTTGCGTGCAGCGGGTTTGCGACCACCACCTTTCACTTTCAACGCACCACGCAGATCAGTTGCACTAAATCCATGCAGCTTGCATTTAGCAATTACGTCTGCCAAATCCGCATCACGTAGTTGTTTTAACAACTCTTGTTTTTTCTCTGCGTGGTCTGCTTCGAGTTTTTCAGCTTTATCGCGTGCAGCTTGCAATTCCGCTTCCATTTTTGCAATTAAATCGCGTGCATTTGTTGCATCCGTCATTGTGTTTGCTCCGTGTAGTTGTGTTGTGTTGTTGTCACAGCTTCCAATTTACGCGAAACGATAATTAAATTCAAAGTGATTTCTACATTGCAAACATTTACCAAATGTTGTAGAAACTTGTGTAAATACCAAATGCAAATAAATGAAATCACGCAACGTCTGCCAACGTTCCAAGCTCAACTCAAAGTCAACGCAAGCACAGTGACAACACGTGTGCAAGCCACCAATATCACACAAGCACGTGCGTTGTTGGTGCATTTGTATGGCGCTGCAAACGTTGTTGCACTGACACTGGCGCATGAGTAAAACGAACGACACAAATAAAAAACCCCACCGTGTTGCCACAGTGGGGTTAGTTCTTACTTAAATCCTTAACTGGCTAAGCCAGCACGGGGATTAGAAAGAGTGGCGAACACCAACAGCTGTTGTGTTGATTTTGTTAGCTGTAGTAGCGCCTGAGTCATAAGCCTCATGCACAACGTAAGCAACTGTACGCTTGCTCAAAGCGCGGTCGTAACGAACGCCAGTAGCTTCACGTGCAGCAGCTGTACCCAATGTGGTTTTGCTCATGCTAGCCAAGATTGTGTTGTTGCCGAAAGTGTATGAGGCACCCACAGTACTGTACTTGGTGTCTTCGTTCAAAGTCACAGCTGTTGTAGTACCGCTTGCAGACACTTTAGGTGTTGACTTGTCACCCTTGCCGTAGCCAGCGAACACTTTGACAGCTCCCATTGTGTAATTGGCGGCCAAAGAGTTATATGTGCTTTTTGCAGTTGCAGAAACAAGTGCTGTACCTGCATTACCTGCAGCCCATGCTGTAGAAGCAGCTTGTTCAACTGTGGCACTACGTGTCAAGTTTGAGAAGCTTACATTCAATGGACCATTGCTGTATGCCAAGCCAATGTCTGTAATCTCTGGAGCGTAGCCACCTGCAGTAGCGTCTTTGTTACCAGTGGAGTGAGTAACGTTAGCGCTGAAGCCGTTGAAGGCTGGAGTGTCGTAACGCACAGCGTTGTTGAAACGCACAGCTGAACCTGAGGCAGTCACGATGTTGGTGTAAGCACCGCCAGTGGCTGTGCCGAAAATGTTACCAACACCGTTCACGCTCAAAGCAGCAGTGTTTGGTGAACCCAACTTGACGGAGCCGAAACCACCGCTCAAGCCAATATACATTTCGTGACGGCCCAAAGCAGCTGTGTTGTTTGCGAACATAGCACGTGGGTCAATGCCGTAGAAAGCAGTAGCTTTCATGCCGCCGCCCAAGTCTTCTACAGAAGCGATATTGATGGCGCTGGTGGCAGAGCCAACAGAAGCGTTGACTGAATTTGCATCTGTACTAACGGTAGTGCCGTTACCACCAACGCTTGAGTAAGAGGCGTCCAACACGCCAGAGATGGTCACAGATGATTGAGCTTGTGCGCCGAAAGCGGCGAGTGCTGCGATAGCAACGAGGGTTTTTTTCATTTCAAGGTTCTCCAAGGTTTGAACAGGGGCCCTAAAGTTTTTAGAGCCAACCTCCGTTTTCGGGAAGTTGTGTGTATTGAACCAGACGGCTGTGTGTTGGCATATGACAAACGTCAAAAAATCGTCGTTTACGTTGCTTTGTAGCAACAAAACCAAAACCACACCCTCGCAAACCCTTGAAAAATGGTGGCTTTGACAATTCTCAAACGTCTAAGAATCCGACACTCCTCGGGTTCAGTTGCCCCTTAAACTTACCCTATGGACCGCTTACTCACCGCCGCTGACAGCGCCTTGCGCACGTTGTTTGCCCGCCACCACGCCAATCGCCCCACCCCCATGTGGGCGGCCGAAGTGCCAACACCCGCTCCACTGACTGAAAGCCAAAAGGCCAAGGCCGCCGCGCTGATGCGTGTGAACCACGTGGGCGAGGTATGTGCTCAAGCGCTTTACACCGCGCAAGCCTTGGCTACACATAACGAGGGTTTGCGTCAGCACCTGACCGACGCGTGTAGCGAAGAAACTGACCACTTGGCTTGGTGCGAACAACGCTTGCACGAGCTTGGCGGGCGCACCAGCTTGCTCAACCCGCTTTGGTACGCTGGAGCCTTTGCCATTGGTTACGGCGCGGCCAGGCTGGGTGGTGACCACATGAGCCTGGGCTTTGTGGTGGAGACTGAGCGTCAAGTAGAAGCCCATTTAGAGAGCCACCTCGGCCTACTGCCCGCCAACGATGGGCCCAGCCGCGCCATCGTGGCGCAAATGAAAACCGATGAGGCGCAGCACGCAAAAGAAGCTTTGGCCGCAGGCGCAGCCGAGCTGCCCGCGCCCTTCAAAGCCTTGATGCAAGTGGCCGCCAAGGTGATGACCACCGTGGCGCACCGCATTTAAACCCGCGGTTTAGGCTTCGACCAGTTCGAAGCTGGTGGTAATTTCAGCCGTCTTGCCCAGCATGATGCTGGCTGAGCAATATTTGTCGTGACTCATCGCAATGGCACGCTCAACCGCGCTGGCTGGCACGCCTTGGCCTGTGACGGTGAAATGCATGTTGATTTTGGTGAACACCTTGGGGTCTTCGGTGGCACGCTCGCTGACGATCTTCACGCTGCAACCTTGCACGTTGTGACGGCCACGCTTCAAGATCAGCACCACGTCATAGGCCGTGCAACCACCTGTGCCTGCCAGCAACATTTCCATCGGGCGAGGCGCCAAGTTTTGGCCACCGTTTTCAGGCTTGGCCGCATCGGGCGCGCCGTCCATGGCCACCACATGGCCACTACCGGTTTCTGCAATAAAACCCATGCCTGATCGAGTGCCAGAGTTGCCGGTCCAGCTGACGGTGCATTCCATGTTTTTTCTCCTGCGCTGTGTGCGATTTATATTGCCTAATTTGTTGGCCATATGCTAGCCTACGGGGCATGAGCGCTGTTCAAAACCCCATCATTTCCGAGTTCCCATCTGAACAAGATGCGGCAACTTACGATGCTTGGCTGCGCCAAAAAGTGCAGGCCTCGCTCGCCAATGCCGCCTCTCCAGCTTCCAAAAGATTTACCAGCGACGATGTGGCTCGAAAAGTTGCGGCCACGATAGAGGCTGAAAATGCAAAGCGTCGTCTGGCTTGATACCGCCTTAGAAGACCTAGATTGCATCGTGGCGTTTATCGCTAAATCTAATCCAATGGCTGCGGCCAAGCTCGCCTCGCAACTGATTGAAGATGCCGATAACTTGGGGATTTTCCGGCCCACTATCGCCGAGGTCGTGTAGCTGGTACTCATGAGTTTGTGAGTCACCCAAATTACGTCATCATTTATCGCCACGCGCTAGCTGGAATAGAGATCTTGAACATCGTTCACTCACGGCAGCCCTACCCCAATTAATCCTCACCAAGAAATTTTGTTGCAGTGCAACAAAATTTACATACAATTTAGGCTTGTCTCCTCCACCCTCAAAAGTGGATTCATGCCCCGAGTTGCAAAACTCGGGGCTTTTTTTTGC
>JACCDY011061087.1_pt1 | contig 10428 bp, 14 predicted proteins | sample 7446391 | NCBI WGS metagenome assembly JACCDY01 (sample SAMN15323451, study PRJNA562643) | freshwater metagenome | isolation source: river surface water | place: USA:Blue River Watershed | collected 2017-08-18
GATATGTCAACCACAGCTCAGATCAAAGATAGCTTAAAGCTTGGTGATGCTGTTTTAAAACAAATTGGTGGCTTTGCAAAACTTCATAAACCACAAGTTGAACAAGCCAGCTTTGCAGTTCTCAAGGCACCCGATGTTCCATCGATTTTGATAGAGACCGCATTCATCAGCAATCCTGAAGAAGAGGCTCGATTGAATGATCATGAGTACCAAGAACAGATTGCCCAAGCTATTCTGAAAGGCATTCGTAACTACTTTGCCAAGAACCCACCGGTGGCCAAAAGTAGGCAAATCCAGCTCTAATTTAAAAAGTCCGCTATAATCTTTGTTTTTGCAAGATTGGGTCGGTAGCTCAGTCGGTAGAGCAGCGGACTTTTAATCCGTTGGTCGCGAGTTCGAATCTCGCCCGACCCACCAGTTATTAGTAGTAGAAACAATGACTTGCTAACCGCAAGTCATTTTTTTTGCCTATTTTTTATGCACATTTCAATCGCACACAAATAGCACACTTCAACTATTTGCTTTTTATCTTAAAAAATGGTACAATCAACTATAAAGTGAAAAACCTATATAATGCGTGCCATAGCTGACTCCACTGTCGTTTTAAGACCCCATGAACTGCGTTTAAAGCGCCGCTCGGATTCCAGCATCTGGCAAATTCATTACAAAATTGGCTCTAAGAAAACCTGGTTCAGAACCAGCAGCAAAACCAGTGATTTAGATGCTGCAAAACAGATTGCTGAAGACCTATTCCACGAAGCCCGAGTGCTAGAAAAACGCGGTCTTTCCGTAGTTAGCAAAAAGTTCAAAGCAGTGGCTGAAGTAGTTAGCAATAGCTTAAAAGAACAGGTAAAGGCTGGCACGGGTAAAAAGTCCTATGCAGACTACTATCGCGCCATCGACACTTACCTCACCCCCTTCTTTGGCAATCACAATATTGATAACGTCACACCCGCATTAATTTCCGAGTTTCATCGTTGGCGTACCGAGAAGGTTGGCTACGAACTAAAAGCCTCTACACAGAACAATCACAATGCAGCTCTTAATTGCGTATTCGATTACGCGATTGAAAAAGGCTACATGAGTGAAAGCCAAAGACCTAGCACTAAGAACACTGGAGAAGCCACAGAGATTCGCGGTATCTTCAGCACTGACGAACTAATAGAGTTACAGCAGTTCATTCACAAGTGGGCTGCTAGCGGCAGAGCAACAAAGTCTCGCTACCTACGCGAGCTATTAGGTTTATATGTGACCTTCATCGCTTGTACTGGTGTACGCCCTGGCACTGAGACTAAAGAACTCAAGTGGAAGCATATTGAATTTATTCAAAAGCCAAGTATGCGGGTAATCCATATCACCCTGCCACAAGGCAAACGCGGCAGCCGTGAATTGGTAGCCCGTAATGAACTTTGGCCATTGTTAGATAAGCTACGTGAACTACAGACCGAATACAAAGATTTAACACTAGAAGAATTAATCGCCAAGAAAGAAGATAAGCATTTATTCAGAATGCGTGATGGCACTCTGCCCTACAACCTAGTGAATGCTTTTGCAGACTGCTTGAAAGAGGCGGGATTAGATAAGGGCGATAAAGATGGCAAGCCGAGAAGTTTGTATAGTCTACGCCACTACTACGCAACGCAACGAGTATTGGAAGGTTTGGATTTCGGGCAACTAGCAAAACAAATGGGCACTAGCATCCTGATGATTGAGCGTCATTACAGTCATTTGAAGCCATTGATGATTGCAGAGCAATTGGCTGGCAAGATTCCTGACGATAAAACGGCACAAGCTGAAGAAATACTGCGTTATATGAACCCAAGCCCAGTTCGCAGTGACGTGATGAGCTTGGTTGGCGCTGCTACTGGCATCTATCTGCCACTTGAGCAAGCTAACCTATCAGCTACAGACGAGCTCAAGGCTGAACTTAAAAAAGCCGCAACAAAGGCCAAATAAGATGAACACTAATCAATCCCCTCTCACGGCTGAGGTGTCCAGATGAACGAATTCATTGTGCAGTTTTTTGAAAATCGCGCAAAAGGTGTTTTGAGTGAATGCCACGCTCGCGCTAATGACCTGCACCACTTTAAGCAAGTGCTCTACAGACTTAATCAGGGTGAAGACCTGATCCAGGAGTTACCACAGCTTAAAAAGCTCGACAAGAAAGCAGCCATTGCAGCAGTGAAAGTCTTAATTAAACGCTGCGAAGCGGATATGTTTGCATACTGGCTGCTGCCCAATAGCCCTAAAGTGAAGGTTGAGGTAAAGCATACCTATCCCGCTATAGAGTTAGTTCCCAGATTTACGGTCAATCACACCTTTACAACGCCAGCAGGCAAATTGGATATTCGGGTTGTGACACAAGGCAACTACATTTCGGTACAAGCCAATACCAAAGGCATAACCAAACCAAAGCTTGAAGAAGCTATACGCAGTATTGAGCGGCAAATTACCCTACTGCAGATAGCGCAATAGGGTACTGCCAAAAGCGTTACTTAAGTAACGGAGAGTAGCTATCTAGCTTTTCCAGGGGCGCACAACATGGCCCAGACTCATGGAATTTAGATAAAACACGTCCATCTGCATATATACGAAGAAGCTCAAAATAGACATAACGAAGCTTTTCATTTGCCACGCAGGCAATTTCAATCCAGCCCGAATTTAATAAAGGGCTTACCTCTTCTGAAAACGTTTTAAGAGAAACGGAGCAATATATCGGATCATCCGCATTAAGCCACTCTTCATCCGTCAACTCATCAGGGCTTTTTTTAATCCATTCACTAGGATTGACGCAAATGTTGTAAGCAACAACCTCCTTGGGAACGGCAACTGGGTACTGCGGGCGATCAAACCCGTAGTTGTCGATATACAAAAGCGGATAGTCTTCAGAATAGCTCCATGTAGCACCCGAGTTATCCCATTGATAATTATTCAAAACATTTTTCAAGCTTTCCATGTCAACTACACAATCTTGCGACTTAGAAAAGGTAATCATTCCATAAGCATCAGCCATAAATATCTCCAATTAAAATTAACTATTAACGCCTTGAATTGCTGGTATATGAGCTGAATCATCATTGGCAGCAGCTTGATTTGCCTGCTTTTTAAGCTCAGCAGCAGACTCAGCCTCTAGACGTTCCTTTTCTATTAGCGCCTCACGCTCCGCTATTCGCTTGCGCCAAGCAATGACACCCTGTCGTGCCACTTCCTTGCTAGCTTTTTCTTCGTCGGTATAAAAACCGCGGCTGTGCAAATGGTTATAGAGTCGGATGAGCATTTGATTGTCTAGCTCTTCAAACATGGGTAATGCACCCACCACCTTATATTCGCCTCGCTCCACCTGACAAATCATGTAATGAAATGTCCCAAAGCGTGCGGCATCGAATATACGAGCCTCATACTCCTGGGGAATGTTAAATGTTGCCATTGGGTTTTTAGCGCAATCTTCGTAGTAAAAACGAGTGTACGCAATTGCGTTTTCATTCAGCAGCTCTTGCTTAGTCTCTTTTTCCTTAACCAAATCAGCATTGACCGTCTTTTGACGAATACGATCAATGCCACCGTTTGCCTTGATAAATGCAGGCAGATCAGCAGGCACGACCTTAGCGTCGATAGCAACCTGAATGACACGAGCATAAACGTGAGCGGTTTTACGACTACTACGCACTACATAACGCACAACGATAGTGAGCTTTGGGCTATTGCCCTGTGTCTTAATGCCGTATTTTTGCCGTAAGTCCTGTCGCATCTTTTTAATGATCTGCTCAACATTTGGCATAGCCAATACATCCTGGGCATAGGACATTAGTTCTGAGAGATGATGGTTCAGCTGCTCGTTACTTTTTTCAACATAGGTCTCAACATAAACATCATGCTTTCCTGATAGAACAGCTCCTTCTTCCAATAAATCTTTAAACTTTTCAGCTAACTGTTTTTTTGTATACATAAATTCTCCTTATTGCAAAATTTCGATACCAGGAATTACTGGTATGTTGTCTTCAATGCCATGTTTATTAGCGCATTTGGTAAGACTTTGACGAAACGAATCGGGATGTAAGGCAACAATTGGTGCGTTATATAAAACAGAATCGAGCGCAACTAAAATTGCACAGTCATCACAAAAATCTATCCAACGCTGATTGCTCTGGACCGCTTCATGCATGTGTTTCTTAAAATATGCATCCTCAGACTTTGCCGTCTCTAACAACATCAAATGCATATACTGCTTACCCATGCCATTGCACCATTCGGAATCTTTGGCAGTTTTAAAGTCGCGAACCATACAATCAATGTCATCCTTGGATGAAATAATTACTGTATTGATTTCGAATTTACCCATGTGTAGGGCTACAGAATTTTTTTTCATAATTCCCCCTTACGCTGCTAACAGTAAGTTGGCGAGGAGTTTGATCTTCGACACCGTAGCTGGTACCGAGTAAGCCATACCTTGCTCAGCCATGTTGATATGCAAAGTATTTGAAGCATTCATATAAATCTCCTTAAGTTAGTTGCTACCTATTGAACAAAGTTTTTCCCCGCAGCAGGGGCAATCAATTTGAGCGATAGCCGCATCAAAATCCCAATTAGCCTTAATACATGGTTGTATAAGTCGCAATAGGTTTCCCATCAAAGTTGCGATGTAGCAGTCATGATCAAAATCTATGATTTCGTAATCCGATAAGTCAGACCATCCTCCCTCACCCAAATGAAGAGCCTTTTGAGATATCGCGCCAATCATGATGTTGAAGATTAGTCGTGCTTTTTCATTTCCCATGGATTTGATTACTTTGTGTGCACCACCAAGAAAGTTAAAGTAGTAATCAAAATCAACATCAATTTGACGATCGACGCCAAACACATCCATGCAGATAGTGATGGTTCGGCTACCTTTAGTCTTTGCCTCGTTTAAAAATTCATCTTTCATATAAACCCCTTTAAGTTAAAAATTAATTAGCACGCACACTCGTACACATAACTGCCATACAATCTTTTGCTCGATTGCACAAATAAAATTTTCTCAATCCAGGAACCGTCTGTAATCCAGAAGTTGAAGCAATCTTTCAACTTCCGAAGAGAGCAAAATCAAAAGCTAGATCTCCCAGGAGGCATCCATGCTATAAAGAAAGAAGCTAAAACTCATTCGTATAAAGGAGAAGGAACTCAAGTTCCGAAACGATGGATATCGAATACTTTTACAAAGGCTTGCCATATGAGAATGAGATCTTTGGATTTACCCTTGAAGCTTCAACAGTTTCATCAAAAGGAACCATGTATGAAGCGTGGTTCGATCTCTTAAAAGCCTCTCCTTGGTATGCAAAGATGGCATCAGGCATTTACCCAAGTGAAAATGCAAAAAAGACTTGGGAAGGATTCGGCGATCTCTCTAAACTTAGCTTTAGCGACTGGTGGAAAATACGTGGCTATGAAATCTTTGCTGAGAAAGTGCCATACAGAAAAGTTGAGCAGATAGGATTAAATTACAAAATCAAAACGTCTAAAGGTAAAGATGCCATTCCAGTGATGCATCTAGAGGTTCCATTAAATTTGCACCCTGATGCACTCAAGCAGCAATTCGATGAAATTCTAAGAAAACAGAAAGTGCTTTACCAATCCGATCGATTTAATCGCTGGGACCACAGCAGAGCCGACTTTCATTTAAAGCGCGATGGAAAGCTAGATTACAGTGATATCAAGTTCAGACTTGATCTGTACGCGGAGTATCAGACTGAGAAATTAAAGCCAGGCTTTCAAAAAAATATCTTTGCTCAGAAAAAAGGCTTAGTAAGGCACATTGGGCCAAATGACGTATTAACCAACCAGTACACCAAAGAACTCAATGACAGCTTAGATCACCTGATTGAGCAAACACTATCCCTAATGGCCCATGCTACCGAAGGCGACTTTCCGGAATCAGTCCTACATCCCTGGGTTAAGGATCTGAAGAAAACAAGTTAAACCAACTCCACTGCTTTTCGTTTCATATCGTCATTAACGTCGATATATTTTTGAGTAACCGTTATTGAGCGGTGACCTGCGAGGCTTGCTAGCACCCTCACCCCAATTCCCTGATTGGCTAAGTTGGTAATAAAGCTTCTGCGGCCACTATGACTACTGGCTCCTGATATTCCAGCATCCTTGTATAGCTCTTTAAACAATAGGACTAGAGAGTTAGGCGTGAATCCTCGCTTTGGATTCTTTTGGGTATAAAAAAACGCTTGTTTTGGATCTTTGACTTTTAAGGTGTTTGCGTAAGCCTGTAATTCACCTTTGAGCTTTTCGCTAACAAATACAGTTCTAGCGTGTTTACCTTTGGTGTATTCGGGCAATAAACGGATTTCGGACTTGACCCTCATTTGAGCATCACATACATCACAGACTCTTAATGCTGACACTTCGCCCGCCCTAAGACCTCCGAAATTGGTAATTGCCAATAACGCCCTATTACGTATTGCGTGTTTGGTTGATTGTGTAAATCGCAAAACCTGCTCTAACTCACTAGCGGTTAATGTTTTAGCTTGTGCCATTGCCCTGCTCCTTAAAAAGTAACAAATACACAGCTATAAGCATATTTTCAGATGTTTGAAATGAGCAACCGAATGTGGCATTTGTGCCATCCATTTTTTGTTATTCGATTTCAATGACTTAGACAAAAACCTAACAAAAGTATAATTTTGTGTGGTTTTAATAAAAGCTGAGATTTATCAAAACCTGTGGCTGATCTGCCACGTCTTGCTATAGCTGTGTTTAAAAGTCCTATACGCTATTTAGTTGTTTTCGCTGGTGTTGATATATCGTTTATTCAGACCGTTCAAGCTTGAGGGGTTTTATACAGGGCAATTTTGGAGCTAATCATCCAACTCATCATCCGGGTCATAAGCCAGCCATTCCGAATCCAACACCTTAAGCATTTCTAGCCTATCTTTTACGTCTTCAACTTGATAGTAAAGTTCATCAACTTCATCACCCACATAAGGAAGATAAAGGTCGTTCAATAGTGCTTTGATATAATTTGGAGCCATTGCTGGATCAAAATCTAAAACCCCAAATGTTTTGAGTGCCTCTAAATGTTTAGATGGTTGATTTGGGTTCATCAAAAATAATAAAATCTCACGCTTTTTAGACTCTTCATCAATAAAGTCTAGCTTTTCTCCGTAGAAGACTTTTATTGCCTTTGAATCACTCCTTAACTCATAGGTATAAATGTTTAAGCGACGTGCTTCATCCTGTATGACTCTATATATTTCGTCAGAAACCTTTTTAACACTACGACCTATAAATGCTCTTATCTGATCTGTATTGTCTATGCCCATAAATTCATTATCAAGATCAAACTGAATGTCCAAGTGCTTAGATATAAAACGCAAGAAATCCGCTCTTTCACTTTTGATATCTGGAACTGAACTTGATGTAAATCGACCGTAGCGGTGGGTTTTATAGAATATTGAAAGTAAAGCTAAAAACTCTCTTTGTTGAGGCCCTATTGATAAGGAATGTTTTTGCTCCAATCGATTTAGCAGTTCAAGGGTATTGTGTGAGAGCAAACTCTTTTCAAACTCTTCAACATCAACTTGATCGTCATGTTCGGTAAGAATAATTGCTACCTTCAATAACCTCTCAATGCCTACCGAGAATCCGTAAAGTACTTCAAATACATCAACGGCATTATTTAAGTTTGGAATATCATGCAATGTCTTTGCGCCGTTGTATATGAATGTTCCAGATACATCAACCTCTATACCCAGAGCAAAGTTTTTCCACCACTCGTCTCTCTTCATCGCATGTCTACTGTTGTTTGGTTGCTCTCAGTCTATCAGTTTTGACGTTCAATGCTTTGATACTGATAAGCTTGAGTGAGTTAGATAAAGCTTCACTAATTAAAGCTTCATCCAGCTTTATTGCAATATCAGCAAGAAACCAGCGTGGTCAGTAATGCTGTTTAAGCCAGGTGCCAAAGTACATTATCTGTATCTTTGCGTCCAAGCTCTTTGGTGATGTACTCTACCCAGCCGCTGTCACAAATATCTAATTTATGCTGCTCAGCTAGGTTTTGAACGTGTGCCTTTGCTTGCCCAACTTTGTTGCCTAGTTGATTAAATTTATAGCCTTCGGGAAAGCCACCAATCGCTAAATGTAAATGTAGTTGCTTTTGCGAACGTTCACCCTCAATAGTAACGATGTAATTTAAGCCTTTGCTGTGCCTGCGTACTGCGTTCTTGCCAAAAGTTGCTTCGTTTAATTTGCGGATAAAACGAGCTGCAGCCTTTTCACAATCTTCCTTAGTTAATTGCCTGTAGTACATGCCTTTGGGTGTTACTTCTAAGATTGCCTGTTTTAAAGTCAGAGTTAGTGCAATCGGATAGTCTTTAGCTATCCCATTAAGCCAAGCGCGAGCGGCCTGCTTTTGAGTTGGCAATGCATTTGGGTCATAAGCTGTACGCCTACGGATATCACTTAATTTCATGTAGTTATTTATACAAACCACACAAATTATTTTTAATTATTGAATTCCATAGATTTCAATGAAAGAATGGTTCCGTGCTCGCCATTTTTGGTTGCTCAACCACAAACTCTGAACATATTGTGTAAATGCCCATTCAAAACACGAGGAGGAAAAATGAGCACTTTAAGCACTCTTAAATTAGTCGATTTTCACAGGCCCACTTCAATGCCGCCCATCGTTCAGCGCAGAAACAAGGTTATTGACAAACTTTGGGAACAGCAAAAATTAGCTGAGTCATTAGGCACTGGTAGCCCATATGCCCCTATCAAAAGCAAACGCATTAAAGACATTGAAGGCAACATTAAACAAGTCGAAGTGCCCAAGCGAATTAAACCCTGGTGGTTTACTAGTGAATCTGGAAAGACATGCTTAGCCATTAAATATGGCAGCCAAGTTATTGAAATTTCCAAGGGGAAGCAGGCCATAGAACTAGGAAGTCCAAAAGAGTTAGTCAGCCTCATTACTCAGCTTCGCCAAGCCGTAGAAGCCGGTGAATTAGATAGTCAAATTGACCAAGTAAGCGCAAGCGTACGAGCAAGGTTCTCAAAATGAACGATACAGGGCTAGCTTTATTACTGCTGCTAGCCCTGCTTCTCATCCTAGAGGAATTATGAATACCTATGAAGCTTATGTGCGTGTCATGCCTAGCAATATGGTTGTTAAGACGCAAGTTCGCGCAGATTCAAATCAATCAGCCTTATTTTTACTACAAGGCATGTATGGCGTAGATAACGTAGTTCACCTACCTATGATCGTTAGCTAAATATATGAAATGGAATGTTAGCTATGAAAATCTGTGAAATCCTAAGCCTTGAAGAGCAAATCAAGTATCGCAAACTCTTTAGGACCTCAAAGCCCAATATAAGAAGACGCAAGCCAAAAGCCAAGGCTGCTCCAAAATGGCCTAAGGCACCCTCACAGTCGGCCCGAATGCCTGCACCTAAACACATTATTAAATCAGCCCCTAAGCCATTTAATTCACCCAAATCAATCAGCAAAGCCATAGGGCCCAAACAAAATAGAGAAATTGGTACCCACACAAACATTGAGCCCAATGGGCACCTCAAGCCCTTGCCTCAAAACGTTATAAGCCCAAGGGGCGCTGTCGACATGGATCTACAGAGAAAGATGGACTTTAGTAAAGAATGGGCGACACGAAATGGTTTCGGATCGGATCTCTCAAATCGCGAAATTGATTCAAAAACGCGGTCGAAACAAGAATTTTGATTTTTTACAGCATCAGACAGACAGAGATAGTGATGCGCAATCCAAATACCGTTACTTAAGTAACGGTGCGCTACATATGATCTCAAAATACAGAGCCAAAAAACTGAGGGCAACTTCTGTTGATTCAAGGCTAACCCCTAGCGAACAGTTCAAAAGATTGATCCATTCAGAGCCCTCAGAAAATATTACTTTTATTAATTGGCAGCGTCATATCTACCAAATAGAGCTAAATTACCCATCCATAGGGATAGGCTCATATGTCCATTTCCGCATAACCTATTGCGTTATCGCTCGTCAAAGCGGCTGTTCAACAGTCATAAAAGTGAAAAAAGTGGCGAGAATCAGCTCTAAACTTAGGCATCGGATAAGGACTAAGAAATGCACAAAATTTCAAACTACCAAATGGATGCCAAGACTTAAAATCCGGCTCTAAAAAACTTTAAACCAGCTAGAACACATCCAACAGCCTAAAGGGCCCTATAAAGCCCTACACAAATACGCCAATGCTTATGCAGCCTGGCAAACAATTGGGGTGTACGGCGCTTTTAACGATGCACTTAGTGCTGTACTGCGGAAGAAAAAGACCGGCTCTGTATCCGGGAGAATTGAGGATGCTAATAAGGTGGTTTTGTATTCAAATTAGTTTGTACTGGCTGCAAAACAAGCTGCCCAACAAGAGTGAATTATGGAGGGCATAAGAC
>JACCDY010748949.1_pt1 | contig 10427 bp, 8 predicted proteins | sample 7446391 | NCBI WGS metagenome assembly JACCDY01 (sample SAMN15323451, study PRJNA562643) | freshwater metagenome | isolation source: river surface water | place: USA:Blue River Watershed | collected 2017-08-18
AAGATCGTGCCATAGGTTCCCGGCGCAAGCTGAATGGTCTCGCCTCCGGTGGAGTTCTTGATTGCTGCTGCAAGCTCGGCGTCATTGGTGACGCTGATGGTTGCGACGCCTTTGACGGATGGGGCTAGTAGCTCTTTCAGTTGTAGCAAAACAGACTCTAACTGCATCAATGATGCCTGGAGTTCAAGGCTCGTTGCAGTCGCAGCTGCAGCTACCGTTGGCTGACTGCCACCGAGTACCGCAGCGAGCGCGAGCATGGTGATACCTCTAGCGATCAGACTATAAACCTTCATATGTAAATTTGGATTGATGATACTAATGACGTTAATTTCTACGTACACGAAAAAGGTAGGCCCGCGGGGCCTACCTCCGTTACCCACGATAATAACCCGAATTACGCATACGCGCTGCCTACGCCTGTGTATAACTCACACCGCTCGTGAAGTAATGTACTGAGCCATGGCTCAACTGCCGTTGTGCACTCACCGGCTCTTGCCAGTTTTTTTCAAAGGAGTAGGATAGCTGCCGGACCTGTCCTTTTTGGAGTACATACCGTTGACCGAACGAAAAAGCATCCACAAAATCCGCTGCTCCGATGGACGAAGTAGAAAACCGGAAGAGATCAGAGGAAATTTCATTCACCAGATCCGCCTCCCCGGCGGTATTCTCTTCCCAGACCTTTGTGCACAACAGTTCCAGAATCGCTGGAAACAAGCTGTGGTGAACAAACTTTTGCGAAGAGCGCAGCTATTTGCCATTGAGGTGATGGTGAATCTGAAGCAGCCAGATATGATCTACGTAATGTCGCACAACGATTGTGGTGCAGCAAAAGCGATTGGTTTTTCTGACCTCGAGGTCAAACGATTGCACACAACATTTGGCAAGGAATTGCGACAACGATTCCCACACATTCCGGTACACATCATTCATGATAAACATTCGGAATGTGGCAAGTACCACCATGGTTACGAAGATCTGTCTGACGCCGCGTGATCGAGGCCAGCTAGTGATGTTGGATGATCGCAGCGGCGATCATCCAACCACTACTATTTTTTCATACATTATTCAGTGTTATTAATTTTATGTTTTCTGTACCTGATACCACCACTATTAAAAACAACATTCGCGCTAACTGGAAGGCAGCGCTTACCGTTGCATTCATTTCTGTCCCCCTCTCGATCGCCCTCTCGATCGCTTCGGGTGCAGGACCGCTTCCCGGACTCATTGCTGGTATCTGGGGAACCTTGATCGGGAGTCTCTTTATCGGCAGTAACTACAACATCATCGGTGCTGCTGGTGCGCTCACGACCGTACTCTTCGGTGCCGTCTTAACCGCTCCCTTAGGACTCGGGGCAGCAATTCTGCCAATCCTCGCACTCTTCACCGGTGCCATCATCTTCGGTGTTTGGATTTTGAAGCTCGACCGCTACCTCTACTACATTCCCTCCTCGGTCATGTATGGCTTTGCCGCCGGGGTTGCTATTCTCATCGCAGCCGCGCAGCTATTTGATGCGACTGGCCTTTCGGAGCTGTCGCGCACTGGTCACTTTATCGGTGACCTTGAAAAATTCTTTGACCATAGTGCGGAAGTACACACCGCATCAGTCGTCGTCTTTGCTGTATTCCTCGCCGGTATACTCGTATGGAAACGACACATCAAGAGCATCCCAGCTGTCATTCCCGCAGCGGTCATTGGTATCATATTTGGATTTCTCGAGGCTACCTACTTCAACCTCGACATCTTTTCGCTCCAAGATAAGTTCGGGAGTATTACTGCAACGCTCATCCTCCCCGTCGCCTGGGGTGGTCTTAGGGACATTTTTGCATCGCCCGAGGTGTTGCGACTCGTACTGTCTGCCTCTGGACTTATTGCGCTCATTGCAGTCCTCGAGACACTCATTACTGCGAAACTTGGTGACAAGCTCACCAAGACTGAATCATCGAGCTCGCGCGAACTTTTCGGCCTCGCGTTAGCCAATGTTGGCTCAGGCGTCATGGGCGGTCTCCCCACCACCGGCGTCTTCATCCGTACCGGCGCTAACATCAAGGCCGGAGCAACCCATCGCACGAGCGGGATCCTCGCGGCGATCTTTACTGCCCTCATCGCGCTCCTTGTCTTGCCATTCTTTTCCTTTATTCCAATGGCAGTGATCGCGGCGATCTTGGTGAACACCGCACTCGGCCTCCTTGAAGTACATATTTTCAAAGAGTACTGGCACCACGAACGGGAGAGCTTTGGGGTCGCTGTACTCGTGGCCTTCATTACCATTTTTCACGACGCTGGTCTTGGCGTTGGTATCGGCGCAATCGTCGCGCTCCTTATCTTTGCGAGTAAAATTGCCCATGGACGATTTGACCTCACCTGGAACTTTACTGACGGCAGTACGGAGACCATCCGCGGCGGTCGCCATCTTATTGTTCCAGCTGCCCATAAGCAAATTGTGTTTGCTACGTACAGTATCGCTGGCAACATTGGTTACATTGATGCTAATCGACACTTCACGAACGTGAAGCGACTCGCCAACAATGGCTCGATCCCAACGGTCATCATTCGCCTCCGCGATCTCTTCTCAATTGATTTTGAAGGGGCGCAGGCGCTGGCTGATGCCGTCGCTGAGCTTCGCACAAAAGGTGTGAGCGTCTACGTCAGCTCGGTAGCACCGGAACTAGCGACTGAGCTACTTGGCCTCCCCGTCTTTGCGGCGCTCAACGCCGAGGGTAAGTTCACTGAAAAAACCGGGGACGCGATCATGAAGATTAAAGCGGGGTAGCGGTGGGTATGAAAACTGGGGCGCGCCGTTGGCGCGCCCCTTTCCTCTCCCCTCAGCGGTTGTGTTCTGCACGCTGACTCCGCAACACCTGCACATCCCCCCGCCGTCCCGTAATCTGGGACGGAAGCAGCGTCCGCGGTGCTTTGATCTTCTCCACCCGCCCACTTCGTCGCTGCCGAAAGGGCGACCTCGGCAGCAGCACGTTGCATAGGTAGAGATACACAAAGACACGAAATGGGTACATCTGAGCAACTCCCTAAAGATCTGTTCGGAGCCAGCGTAGCGACTTTTAACTACCCCGTCAAGCTACATTCGTTCTGGAGCAGTAATGCCAAGTGCCCACAATCCGTTTTTAATAGTTTGGCCTGTTGCCGCTGCAAGGAGCGCTTTGTACGGTGCGTACAGGTCGGTACCGTCAGCAATTCTTTCCTGCGCGTAGAAACTATTGAACGCGCTCGCAATTTCTGTAATGAAGGTCGTCACGTGGTGTGGCGCACGCTCTGCCTCAGCCTGTGCCACAACGCTCGGGAATCGGTAGAGTAGGCGCTCCAGTGGGTACTGGGTAACGGGCACAACGGTAGCGCTTGGCGTAACGCCGGCTACAGCTGCTTTCTCTAAAAGACTTTGAATGCGCGCGTACGTGTACTGAAGGTATGGGCCAGAATCACCTTCAAACGAGAGAGCCTTATCCTTGTCAAAAACAGAATCCTGACTGATGTGCCCCTTGAGCGTAGCATACTTGATGGCGCCGATCGCAATTTGGTTGACCAGCCGCTCGGTCGGCTCGGCTACTCCCGCCGCTACGACGCGCGCGCGGGCAGAGCTGGCAACCTCAGCAATAAAATCGAGGGCAGGGATTACGTCACCGGTGCGAGAAGACATCTTGCCCGTGGCGAGTCGTACCATGCCATGACCGATGTGCTCCGTCTTCCCTGCTAACGCTGGATACACGAAACTCATAGCGTACTTCAATACCTTAAAGTACTCATTGATCTCTTTCGCCGTGGAAATGATGGAATGATCGTAGCCACCAAGCCGATCGTCCTTGAGTTTCGCGAGCGCCAATTCCTTGGCTTCGTAGGTGGGTAAGCCTTGGTTATTAAGAAAGACGCGCGTATGGAGGCCGTAGCTTTCACCCATAAAAACTCGCGCTCCGTCACTGACTACGAAAACATCTGGATTATCAAGCACAAGTCGCTTCCCTTCCGGTGCTGCTTCGCTTTCAAAAAAGTATGCATCGAAATGTGTGCCGATGCGCTCATAGATGGTCTCAAAGTACGCCAGTGACACTCGCCGCCCGGCATCATAGAGCGCATTGACTGCAGCATCGCTCCGCTCATAAAGCTTAGTGTTGAGGGCAGTGATGGCCGCTGTAGCTATCTCGTCCTCCTTATACGCAGTTGCCCCCAGAGCATAGGCTCGCCCTAAGTCGCGCGCGGTAAATGGCTGCTCCGGGGTGATCCCAAGCTGCTGCATCCCCCAGATTGCATGCGCGACGTGCAAGCCAACGTCGCCTTGGTAGCACACACGTTTGACGTCTGCACCCATCATCATGCAGAGTCGCGCAATGCTCTCACCAACCGCATTCGTAAACAGGTGGCCAACATGAAACTCTTTGAACGGGTTAGGATCGGTGTACTCAACGACGTACCGCTTGCCTGCTAGCAACCTCCCTCGACCCCAGGCGTCACCCTCTGTAACCGCGCGTGAGATCTCGTTGGTAAAAAATTGCCGATCAAGGTGGAAATTGATAAAGCCTGGAGCCGCTATGGTCACAGCCGCAACACCGTTCACAGTCCCGGTCAGCTGCGCCGCAACCTCCGCTGCGAGGATACGCGGTGCCTTGCCGAGCGGTTTGGCTGCTACGAGCGCAGCGTTACTCGCGTAATCACCGTGTGCTACATCAGCCGGATGTTCAACGACGAACGTAACCCCAGCGGCACCAAGGTTCTTAAGTGCACTAGAAATAGCGGCATGTATCTTTGCTTCCATATGGGAGAACTATACCAAAGAAATTAAAAAATGCTCGTCACCCACTCTATCGTAGCTCGGTCACGACGTTACTGGCAGTGCGACTCGTATCGATGGTAAATATCTCTCTTCCTAAGACCTGACCTCTCGCGGTCTCAACCGAGCAGCGCCACGTGCCGTTCTGGTACGCGTTGATTAGTGTGTACCCCCGGTAGCCACTGCCCCGGCCACCGCTGATGGGGTACGCTAGCTTGGCGTGCTCCACCCACTTCCCTGTCGCCGCCTCTCTATGCTCCCAGACATGAAAAATATCCGCTCTTAGTTTGGTTGGCGCAAATACCTGCGCGTAGCAAAACACACTCTCACCAGCAATCGGGTGAATGGTTGCGTCTGAATCTTTCCAGGGTTGCCACCATGGACCGGCTTCGTAGGTAACTTGGTACGTACCGTTTTCAAATCGGACGACTGAGTGATAGATGCCGATATCCTTCAGTGACAACGGGATCGGCGGGATGATGTTGGCAAAGTAGAAAAAATTAAAGCCGACGAACACGCAGCCAAGCGTGAAGACAATAGCTCGCATCTGCAGTTCCATGAACCGCGGTATGATGCGGTAGAGCGTGCGCACAAACCCATACATAATGATGAGTGCGACGCACCCACTCCCAACAAATATCCATGGACCCATGAGGCCAGTGAGTACAGGTATCAGTAGTACGACGTACGAAAAAAGTCCAATGAAGAGTATCGTGAGGTTGTAGATCAACCGTGTCGCTCGATCCTTGATTGTCTCATTGCCGTAAATGGCGAGCAAGATAATGGCGAGGTACGGCCAGCTCGCATCCCATGCACCCGATCGGCCGTAGAAAATGAGCATGCCGGAGAGTAAACCGCCGAACGCGTACTGCATGCAAAAGGGTGCGAGTTTGCGCACGTGCGGCACGACAGGCTCGGGCAACTTTTCGGCAGCAGCGGCATAGAGGAGAAGCGTGCTCAGCATGGCTACAACGATGTACGCCGAGAGAATGAAATTATCAAAAAACTGATCAACTCGGTTCAGCGTCAAGTTGTCGATAATGAAGCCGAGGATGAATGCGACGGTGAGCCAGTGGCGCTGCACGAACTGCACCGAACGTACCTTTCTCAGCGGGGGCGTACCGCCGGCAGCAGGGGTGGGCAGTACCGGTGTTGGTGGTGCAGCTGCTCCCCGGCGACGAATGTCCATAGTAGGTTGCTCCATGTACGTATTGTACACACACTGCCAGTCAAATTAAAACGCGGCCGGTAGCATTGCTATCGGCCGCGTTTTAATTTGCGGCACTCCTCTTACACCATCACCTCCGGAACAGGGAATTGTTCACAGAGCGCCTGTACTTCCTTTTGGAAGCCGGTTTTGGCGGCCGCGTCATCTTTTGCTCGCATGGTCGCGATCATGAGCGTGGCAAGTTTCGCTGCTTCATCCTCTTGCATACCCCGCGTCGTCATAGCTGGAGTACCAAAGCGAATACCCGATGGATCCAGGGCGGTACGTGGATCGTCAGCGATCATGTTCTTATTGAGCGTGATGCCGACTTCATCAAGGACCGTCTCCGCTTCCTGTCCCGTTACCCCTAAGCTCCCGAACACATCTGCGACGAGGAGGTGGTTATCGGTGCCGCCGCAAAGCAAGCGGACGCCCTCGTCCTTGAACACCATTTCCATCGCTTTCGCATTTTTTAAAATCTGCGCGGCGTAGGTTTTAAACGCGGGCTGGAGCGCCTCACCAAACGCCACTGCCTTGGCAGCAATAATGTGCATGTGCGGCCCACCCTGCATCCCCGGAAAGACAGCCTTGTTGATCTTCTTCGCGATCTCTTCGCTCTCGCGTACGAGGATCATACCACCGCGCGGGCCACGGAGCGTTTTATGGGTCGTGGTTGTAATCACATCAAAACCGAAATCAAACGGGTTTTTCGCGACACCGGCCGCAATCAGGCCAGCAATGTGCGCCATGTCAGCCACCGTGTACGCACCAACTTCTTTCGCAATCTCAACAAATTTTTGGTAATCGAGCTCACGGCTGTAAGCCGAGAACCCGGCGAGGATAATTTTTGGCTTGTGTTCTAAGGCCACGCGGCGAAGCGCTTCGTAATCAATCTCACCCGTGTCGACATCTTTCATCTTGTACCGGACAAAGTTGAACACTTTGTTAATGGCTGTGGTCGGGTGGCCGTGGGTCAGGTGGCCGCCGTGAGAGAGGTCCATGCCAAGGACCGTGTCATCCGGTTCCATGAGCGCGAAGTACATGGCGACGTTAGCAGCGGCACCGCCCAGTGGTTGCACGTTCGCAAACTGACACTTAAAAAGTTGCTTCGCCCGTTCAATCGCCAGTGTTTCGACGATGTCAGTGTACTGTTGGCCACCGTAGTAGCGCTTACCCGGGTAGCCCTCACTGTACTTGTTGGTTAAAACCGAACCAGCCGCTTCACGCACTGCTTTGGAGACGTAGTTCTCGCTCGGAATAAGCTCGATGCCGCGGGCTTCACGCCCCTCCTCGCCCACGAGCGCGTCGTAGATCTCGGCATCCTGCTTTTTAATGAATTCGTATTCGTTCATATACATAGAAAAATTACTTCTGACAAATCGCTCTACAAACGGTACGAATTCAGTTATATCATAACCCGAGGAAATTAATGCTGACAGTATAGCATAACGGCCGCTGCCCAAAGGGCAGCGGCCGTTACATTTGTCTACGCTGATTTACGCTTTCTTTACCGGCTCAAAACCACCAATATTTGCGATCTCTCCCTTCAAACTTGGGTGCGATTGGTAGCCGAGGAGCTCAATATCCGCCAGCGTAAAATTATCAATGTTTGTGACGGCTGGGTTGAGCTTCAGCTGTGGGAACGGCATTGGCTCACGTGAGAGTTGCTCTTTCACCTGTTCGAAGTGATTACTATAAATATGCGCATCGCCGAAGGTGTGGACGAACTCGCCTGGTGGAATATTGACCACCTGCGCCACCATCTCCAAGAGGAGCGCGTAGCTCGCAATATTGAAGGGCACCCCGAGGAATACGTCGGCTGAGCGTTGGTAGAGGCCGAGGTTCAGCTTCCCGTTCGCTACCTGGAACTGGAACATGGTGTGGCAAAATGGCGGTACCTGTGATTGCTGCCCCTCTGAAGCCATTTCGTAGATGAAGTCAGGATTCCACGCACTCACGACGTACGACTTTCGGTCTGGTTTTTTCTTCAAGCCCTCGATTGCCCACGCGAGCTGGTCAATCTCTCGTCCATCTTTGGCTGGCCAGTGCCGCCACATGCGGCCGTAGATGGTGATGAGGTCGCCCCACTTTTGCACGAACGGATCATCAGCTGGCAGTTCAGTCAATTTCGAAATGAAAGCCGCTTGATCCATATCCTCCGCTGGCGCATGCTCCTTAGCCCACATGTGGTACATCTTCCACGCCCACTCATCCCAAATGTGGTTACTGACGTCAAGAAGCGGCTTGATGTTTGAATTCCCACTGAGAAACCACAGGAGCTCGGTGGTAATTCCTCGCCAAAACGTCTTCTTGGTCGTTAAAAGCGGAAACCCTTCCGCGAGGTTAAAGCGGATCTGTCGGCCGAAGACTGAACGAATGAACGGCGGCGCTTCACCCTTTGCATGGTATTCATCGAGTACCACTTGGTTAAAGAAGAGCTCCTTGTCGGCGCCATTTTTGAGAATGTCCTGACAGAGATCGAGGTACTGGTACTCAGGATGTTTGGTATTCATAGGTGCGTAGTATAGCTATCACTTTGGAACGTAACTTTTAATTTAGAGAACGTATAAAATCGGAGAAAAACCTAGGCGGTACCAGACTTCTTACGTTTTCTCGCCAACGGGCCGGTCTTCGGCGGGACATAGCCGAGGAAGTTATTCTGGTGGTAACGACCAGTTTGCTGGTAACTCTTCTTGGTGTTCGAGGACAGGGTTGAAAACGTCAGCTGCGCGATCTCCATCCCCGGGCGCAGCACGATCGGCACATTGTTTAGGTTACAGAGCTCGAGCGCGATGTTGAGGATGTGCCCAGGATTTACAATGCTCGCTGAGTTGTGCACGATGAGCCCAATGCGTGCCAAGCTCGACTTGCCGTTGACCTCGATCAAGTACTTATCGCTGCCAAACTTCTCCTTCGAGTAGCCGAGGATCGAAACGCCGGGGTGGAGAACGAACTCTTCGCCATCGCCCACCTCAATGGTCTGTGTTTTAGGAAAGATGCCCTTAACCGGATCAATCGCTTTAGTAGAGTGAGCGTCATTGATAATAAACGTGTTACCGAGGCGAATGTCATAGCTCGCTGGCTGCAAGCGCTTAGGTTCAAACGGCTCAAGGGTCACCTCACCACTCTTCACCGCCGCATGGATGTCTTTGTCTGAAAGGAACATAGTATGGAATTACTCGAGGATAAATGTCTTATCGGTGCCGTAGTAGTCTGCCCAATTGCTGTTATAGAAATCAAACATCCTCGCGAGGCGGTCCTGCGGCAACTCGACTACGCCGAGCTCAGCCATGATTGCTTCAATCTCAGCTCGGGTGGCAGCAATCTGATCCTCCGCGTCGATAACCTTTTCAAACTCGGCGAGATAGCCGTACCCAGCATTTCTGTCGATGCACACGTTGAGCCCTCGATAGGTATACTCTTCACGCTCGCGCGACCACTTTGCTTGGTACTGGTAACCCGCTGACTCAACCAGGCGATCGAGTGCATCGAGTGACGCTGGTACTAGTTCCTCAAACTCAAGACGCGAGACTGTATTAGCGCTCGTGCCTTCATCAACAGAAGCTTTGACGACCAAGAGCACCCCGCCGTCTTTCTCGCGCGTCCGCACCGAAAAATCTTTTCCGAGCGTGACAATTTTTTCAAACTTCACCTGCTGCTCCATCGAAAAGAGGTGCTTGGTGTTTTCAAAGAGGGCTGCGACGTCACCCCCTTCGAAGTAGTGGTTGAGCTGCTTGTTTTCCGATATCGGCGTGAGCGTACCCGATTCGGCACGCATTTTTTCTTTCAGTGCCTCGGCGGCCGCCTGGCTACCGAGTAAACTTTTTATCTCAATTTCGTAGTGGGCCATAGCGAAGTGGTTAGGAATACGTGGCACCATTATACCGGAGTGCTTACCGAGACAGCAAAAGACACCACGATACGTTTGTGCCATAATGTGCCTATGGTAGACATACCCGTACCGGTGGTGATTGTGGTTGCGATGGATAAAATGACGCGTGCCATTGGCTTTAAAAACAAGCTACTCTGGCACGTGCCTGCTGACCTCAAACGTTTCAACACGCTCACCATGGGTCACCCGGTGATCATGGGGCGCAAAACCTTTGAATCAATTCTGGCCATTCTTGGTAAACCGCTGCCGGGTCGTACTAACATCGTGGTGACGCGAAACGACAACTACGCTGCTCCCCTCGGTGTAATAGTAGTCGCATCACTAGACGAAGCATTTGCTGCTGCCCTAGCTACCAACCCGACGGAGATCCATATCGGTGGTGGTGCTGAACTATACGCACAGGCATTGCCGTACGCATCACGACTTCACCTCACGTTCTTCGATCACCCCAACGTTACGGCCGATACGTTCTTTCCCGATTTTTCCCCGGCTTTCACTATTGTAAAAATGTACCCGTCAGAGAGCTATAACGGCCGATCGTACCAATGGA
>JACCDY010489845.1_pt1 | contig 10424 bp, 10 predicted proteins | sample 7446391 | NCBI WGS metagenome assembly JACCDY01 (sample SAMN15323451, study PRJNA562643) | freshwater metagenome | isolation source: river surface water | place: USA:Blue River Watershed | collected 2017-08-18
GATCGTCAGAAGCCAGCAGCATGCAGCGAATGCATCACATTAGTTGCAAAGGCTTGTTGGCTGTTCGGTGATAAGCGCGATTGACCGAATATTGTCGGTTTTTTGGGGATGGTGATTGAGGGACTCACTTTTACAAAGCACTTTTACAAAGGGACACTCACTTTGTAGAGTGTTTCTTTGTAGACGGACGTTTGTCGATCTCGATCCTGCAAAGTGAGTGTCCCTTTGTAAAGTAGTCGGTCCCGATCTTACAAAGTGAGTGTCCCTTTGTAGATCCCTTTGCCGACGATTTACTGCGCGGTGGACGGTGGTTGTTTTCTGCCGTGCTGAACCAGTATCCAGGGCTTGACCACAACTGCCCATAGCAGCGTATCGCTGGCTACCCAATCGCTGGCTTGTGCATCGGTCGTGCGGTACATCAATCCGGCGTTCATCCACTCTTCAACGCTGGCCTTGTCATCGGCGGCGATCCTTGCGCCTACATCGATCAGATCCAGTTCGGGAGCAACGCTGATCACATTGCCGCCAGCAAAGAAGCGCTCCAACTCTGACCATCGCATCTGCGCGGTCTGTTCATTGATTTCTTGCCGCAATGCCGCAAGGATTTTTTCGTTGATCATGGTGAAAAGAACTGCTTAGTAATGCGGTGGTTTTTCGTGTGGAAGTGCGGTGTCTGGCTGGTTCGCGCGCAAGTCGGCAAGGCGCTTGGCCAGTGCAGCTGAAAGGGTATCCAGCGCGTCGAGTTGTTTCTGCTGACGGTAGACAGTTTGATTCAATACGTCCAGCAGATACTCTTGATGGGCGAGCTTGCTTTCGAGCGCGATCAGGCGCTCTTCGTGTTCTTTTTCCATGACGTCCTGACTATTGCCATTCTTCTGATGAAAACACCAGCGAGCGCTGCTCGCTGCGCCACAAGACTTCGCTGCGTCGTACGCGTAACCACCAAGTTTGACGCACGGGCCGAGGCGTGGGCGCGGAGAAGGCCGCGGGGGTCAGCACTGCGACGCACTCACCTCGCTCGGGGTCTCGCACGGAGGCATAGCGTACCGCACCGAGATTGGCCGCGCGGGCGCTCCACGCGAGGGCTTGGGTGGCACTGTAGCTGGACTTATGGTTCCACTGCGCGGCATCGCGCGCAAAGGGGGTCTCTCTCAGATCGATGGCGAGCGTCGCGATATCGGCCTCGAAGGCGGTGTGTGCGACGGGTTTAATGTCGGGGAGTTCAGGCGCATCTCGCGAGAATTGCCAGCGCCAGTAGCCCTGCTCGGCACAGGCGGTGTCCACGTTGATCGCGCCGTAAAACACACCAGGATCGGTCACCGCGCGAAAGCGTGAACCGGTGCGCAGAGGATTGGCACGGAACGGCGCTGCCAGCAAAGGGTCGAGTTCGCGAAATGCGTCGGGAAGCGTTCTCTGCTGCTGATCGAGGAGCCCGTCGAGGATATCTTGCTCTTCTCTGGTGTCGACCAGCTTCATGGCGCCCGCCGTGTATTGCGCATCGATGATGCGCCACACCCTGCCACGCCACTGGCGCGCGCTAGACAGCAGCGCGAGAGGCGTCCAGGTAGTGAACGACACGCACGAGTCCTTCGGTCTGTGAGATCAGGTCGATGGGCCGGCCGCCCAGTCCCCGGTTGTCGCTGGCCAGCCAGGTACGCGCGCTGGGTTCGTCGGCGACGATGGCGTCGAGTGCGCGGAACAGCCGCACCAGCAACAAGCCAAACTCCCATTCTTTGCGACTGGCTTCGAGCTGGTAGTCGCCAGCATACAGCCGCGTCACGGTGGCCGGGCTCAGCCCGAGCACGCGCGCCAGCAGGCTGCGCGACAACCCCAGCTGCTCCGCAGCGCGGGCGACGGCCTTGGTCAGCACGGACGCTTTGTGTCGGGCGTCGGCCCGGGCAAGACTTTGTTCTGGCGCAGAAATCATCCTCACTTCCTTTCTACAGAAAATAGTAGCATATTTCTTTTCTGAGGAAATGGCCTGAAACGGTATCAGGTGAGCTTTTGTCCAACGCGAGGCAGCTGAGCGTAGCGCTGCTGATACTCGGCAAAAGACGCTGGGTCCCGGCCTTCGCCGGGACGACGGTGTTGAGGGTGGTGGCGCGACGGTATGGAAGTCGGCGGGACGAATGGCGCGATGATGATGTTGAGGGTGCTTAGGTCACTGTGCTTTGGCCCGAATCAGGGTACCGGTGCTTGGGTCTGCCGACCCTTGAATCGTCATCCTGACGAAGGTCAGGATCCATCGTTGTGCGCTACCGATTCCCAGTGAAACGAGTTACTGCCAGAGCAACCATGGATCCCGGCCTGCGCCGGGATGACGGTGTTGAGAGCGCCGGGATGACGAGTTTTATAACGCGCTCTCGAGCTAAGCACTGCTGCCGGAAGGCGCTTTGCCGGCCGAAGTGCGACAGGCGTCCGAGCAGTAACGCACTTGATCCCAATTGGCGGCCCATTTTTTGCGCCAAGTAAACGGCCGCTGACAGACGGCGCACATCTTCACCGGCAAATTGTGAGGATTGCGGAAACCCCCGCCGGATGTTTTGCGTTCTCCCATGGTCTGGTGCGCTGGCTCAGGCGGCCTTGGGTTTTTGCAGCAAGGCTTTGAGATTCGCGAGACGATCCTGCGGCGTGAGTGTCTCGTCGTCGGTGGGCACGGCGTCGCCTTCATCTAGTCGCATTTCTTTGATGAAGCGCGAGGGTTCGCAGGGAACGCTCTCGCGCACTCGCTTACGCTTCTTGCACCAGGTGATGGTGAGGCTGCGCTGTGCGCGGGTGATACCCACATACATCAGTCGGCGCTCTTCCTCGATGCGCTGCGCGTAGTCATCGGGCGATGCATCGGGATCACCCTTGTGGGGCAAGATGCCCTCCTCCACACCGACCATGAATACGTGGCCAAACTCCAGGCCCTTGGCAGCGTGCAAGGTCGACATGCGCACCGCGTCAGGTTCCTGATCGCGGCCCTCGAGCATGCCCATCAGTGCGACCATTTGGGTGAGTTCGAGTAATGATTTTTCAGCATCGGTGCCGTCGCGGCCACCATTGCCTTTTTCTTTCAGCCAGCTGATGAAGTCGAGCACGTTTTGCCATTTGTCCTGCGCCTGTTTTTCGTCGAAGGTGCCATAGAGATAGGCTTCGTAGTCGATGGCTTTCATCAGATCGTCGAGCACGGCGCCCGCATTCTCTCCGGTGCCGGCTGCGCCAACGCGCGAGGCGCGGGCTTCGAGCTGGTTGATGAAGTCACAGAACTCTCTCAGCGGAATCAGCTGTCGTTCGTTCAGCTTGGCCTCGAGACCACCCTTGAACACCGCGTCGAACAAGGAGCACTGCCACTGCCCGGAAAATTCGCCCAGCGCCTCAAGCGTGGCCTGACCAATGCCACGGCGCGGTGTGGTCACTGCGCGGATAAACGCAGGATCATCGTCGCCATTGGCGATCAGTCTCAGGTAGCTGACGATATCTTTGATCTCGGCGCGGTCGAAGAAGCTTTGTCCGCCCGACATCACATACGGTATGCGCTCTCGGCGCAGGGCTTTTTCGAGGATGCGTGCCTGATGATTGCCGCGATACAGAATCGCGTAGTCAGAAAAATTGGCGCGCCGCTCAAACTTGTGTGCCGACAGCATGATCGCGACCTGATCGGCCTCGGCCTCGTCGTCGTCCATGGCCATCACGCGGATAGGATCGCCGGTGCCAAGCTCGGACCACAGGGTTTTTTCAAATAATTTTGGGTTGTTACCAATCACTGCATTCGCGGCTTGCAAGATACGCGTGCTGGAGCGGTAGTTTTGTTCGAGCTTGATGAGCTTGAGATCCGAAAAATCTTCTTGCAATGTGCGCAGGTTTTCCATGGTCGCGCCACGCCATGCATAAATGGCTTGATCATCATCACCGACGGCGGTGAACATGGGCTTCTTGCCGGGGCCGGTCACCAGCAGCTTCACCAGTTCATATTGACAGGTGTTGGTGTCCTGATACTCATCAAGCAGCAGGTAGCGCAGCCGTCGCTGCCAGCGGTCGCGCGCGGCTTCGTCATGGCGGAATAGCTCCACGGGCAGACGGATCAGATCATCGAAATCGACCGCCTGATAGCTGGCGAGTGTGGCGAGGTAGTTGCGATAAATGCGCGCGGCCTGTGCTTCGTTCTCGTCTTTGGCCTGAGCGATCGCTTCATCGGGCGTCAGCAGCGCGTTCTTCCACAGCGACATGGCATGTTGTATGCGACGTATCACGGCCTTGTCGGTGGTCGCAGAGAGGTCTTGCACGATCGCGAAACAATCATCGCTATCCATAATCGAAAAGCGCTCTTTCAGACCGACATGCTTTGCTTCGCGGCGCAAGATGTGTACGCCCAGCGAATGAAAGGTAGATACCGTGAGCTGTTTGGCCATCGCGGGCTCTTTGAGCAGCTTGGCTACGCGCTCGCGCATCTCGGCAGCGGCCTTGTTGGTGAAGGTCAGCGCGGCGATGTTCTTGGGCTCGTAGCCGCAGGATTCGATCAGATAGGCGATCTTTTGCGTGATCACGCGCGTCTTGCCCGAGCCCGCACCCGCCAGCACAAGGCAAGGTCCGTCGGTGTAATTGACTGCGGCGCGCTGAGGCGCATTCAGGCCATGCTGCATTCGGGAGCGTTGTGATGAATCCGGTGGGTTTCGTGGGATGACGGATCAGATGACATCTGGCAGACCCGCATTGTAGCGAATCTCGCCAGTCGCTTGCCGGTGCGTGATACAGTGATCCAACGCGTGGACCAAGGCTTACCCTCACCCTTCCGATGAAATTTACGCACCTGATCGAGATTAATGCGCCAGACAATCCGCTGATCGTGCCACTGTCCCGAGAACAGCTCTGGCGAGGTCTTGTGCTACGCGCGGAGCGACCCACGCTGTTTGTGATGGGTCTCGATGCGTGCGAGATCACACAGCGCTCGGAACAGGCGCTCTCACGGACTTTGCAGTTCGGGCAGCTGACCGTGCGCGACGAAGTCCGCTTCGCACCGCTGCAAAAGGTGCATTACCACGTGCCCGAGCAGGAGGATATTCCAACGTCTGATCTGACCATGACCGTGGAAGAGCCGCACCCGGGCGCACTGTTCGTTCGCTTCGAATACGACGACCATCAACCCGATATCGACGGCGACGAGGCGGCTTTCTACAATGGGTTTCGTCGTGAGGCGTACAAAGAAGCGGATATCGATACGATCCGCATGATTCGTCAGCTAGCCGCCGAAGGACAGCTCGACGCGCCCTTACAGTAAAAGACGCCCCAAAAAAATCTTCCTCCCCCCTCCCCAAAGGGACACTCACTTTGTGGCGCCCCTTCCGCCCCTACAAAGGGACACTCACTTTGTAGAGTGCTTCCTAGGGACGCGTACAAAGTGAGTGTCCCTTTGTAAGACTATCCCTTTGTAAGACTATCCCTTTGTAAGGCTGTTTTGCTTTTCGGCATTGCTTTACTGCCCGTCGCTACAAAGTGAGTGTCCCTTTGTAGAATTTATTCATCAGATATCGACGGGATCGACTTCTAATGACCAGCGTGCGCGGGTTTTCGTGGCGCGTAGTGCTTGCATCCACGGCTTGAGGAAGGCGTGAAGCTGGGCGCGGGAGGAGGATTCGAGTAATAGCTGTGCGCGTTCCATGCCGGCGATACGTGTGATGGTCATGGGTACGGGCTCGTTGATGCGGACACCGTCGTGGGGCATGAGGTCGCTCGCGGATTGGAGGAAGCTGAGCGCGGTGTCCAGTGTTTTCGCCTCGGCGCGCAGCAGCGCCTGAAAGATGAAGGGGGGTAGACCGGCGGCTTGTCTTTCTTCCAGCGTGGCGGCTGCAAAGCCGATGTAATCATGCGCCAGCAGGGTGCGGTACAAGGGATGTTGTGGATATCGCGTCTGGAGCAGCACCTCACTCTGTCGTCCGTTTTGCATCGCGGCGCGGCCAGCGCGGCCGGCGACTTGCATCAGTTGCGCGAATAAGCGCTCGCCTGCCCGGTAATCTTGCGAAAACAGGGCGGTATCGGGATTGATCACGCCGACTAGTGTCAGTCGCTGAAAGTCATGCCCTTTGGCGACCATTTGCGTGCCAAGCAAGATGTCGACCTCGCCGCGATGCACGGCCTCGAAGGCTTGCTGGGCGCTGCCCTTGCGACGGGTGGAGTCTGCATCGATTCGCAAGATGCGCGCGTCGGGAAAAATCGTGTGCAAATATTCTTCAATGCGTTGCGTGCCGCGACCCAGCGGCTGTAGATCGACATTGCCGCACGTCGGACAAGAGGCGGGTATTCGAAGCTCGAGGCTGCAATGATGGCAGCGCAGTCGGCGTTCGGGTTTGTGCAGCACCATGAAGGCGGTGCAGCGGCGGCAGTGGCTGATCCATCCGCAGGCATCACAGTGCATGACCGGTGCGTAGCCGCGGCGGTTGAGGAATAGCAGCGACTGCTCACCCCGCGCCAACCGCTCGCGTAGGGCATCCAGCAGGGGTGTCGACAGGCCATCGGGGGCCTTGTTCCGTTCCATGTCGATCAGCCCGACGCGCGGCAGCGAGGCTTCGGCGATGGCGCGTTGGGTCAGATCGAGTCTGCGGTAACGACCGCTGCTGGCGTGATACCAGCTCTCCAGGGAGGGCGTCGCTGAGCCCAGCACGACTGGGATGTTGAGCTGCCGCGCGCGCCAGACGGCGAGGTCGCGCGCCGAGTAACGCAAGCCTTCTTGCTGCTTGTACGAGGGATCGTGTTCTTCGTCGATGACGATGAGTTTCAAATGGGGCAGCGACGACAGCACGGCCAGGCGCGTGCCCAGCACGATCTCGGCATGACCCTCATGCGCTGACAGCCAATGCCTCAGCCTGTCGCCCTCGGACAACTGACTGTGTAGCGTAGCCACGGTCAATTGCGGAAAGCGCGCGCGCACATGATGCTCGAGCTGAGGCGTGAGATTTATCTCGGGCACCAGCAGCAGAATCTGCGCGCGCTCGCCGGTGGCGCGCGATTGCTGAAGCACCGCCTGCGCGGCATGCAGATAGACCTCGGTCTTGCCGCTGCCGGTCACGCCAAACAGCAGATGACTGGCAAAACCGGCGGATTCCGCAATCGCGGCGACGGCTGCGCGCTGTTCTTGGTTCAACTCGGGGGTGGGATCGCTGTCACCTGCATTGCCCGACAACTGCGCACGTTCGGCGTCGGGTATCGACGCGCGAATTTTTTTCAAGGCCCGTTCGATAGAGGCTGGCTTTGCCTCGCGCAAATGCTTGGGCACACCGGGCAGCGCAACTTCTCCGATCGGACGCTGGTAGTAATCTGCAGCGAACTGACACAGCGCGATCCACTGCGGCGACAGCGGCGTGATCTGGTGCCGTAGGTCGATCACGTCGCGCAGCTTTGCGTCGTCGACGTCGCTAGTGTCTTGTACTTTGAGCACGAGACCGGTGATTTCACGTCGACCGAACGGCACGCGAACGAATTGCCCAACCTGCGGCAGCGGAGACTCTGTCGTTGTCTGTGTCCAGCGATAGTCGAAGACAGTGTCAAGCGGCGTATCGATGGCGACTGTCAGAAATTTTTTCAACACGACAGAAAATTTTTAGCGGTAATTTTTCAAAAAACGAAAAAATTTTTTTTCAAAAAAAATTTTTCAGTGAAGATTTGCAAACGATTGTCGTAAAACGTCGTCGCGCAAAACAAAATATCCCTGCAAGTTTCCGGATTTCTTCTTCACACTGCTAGTTAAAGTACTTCCTCAAAAGCGCGGCTAAATCTGCGTCGGGCAAAGCGTTTTTGGACTATCCACATTTTCTGTTGATAACTTTGTGCGCAACTGGGGCTTGACAAGCCAAAAGCGAGATTTCATGCGGCTCCCAACAATTTGCACATAGGGAATGCAGCTTCTTGACCCTAATAAAATCAACTACTTAGAAACGCTTCGGCGGATCAAGGAAATGGGGTGAATTTATTTTCTGGCCGTCTTGACAAGGTGAGATTTTGTGAATAAGTGGGCCGGCCCGGTGTCGGCGGGCTTGCAAGCCGGGGAAATCCGTGATCTTTTTCCCAAGCGCCGCATTCGGGCACCAGGATGGCCTCGGCCAGGGCAGCAAGGTACTGAAATACCGAGACGGCCACATCCTGACTCGACGTGTTTTACGGGCTCAACAAAGCTTGCACAGGACTGCCAAACTTTCCACCATTCTGTGGATATCTTTGTGAACAAACCAGACTTCGTCGGGATGTCAAGCGTGGCAGAGATCATTCCGATCATCGAACCATGTCGGCTACCGCCATCTCACAAACTTTAAAATCAACGACTTACAGCGCATATTTATGATCCGCTCTGACTTGTTTTTCCAAGTCATTGATTCGTGCGGGGGCCGCACGAGTGTGCATAACTGGGGATTGCCGAGGTAGTCACCGCCCACCCGCTGTTCTCGGAGAGCGGGTTTTCAGATCAACCACGCATCGTCCGGCTAATCTCGTGCACGGCCTCGACCATGGCGGTGACCGACTCTGGCGGGGTGAACTGGGAAATGCCATGCCCGAGATTGAAGACGTGCCCGCTGCCGGGTCCGTGCTTGCCGAATGAAGCGAGGGCTTTTTCGACCTCGGCGCGGATCTGCTCGGGCTTGGAGAACAATACATTCGGATCCAGGTTGCCTTGAAGCGCGACCTTGTGACCCACCGCGGCGCGCGCCTTGCCAAGATTAACTGTCCAATCCAGCCCGACGGCATCGGCTCCGCTGTCGGCGATTTCCTCGAGCCACAAGCCACCGCCCTTGGTAAAGACGATACAGGGAATGCGCTGGCCATCATGCTCGCGCTTGAGGCCTTTGATCACTTCGCGCATGTAATGCAGCGAAAACGCCTGATACACACCGTCGGCGAGGGCACCGCCCCAGGTATCGAAGATCATCACGGCCTGTGCACCGGCATCGATCTGTGCGTTCAGATAGGCAGCCACGGCTTTGGCGTTCACATCGAGAATGTGACGCATCAGGTCGGGGCGATCGTAGAGCATGGTCTTCACGAGACGGAAGTCATCTGAGCCGCCGCCTTCGACCATATAGCAAGCGAGTGTCCAGGGGCTGCCGGAAAAACCAATCAGCGGTACGCGACCGTTCAGTGATTTGCGTATCTGCGTGACGGCATCGAACACATACTGCAGGCTCGACAGATCGGGAGCGCGCAACGCACGCACCGCCGTTTCATCGCGCAAGGGATGCGCAAAACGCGGACCTTCGCCCTCGGCGAACGACAGCCCGAGGCCCATCGCATCAGGCACGGTGAGGATGTCGGAAAAAAGAATGGCGGCATCGAGCGAGTAGCGATCGAGCGGCTGCAAGGTGACTTCCGTTGCGTAATCGGGGTTGGTCGCCAGCCCCATGAAAGAGCCTGCCTTGGCGCGCGTCGCGCGGTATTCCGGCAGATAACGTCCTGCCTGACGCATCAACCACAAGGGGGTGTAATCCGTCGGCTGGCGCAGCAGTGCGCGCAAGAAGGTATCGTTCTGCAGCGGGGCGAAGGTGGTCGACATCCGTGTCCTTGTAGCGATGTTCGGAGAGGGTCGTATTATCGCCGAAAGACTTGGACGACCCCAAGAAAATCAGGCTTGCGACTGGGCCAGCAACGCTTCCCAGCTGCCGGGCGGGTTGCCGCTATCCAGCATTTTTTTGAACACGAGATACGCATCATCCTTGCTGTTGTAGGCCCTCAGCGTCGTCTCGTCGTTTACCCATGCATAGACAATGATCTTGGCGCTCGTGTGAAAGCGAAAAAACAATCGGTACTGCTGGAAAAACTTCGCTCTGAACCAATGCTTGTGCTCGCTGCCCAAGCTTAATCCTTGTCGATACTCTGGCCTGCCAGGATCTTGGGGAATAATCTCGTACATCAAGCGCGTGACAGCCGCCAGCCGTTTGGATGCGTTCTTGTTGATATAGCCAACCGGATCTTTCTGGCGCAGCTTGTGGACCTCTTCGCGTAATTGAGTCAGTTGTTCGTGGAAAAGCGGATGCAGAAAAAGACTCCAGCCGTTGACAACGACGTTCATTCGCCTTCATCTTCAAGTGGCTGATCAAGGTCGATAACGACGGACTCGGTCAGTGACTGCAGCTGCTTGGCGAGCGCAGAATCCAGGGCCACCAGATGCTGCGGATTCGCGGCGATATCTGCAGCGAGAAATGCTAAAAACTGGCCCAAGGCCGGATCGTCGCCCTCGGGTTCGGCCCGGGCAATGACCACTTCACCATCCGGCTTGATGGTGTACTGGATTCGGTCGCGTTTGCTGACGTTGAGCGCGCGACGCACCGTCTCGGGCACAGTGGTTTGGTAACGGTCGGTCAGCGTGGACTGGAGCTGAATGGGATTCGGCGACATGAGTGGGCTCCCGGGAGGTCAAAACGCCGTCGATTTCGGCGACGCATACAAGGTAATGCAATTGC
>JACCDY010040580.1_pt1 | contig 10420 bp, 7 predicted proteins | sample 7446391 | NCBI WGS metagenome assembly JACCDY01 (sample SAMN15323451, study PRJNA562643) | freshwater metagenome | isolation source: river surface water | place: USA:Blue River Watershed | collected 2017-08-18
GCAAATGCAATCTGGCCAATTTCGTTTCCAGATACAATGCTGCCAGGAGCTGTCCCCATTCGCAGCGCAATTGATCCTGGACCAGTGCTACCAAAACTATTCCCTTCAATTTGAATACGAGCGTATGGCGCAGCCCCTGCCGTGCCAGACACGGTAGACGTGCCAACTAACAGGCGTCCCGAGCTGTCGATGCGGGCGCGTTCGGCTGCACCAGTTACAAGGGTAAGAGCATTGGCGCTGTGATCGTATGCAACTTGTCCAACGTATGTTTCAACACCTGTCGTGCCGTCTGCAAAGTTAATAATTCCTCTGCTGGTATTTCCCGTGTAAATCGTTATTCCCTCTTCACCAGAGCCGCTACCAACAACCAAGTTATTGGCACCAGGATCAAGGCTGCCAGGCGAAGTAGTGCCAATCCCTAGTCCAGTTGAGGTAAGGCGCATCCGCTCAGTACCACCCGAGGAAAAATTAATAGAATTGGTAGTAGTGCCAAAAGTTTTTAACTCAAGCGTCTGATTCTGGTCGTACGTTTGAATTGAACCACCTGAGGCTGTAGTAGCTATGTCAATACCTTGAGTTCCGTTGCTAAACGAGCCAACATTTGTGCTACCGGCACCGCGAACATCTAAAGGCTTGCCAGGACTTGCTGTCCCTACGCCAACCCGACCACTGCTATCAACAAACAGCCTGCCAGATCCATTAGTGCTGATGCCTACGCTATTTGCGGCAGGTAGATAAACACCATTTGTAGGAACTGTGCTGCTGGTGGGGTTCAGACTTGCGCCAGTAACTGTTCCAGTTGTTGTGACGTTCTGAGAGCCGAAGTCTGGGCTGATCTTGGTGCCAGCAATTGCAGCACTGGCATTAACGTCGCCGTTAACAATCGTGCCATCAGCAATCATTGTGCTGGTAACACTGCCGGTATCACCCGTTGTTACAACAGTTCCAGTGACATCAGGCAGGGTGATTGTCTTATCAGATGCAACCGAAGCCGGTGCCTGCAGCGCAATGTAATTAGTGCCGTTCGCGGTAGTTTCGCGGAAACGTACTTGTTGCTGGTTATCCATTACCAGCGCGCCGGTCATCGTGTCGCCGGTCACGTTCACGAATTCGCCGGCTTCACTGCGCCACGCTGTACCGTCCCAGATCTTTAAAACGTAAGTGCCACCGCTGGTATCAAGCCACTGCTCACCAAGCGTGTTGCCAGTTGCACCGCCAGATCCGGGCGTTGAGTTAGGGGCTGTAGTTCCAACAAATGTGGGGCCAACTTTGACAAGCGCACCATTGCTGTCTTTGAAAAAGACGCCCGGAGCATTCAGGTTGGTGTTGATGGCCAGTTGGCCGTCGCTCAAACTTGCCGGTTGGGGCCGCTTGTCCAGAGTGCTGGAACGAATATGTTGGAGAGCCATTCCTTAACGCCCGAAGGCCGGAAATTACTCTCCCAGCCTAGTAAGTCCCATCATCAAGATCACTCGTAAAGGCAACAGTTCCAGTTGCATCCTTAAAAGTGATTGTCCGATCAGCCGTTGGGTCAGTCACAGCAAGGGTTGTTTCAAAGGCGTTGTCTGTAGCGCCTTCAAATACAAGGCTGCCGGCCGTGCCAATCAGTAGCTGACCGGTGATCGTGCCGCCCGATTTGGCCAGCTTTTCGTTATCAACCTCGGCAATTGCACTTTGAACATTGGTACTGCCAACCGTTCCAGTTGGTGTGAAACCGACGTTCGATGCAATCTGCGCTGTGATCGTTTCTGATGTTTCGATCAGGACGTAGCTGGTGCCGTTGGACAGCAGAATGTCCGGTGGTTCGAGCGTTACCGTCGGGGCCGGTGCTGTTCCGGTGCCGCTTTGGTTGACGACCACGTAGTAGCGGTTGTTTCCGGCGGCCGCGGCGGGCAAAGCACTGCCATTAACAAAGCCGGCTGCCGTGCCTTCTGCAGTTACAGAGCTAAGCAGGTTGGTGCTGGCGTCGTAAGTTCCAGCCAGAACGATTTCGCCGGCGCTGATGCCAACAGGCTGATAAACGTTGCCGTCCCAGAGGAACAGGTCACGGGTTAGCGGATTGAAGAAGAACTGGCCGATGTATTGAGCAGTCGGCAGTGTTTCGCCAAACAGGGAAACTGAATAGTTGGCCAGCTTGTCGCCGGTTACGGCATTGGTGCCAATACGGGCAATATCCAGCGTGCCAGATGTGATCTTGGTTGCTGGGATGTTTGGAATATCGGTATCAGCAAGGCTTTGGGCTGCTGTGACGTGCCCTTCACCGTCAAAGGTGATCTTGGTACCAGTGCCAGCAGCAACTGAATTGATGTGATTAAGCGTGCCACCAGCGGTGACGTTCAGGCCGGTGCCGGGTGCGACAACACCAACAGTGGATGAGGTGGCAACGGCAACATCGCTGACATTGATCAGGCGGCCAGCGGTGACAAGACCTTTGGCGTTGTATTGAACGATGTGATAATTGCTTGCTTCTGCAGTAACAGTGTTATTGATTGAGATCGTATCGCCGGCCAGAGTTAGGCCATTGCCATTAACAATGACGGCGCCTTTAGTTGTTGTAGTAGCAGTTGGAAGGTCAGCGCCAACAATCGGGCGATAGCCAACACTGCCAGAAGATGCCGTAGGGCCAGCGAGGAATTCTGCGGCTGCCGAAGTGTTATCAAGCGTTGCAGTGATCGTGACCTGATCGCCAACCGTCGTGGCGACGATATTGATCACGCCGCTGGTGCTACCTAAAACAGCGTTGACGCTGCCGGCACCCTTAATGCTGACCCAGCTACTGCCGTTCCAGCAGTAAATTTTGTCGTCGTCTGTATCCAGCGCGATCTGGCCAACAAAAGCGCCACTGGCCGGAAGCGTGGTTACAAGATCAACGCTTGATTCATCGGCAAGTTTGGCTGCAGTAACGGCGTCGTTGGCAAGCTGCGTAGCCGTAACGCTGGCATTAACAAGCGATGCCGCAGGAATTGTGTTACTGGCAAATAGGATTTTGGCCGAGGGAATCGTCGCGTCAGCCAGCAGCGTTGTGGCGTTGCCGACAAGATCGGTGACCGTGATCTTTTTTGTCTCGCTGGCGCTGCTATCCGCAATAGGCAGAAAGTCGCCGGATGCAAGGTTGGCACCAGCAAGGGCCGCTAGTTCGCTGATCCTCAGGTCGGCCATCGCGGGGCTTCCTTTTAGCGCTTACAGTTACAACGAGTCTAAGGCTCCTAATCCGGCTCTTCCAGCAGCACAAACGCCGTCGCGTCTTGCTCCAGCCTGATCTTGCCGGTGTCTTCCTGTAGCAGGCGATTCGAGCCTTGAGTTCTGGCGCGCAATCTGATTGGGCCGGTAGAAATAAAATCGATAACGCTTGTGATGACCTGATCGGCGGCAAAACTCACAGCAGAAGCCGTAATAATGCCGTTGAAATCCCACCAAAGCGCATCATTAAGTTGACTAGCCGCAAATGAACCAGCGAAGGCCGGACTATCGGACGTTTTGATGTAAAACCGCCCATGAAAAGTAGAGCCAATTTCAGTGCGCAACACAAGCTGCATTAGGTAATTGACTGGCTCTTCTTGCTTGTTGTTTGTGTAGTCCCAGCGTGCTGTTAGTCGGCCGCTGCCACTGATCAGGCTGCTGTACTGCTGGCGGTATTCATCGCTGAGAGTTGTAATATCAACCGTCTCGCGATTTGTATTCAGCTCGTACTCAATTACGTCGCCAAGGATTCGTGATTCGCGGTCACGAACAATCACATTGATTGGGATATTGCGTGCAATTGCTACAAGAGGCACGCGGCCATCAGCGCCACCGTCAAGGCTCTGGGCAAAGTTGTTGTACAACCGAATGCCGCCTAGCTCATCAACAAAAATGTACCAAGCACCACTTGAGTGAACAGTGCCACTCAGCCATCCGCTTGGATCGATGAAATCAAGATCAGTGCCATCAGTGGCCGTAATTTCTACGAAGTCACCAGTGATTAAATAACCTTCCTCAAAATCAAAGCTGAAACGATCTTGGTTCGCATTAACATCGTTCGGATTCAAGATGCTTTGTTTTGCACCTTCTAGAGCTGTGCGGGTCAGCTCGATATTGCCGACTAGGCCAAGATAAATGCCCATCAGATTGTCACCGCAGTGAGTGCTCCAGTTGCTTGGAAGCTGATCTGTGCGCTGCTCACTTCACCAACACTGGCACCGTAAGAAACGCTAGTAATCCATGCGGTCAAGGCCACATCATTCGTGGTATTTCCTTGAATAAACCTCAGGCGAAGGGTGACCGTATCGGTGTCAGATACGCCGCCTACTTTCAGGATCTTTTTGAGTGCGGTTGCTGCATCATTACGACCGGTAGCGTCGCTGTAATACAGCAAAGTGGCATTGCCGCTAAATTCTTGGACGCCGGGTACATAGCTGCGCTGCGAATCGCCAAGACTGGTGGTTTCCAGTGCTTCGAGATTGCCGGTCAGGCTCCAGCTCGTTACTTTGATTTGCTCGGAACCGTCGATCAGCAGGCGGCCGTCGCGTCCTGTATATGCTTTCAGCATTAGATCACAGCCACCAAACTTACTGTAACGCTACTGCGCCCAGGTCTTACTGCCTGTATTACAGGAGCGGAATCGTAACGCCAGCGTGCACTTGGTGGTGCATCAATAGTTGCCGCTGATCCAGTCCAACCGGCACGTACATCGCTCGGCAAAGTAAATGTACGGAATGTTCCAAGCTGGGCTTCGTAGTCAGCCGTAAACAGCTGGGCGTTGGAATCGGTGATGTTGTCGTAGCTCAGGCTGAGTGTTGCGTTGGTGCGGCGGTTGCCGTACAGAATGCGGATCTCGGCGCCAGATTGTGCGTTATACCTTTTGATCGGCCAGTCACCTGGATTAAATTCACGGCCGGTTGGCTTCAAGGTTGGAAACGCCATCACTCAGTCACCCTGAAGTTGTCGGGAGTTAGCACGTCCTTTGCAACAATGCTAGCTCCGCTCGAATCGACGGGTACTTGGATCGCTGAGACGTTGATCAGGCCGTCTTCATCCAAGGTCAACTGCTCGACTTGGTAGATGCTGCTGTTGTTTTGCTGGCTCATCAATGTGAACAGCGTTCCACGCAATGCCGGATCGCTCACTGTGTTATTCGAGACCGTCAGTGATCGTTCAAATACTTCCGTTGTGCTTGGGTTGTAAACCATGGCGTTGTAAGTGCCATTGTCAATTGGGTTGATCGAAACCAGTGATCCAGCATCCGTGATCACGCCATTGGAGTCGGCGTTGAAGGTGGTAGCTGTTGTCATCACGCGGATGTAGGAACCCGGTTGGATCGACAGAGCATCGGGCACCGTTTTGAAGGTCACGGTTTGAGTGACGCGGCGGCGGACGCTCAGCAGGAAACGAGCTGTGCGCAGGGCTTGCTCTCGGTTGGTGCAGAAGTCGGTTAGGTCAAAGACCTGTTGAGTGGCGGGGCGGTCGTTGTCGGCAATATCGGCCCAGTCCACCAACGCGGAATCTTGGGTGGGTAGATCGTTTTCAATGGTTTGGCGCCAAGTAACAAGAGCGCGGAAGTTTGTGCGCTGCGCAATGTCGATGTATTGCAGTTGCAGCGAATCTTCAATGATGTTGCCTGCAGTGAAGATCTGTTCAACTGGTACAGGGCCAGTGCTTATGCGGAAGCCGCTGTCGTAGGGCAGTGCTGGCATCAAGCCAAAACGGCCGTTTTTGATGGTGAAATTACAGAGTTGGAGCGGAGCAATGTTGAAGATGAACGAGCGCAATGCTTCGCTGTCCTCAAGCACGCCGTCATAAAAGATCTTGTTAGCACGAAGGAAACGTGCAGTGGTCTGCAGCGATTCGATGTCGATCAGTTCCTGTGGAACAGTGTTTCCGACTCCTTGTGATTTATCGGTCAGCAGGTAGTACAGCAGGTCTGCAAACAAGTTGCTTGGGCCAGTGCCACCGTCAATCAGGCGGGGAACATTGATGCCGCTTGGCAGCCATGCACGGATCTGGCCGACGCTGCCGATTTGACCGCTCGATTTAACGGCAATAGCAATCGTCGATAGATCGGTGTATTGAGCAGGCGTTTCGTTTGAGATGTACTCGTTGACGTAAACAACTTCGTGCTCGGGACCAGATTCGTTCGACTTAGTTAGTTCTTGGTAGAAGCTGACATCGGCGATTTGTGATTGCTGCTCGAAAATACGCTCTGCGGTGGATACTTCTCCAGAGCGCGATGGGTTGAATACCTGCGTAGCGGTAATGACGAAGACGAACCGTACCCTTCCTGTACCAAACAGGTTGCTGATTGTTTTTTCAAATACAAAGGTTTCGCCAACACCCCAAGTTCCAGTTGATGAAACAACGTCGTATGTAATGTCTTTCCATGCACGATCATCGCCTTTGGTTAGCGCTCTGTAATTAGGTCCAACCAATCCAGTCCTAACAGTAGCCGTCAGGCGTATGCGAATCGAGCGAGCGGCTTGGGCAACATCAATAATTGCACTTCTTGTTGTGCCGGCTGGAATATCAAATGGGCTGCCCAGCAAGTTCAAGTACAGGGCGTTGTCTGGGAATTGCAGACCCGGAATAGGTGGCGTTGAACCTGAAACAGCAACAGCGCTGGGAATTGTTTGAGGGATTAAGCGGTCAACGCTTGATTGTGCATTTGTTGTTAGCTCTTTGTTGACTGTCAGTTCTCGAACAGTTGCCCTTCTGCCTTTGGTGCTGATGCGGAATGCGCCGTAAGCCGTGCCAAAATCTTCGCCAATGTTTGTGTCGCCCTGTACGCCTTGAGCGTCAAGTTGGTAGACGATTTCGTTTTCATCGCCGTTCTGGCTGACATCAGCACCAGTTCTAGGTACTAGGCGATATTCGTAATACCCTGCGACGCGGGGGCGAATGCGGATGAAGTTGAATTGATCAACCGGACCACTTCCTGTAACGCAGAAAGTTTTAGGTATCCTTGCCCAGCCACGCTCTGCTTGGCCAAAGGGTTGGACAGGGCGAACAAGGATAGAAAAGAACGAGGTGCGCGCAAAATAACGATCCAGTCGCGGTGTATTGAGTGAAATATTCTTTTCATCTAGACGCAGCAGTTTTCTTGGCGTCGGAATTGAATTGAAGTTGCAAAGGCCGCTGGCGCGGTTCCACACTTGGCTCTTAATGCCGATTTCAATGACTTCCGTATCACGGCGTACGGGACGGATGGTGGCTTCGCTGTAACGGCACAGCGGGAAGAAACCAGTACCGATGTTTGTGGCAGGATCAAATGTGCCGCCTTCGTAGCCAGCAATATCTTCATCGATAGCGCGTGTTCCAGCAGCGCCAATCTGTGAACTGCCTTGGACTTCCGTGCAGCGCAGTACAACATTGATGCGGCCACCCTCCTGACTACCGCTGCGGCTTTCTACCAGCCAGACCGTCGAACCAATAATCCAGCGCGAACCAATCGCCAACAGGTCATCGGCGCGTGTACGCCAAGAATCGGCTGCTGTTTCTAAGTCATCTAAGTTGACTTCTGTTCCTACAAAATCAGCCCGAGCAAAAGCGGCCCAGTTAGCAAAGTTGATCGTAAATATCGCGGATGAACTAACGCCAACATTTAAGAATGTTCTGTTGGAAAAGTTCGAGCCATTGACTTGGAAGATGCCCATGCGCCGTGAATACTGGCGACCGACTCCGGGCTGGCCAACTGCTTGAACCGATTCATCGCTTTGATCGTCAAACAGGGTTAAAACGTCAGCCTGTCTGCCCGCAATCTTTCGGCGGCGTGCTTTGATTTCTGCCCGCTGTTCGGCATTGTCAGCACCGCGAGTACCGGCTTCGGGTGCGCTGATGATCTCCCAGTTGAAACGGAATGCTGTGCCGTTTTCTAAGGGTGAAAATGCACCAAATTGCGACTGGTTCTGCGGGTTATAGGTAAAAGAAAAGCCCTCGCTAAGTTGGCCATCCTCTGTTGGCGCCCTGAAGACTGTGCGCCCTAGCGTGCCGGTTGCACCAGAGCCTTGGGTGCCAGCAATCAGTGTTCCGGGACGGTTGCTGCCTTGCTGTGAAGACCAGAACAGTGCGTACTCACTGGGGTCAAGAATAGAAAGCGCATTGGTGCCAACACGTATGCCGCCGATTTGTGGCGTGACAAGTCCAAATTGCCCTGCGATATAGATGCCTTCAAACGACTGAAAAGAGCCGTTGGCATACAGTCGGCTCCAGACAAGTGCGGGGGCAATAATTAAACCGCCGGTTACCGATCCATCGGCGCCAACATCACGCTTGCCAAAGGGAATTGGGACAACTTGGTTGTATTCAGCAAGGCTGCTTACGTTATCGAAGCTTGTAGTTTGATTGAAACGTGTGGGTCCAATTTGATCAGATAACTGACGGCTTCTAATACGTTGACCTGAACCAACATCAAGGGTTGGTGCCTTGGGTGCCAGCAGAATGCTGACGGCTGTGCTTGCAAGGCCGACAACAAGACTTACAACAACAGCAGTAAGTGTTGCAGGGTCATTTCTAACATCAGGAATATGTTCGTATTCAGCAGGGCGGACGCGGGCTTGCAGTTGAGCGTGGCGGACAAATTTGCGGTATTCCTCTTCTGTGCAACCCAGCGTTTCGATTAACGCGATTTCAAACGGTAACAGCGGCGGATCGAAAGGACGGACGCCGGTTTCCAGTCCACGCTTTTGGTGAGGTTGTTGATGTAGAGGATTCCCTTCTGCCATGTCACCCCAAAAGCCAGCGGTGCCGCTGTCAAGATTGCAATGTCACCATCGTAGATGGGCTCGTCAATCACAGTGCAAAACCGCCGCAGGTCTTGTAGGACTTCACGCGGCGTCATTGTGTACCACGCTGGATTGAATGGCGGTGGATTCAAGCCCATATCCTCTAGGGCGTCGATCACCAGCCGGATGCAATCATTGCCGCCGTATTCGTAGGCGCGGCCGATCAGGTGACTACACACGAATCTGAGCTGTAAACGGGATATTCCCCACCAAACTGCGCGATAAACGGCGGGCGGGCACGTTGGACTCGACCGAATCCAACACTGAATTCAAGCTGATTTGTAGCGTCGTTTCATCCCAGCCGCCACTGGCGCAGCTTCCGAAATACTGGTACAGGTTGCGTTGAACAGCGCCGCTGCTGGGTTCCCACAGAACAGTAGTGACCTTGGCGACCCAGAGGTTTTCAAGGGCTTGCGTTGCCCACGCACGGGTCATATCGGTGTTCGGGAATTGCAAAGTGGCGTCCAAGTTGTCGCCCTGCAATGTTGCGACCGCTCCACCGAAGCCGAAGCCCAAGAACATGTAGCCGCTTACGTTTTGCGCGATGGCGTAATTCTGAAAGCGGAAGCGGGCGGCTTGGCCAGAAGGCCCAACGTCAAGCAGGTGGCCGTAGGCGTATTCCATCAGAGACTTGGTAAACTACGAATACCCGGACCCTTGGAGCCTCTATGCGAGCTAAATCCCGTCCAGGAGACCGCCATTTCAATATTACACTTTTATCCTTGGCTAGTGATTGCGTTACTAAAAGGCTCTACTGGATCTACCGATGTGATTGCGGGGAAACCAGCAGGGTAGAAACTAGGAAACTTCGTTCAAAAAAGAAATGCCCGGTTTGTGCACATAAAGATCAAACCGATAAAATTACTCGCCATGGCCATGCAAAAGACAAGCAAAGAAGTTCTTTGTATGACGTGTGGTTATCGATGAAGCAAAGATGCTTTAATACAAACCACTCTTCTTACAGGGATTACGGAGCGCGTGGGATTACTGTATGCGAAAGGTGGTTAAATTTTGAAAATTTTTGCGCCGATCTTCCCGTTAAGCCGGCAAGCGGATATCAGTTAAATAGAATCGACAACAACAAGGGGTACGAGCCAGGAAACGTCAATTGGGTGAGTCCCAAAAAAAACTGTAACAACAGGAGATCTTCGATTTTTTTGACTTGGAACAATAAAACCATGACCTTGGCGGAGTGGGCTTTAGAAATTGACTTGCCCTACACAGCATTAAAACAAAGAAGGGCCAAAGGCTGGAGCGTAGAAAAAATGCTGACTACTCCTTGGGTAGAAAGAAATAAAAGAAGAGCTGTCTTTTAACTATTAGCCTAATCCAATGCGACGGCGGTTGGCCGGGCTATTACCAAGCGTACGCAGGGCGCGGCGTTCACCTTGGATTGCACCTTGCTGGGCGGCTTGCGCCAGTCCGCGCTGGAACTGATCAGTGGTGACGTAATCGACGTTATTGATGCGCTCCACGCTGTAGCGAACATCAATGGGTTCCATTGGGGCTGTGGCTAGTGCCGTAGAGCCGCCTTGTTCGCTGCTGCCGGGAATCACAGATGCACCGCGATTGCCTGCTGCATAACGGGTCATGGCTGCCGACATCTTGCTGGCGGGAATGACGTATTCCGGCTGACCGCCTTCGCCGATCACTGCATTGGTGGGACC
>JACCDY010334196.1_pt1 | contig 10419 bp, 9 predicted proteins | sample 7446391 | NCBI WGS metagenome assembly JACCDY01 (sample SAMN15323451, study PRJNA562643) | freshwater metagenome | isolation source: river surface water | place: USA:Blue River Watershed | collected 2017-08-18
CGCCCGCGTAATTGTGTTTGCTAACGGTGCCTCAGGAGACGCAGCGCTTGAGGCTGGAGCCGACGCGGTTGGATCTGACGAACTGATTGCAAAGGTTGAGGCCGGCTGGACCGACTTCGACGCTGCAGTAGCAACCCCTGACCTAATGGGTAAGGTCGGTCGTCTAGGTAAGGTGCTGGGTCCTCGTAACCTAATGCCAAACCCGAAGACCGGAACCGTGACCATGGACACCGCTAAGGCTGTGACCGACATCAAGGGTGGTCGTATTGACTTCCGTATCGACAAGCAGTCAAACCTGCACTTCGTAATCGGCAAGGCAAACTTCACTCAGGCTCAGCTTGCTGAGAACCTGAACGCAGCTATGGACGAGGTTGTTCGTCTAAAGCCATCTACCTCAAAGGGTAAGTACCTACTAAAGGGTGCTGTCTCGACCACCTTCGGTCCTGGCATTGCACTTGATGTAGCAACTTTTAGCTAAAGGCTTTTTAGCCAGCTATAGAGCGCCAGTGTGCTCGCACAATCTTCTTGGTTGTATGCGATCACCTGGCGCTTTAGCTTTTCCGCCTCGGGGTAATTATCGGTGAGCAGCTCTAGGTACTGGTCGTAATACTCCATGGACCCCATGGCCTCTTTGACATCGGAATCTCTGCCAAACCCATAGAACGCCTCAAGCTTTTTGATGCTGTAGCTCTCTTGGGAAATCACGAGAGAGCCCTTTACCACCTTGTACAGGTCGATGAAGACACCTGAATCAATGAGCTCGGCCACCTCTTTTTGGTAACTACCAAATCTTTCGGCAAGGCGCTTCAGGGCAGCCTGCTCATAGTTTGCGTAGTGGTAGATCTTGCAACCCGGGTACTCACGTTGTCGTCGGATGGCATCACGCATAAACCACTCGAATGCAGCCTTTTCCTCTACTCGATCATCAGCCCACTGGTAGTGAAAGTTTTCACCCGACTCGACAGATGTGAAACCGAATAGATACTCGAGACCGCCGGCCTCCTGAAAGAAGCTAAATCCCTCGAGGTCAAAGAAGATATCCCCTTGGTTGAGTCCTGGTAGTTTGTCCAGCTCTTCGCGAGAGGAAACTTCGTGAACATGGCTGCCAGTTTCGTAGAAGTGCTGCTGAAGTCTTGCTTGGCGAGAGAGTTTTGAAACCACCTCGCTTGAGAGCTTGTCGGTGTCTCCGCTGAACTCAGCAAGCTCGCGAACAGTTTTGACACCTGCGCGATTCAGCGATTCGAGCTGGGGCCTGGTCATGCCGGCGACTAATTGCAGGTGGCCTGTTTGCCTGCGCATGTGATCACACAGCAGCGGGTACTCGCACAATTCGCAATAGCTGGATGCCTCGCAAATCAAAGATCCGATGTCCTCAAGTCGCTGAGGATCTTCATCAATTAGGGCGTTGATCTGTGCGAAGAGCTTTTCTCTTACCGGAATCAGTTGCCCAATCAGGCTCATTGGATCAAAGGCCGCGAGCTCTCTGGAACCAAGAATCAAACCGTGGGGTTTGTCCGAACCTAGTCCAAGATTTATCAGCGCATCCGCGTAGAGGGCTACCTGGTTTTGATACTCCGGCTTAGCTGTTGTTGAGAGCTTGGCATCCCAAGCCGTGTAGCCATCTTCTCGGGGACCAACCTGAACTGCGGAGAGGCCGGAATCAGTAAACACAAGTTCATAGTCAGCTCTGACTAAGAAATCTGGCCGCCCAGAAAACGGAAGCTCTCCGCTACCTCCAAAAACAGTGCCCTGATAGATGACAGGAATCCCACTGGCAGCAAGATCCAGAGTGGCATCGAGAGAGTTGGTACTCGGTGCTTGAACTAGGTCACCCAGGTTGTAGATCAACTCCTGCTCAAGGTTGGTCTCAAACCTCATGCCGTAGCGAATGGCCAGGTTGTCTGGTGCTTTGTAGAACTGCTCAACCAGGTCGCGAACTCCTGATACCCCCAGCTCGCGAGCGGTGGCAACTCTGGTGCAGTGCTCACACTGCGAACGCATTAGGTCTCGAGAATCGAAACTAAGCGTGTTACCCCGTTTTCTCATGCCCTTAGTTTGTACCTAGGGGGTGACAATTTGAAGCCAAAACTGACTGTTTCCACAACCCAAAAACCCATCTAAACTCACTTAGGAAATTCTGGAGGAATAGGTAATCGTGGCTAAGGCAGACTTCAAGGCACTGAGACATGTGCTGGTTGTAGAGAACGAGCCACTGATGCGCGACCTACTGTCCAAGGCGCTAGAGAGCGCTGGCTTTGTTGTTACCAGTGCTGCGAATGCGGCCGATGCCATGCGCTCGGTCAAGGTAATGGACCCAGATGCCATGGTTATCGACATCGAGCTGGGACCTGGCCCCAACGGCTTTGATCTCGCTGAAGCCGTATCTGTTTTGTCTCCAGAGGTTGGAGTGGTTTTTCTGACCAACCTCCCAGACCCAAGATTCGGTGGCAAGGATGCCACCGCGGTGAAGCGCAACCAGGGCTACCTTCGCAAGACCGCAATCAACACCGGCGCAGAGCTGGTTGATGCGATTGAGGCAGTGCTTCGCGATCGAGTCACCAAGGAGTATCGTCACGACCTGGCATCGAACCGGCCATTCTCGGCTCTATCTCAACGCCAGATCAACACTCTGCAGCTGGTTGCAGAGGGTAAGACCAATGCTCAGATCGCAGCTCTTCGCGGCACCACCGTGCGTGCAGTCGAGGGAATGCTGACCCGTATTTTTGAAGTCCTCGAGATTGACCCGAAGGGCTCAAACCCAAGGGTTGAGGCAACCGCTCGCTATCACCAACTTCGATCCCAGGTGGAGACGGTTGCCTAACCAACAATCAGCCTGGCAAGCCCTTGGGGATAGCAAGTCACTGAACTGGCGCACCCACATCCTCTTTGCAATTCCGGCGATGAGTGTTGGACTAGCCTTTGATGCGCCCAGGCTCGGAGGTGACCCTGGAGCTTGGCTGGTGCTTACCTCGCTAGCCCTCGCGGTTACCATCATCACCATCGAGGGACTATCCCAAGTATTTGGAAAAAGCAGTTGGCTAAAACCAAGACCCCTGACGGTTTCTTTGATTTTGGTGATCGCCGGATTTATCAGGGGTTCAACCTTCATCTTGGCCGGTGGTGCTCTCGAGATGGTGCCCGAATCCGATCTTGGATTTCGTCTGATTGGTGGGCCGGTTTTTACCCTCACCGTTTACCTACTTATGAACTCGCTGGTGTCTGCACACTTGGCGCAGCGCCAGCTCTCGGCCGAACTCGAACTCGAGCGGGAGAATCTTGAGTTCTCAAAGCGCAGCTTTGAGTCGGAGCTGCTTAGGCTCCGAGACGCTCAGATCCTTAGGGTTCGCGAGAGCGTGATCCCTGCGGTTTGGGAACTTGGCAAGTTGTTGCGAGATGCCCAGCTGTCAAAAAACGCGTCTCGGGCAATCCAGGCGCTGCGCGAGCTAAATGACAATGTGGTGAGACCGCTTTCTCACAACCTCACAAGATCCTTCGAGCTACCCACGCTTTCCAAGTCGCAGACTCAGCTCGCTCAGTTGGGGCAGTTTGTGCTGCCTAGTCACATCCAGCTCAATCGAGTGCTGCAGTTGGGCACGCTCGTCCCTTTTATTGTGATCATGAGCTACTCGACCGCATCGGCGCTGTCCGGCCCAGTCACCGCACTGCTGGTTTCCAGCGCTGCGTTGGCGCTCTTCACCACTCAGATTTTGGTTTGGCGCAGAATTCTTGGGCGATACGAAATCCCACTGCTGGCGGCATTCGGCATCACGATCTTGATTGGCGTTTTGATGGGCCTTTCAACAAATCTTCTACTTGCCGTGCCGCTACTTGACCTACCGAGTCGAGTGGTTGCCCAGGCCACCGCCTTTTTCATAGTCTCGATGGCCCTGATGTTTGGAATAGCTGTCACCGGATTGCAGCGCGACAAGTCGATTGAGGAGCTGGGGCAGATCGTTGAAGACCTCAGGGTTTTGAACACTCAACTCAGGCAACGCGTCTGGCTGAGCCAGAAAACCCTGGCCACCGAACTCCACGGCTCGGTGCAGGCAACCCTAAACGCCAGTGCGATGAGGCTTGCTCAGTTGGATAACCCAACTGAGCAAGACCTGGATCGAGTGCGTCAAGACATCGATAATGCCTTGGCCAAACTAGGTCGTGAAGACTATCTAGCGGGTGAAAGCTTTGAGGATCTGGTCGAGCAAATCTGCGAGCTTTGGGATTCAACCTGTGAGATCAACTACCGACTGAGCGATTCAGCACAGGCTGTGCTGGCCGAGAACTCTGCGACCGCCTACTGCACCTTAGAGGTATTGCGCGAAGCGGTGAACAACGCCATCAAACATGGAGCACCGAAGAAGATCGAGATTTCAATCGATTCACTTGGCGATCTAATCAGCCTCAGAATTGAAAACGATGGTTCCGCGGTTCAGCGCAGCAACTTTGGTCTGGGAAGTCAGATCTACCAGGAGCTAACCCTGGATTACTCGCTATCTGGAACATCACCGATTGTGTTTGCGGCAAAGATTCCAATCAGCCAAGCAGAGCCTGAACCTCAGCCTTTGTAGGGGGTTCGCAACCCTGGCGCTCGCAGACCAAACCGGCAGCTACCGCGGCAAACCTTGCTGCTTCCACCAGTTCAGTTTCTGCCAGCTCGCTAAGTCTTTGACGTGGGTTATCTCCAAGTGCTGAGCGACTTAGGAGCTCACCTAGCAGATTTGCCATGAAGGTATCGCCGGCACCAACGGTGTCAACTAAGTTCACCTTCGGTGCCGCGACATCCACCCGCTTACCATCGCGATAGAGCGAGGCGCCATCGCCACCTCTGGTGATCACAACCAGACGCCCACCCTCGCTAAAGGAGTGGGCCACGTCATCGATGTCTGAGTCATCAGCCCTATCGAAGAGCCACCAAAGGTCGGCATCGGATGCCTTGATGATGTCTGAATACTGATTGATCTTTAGCACTCGCGCCAATTCTCGCTCTCGGTCAAAACCCAGCGCCGAGCGGATGTTTAGATCGTGAGATTTGGTGAGGCCAGAAAGCGAAGCTAGCCACTGGCTAACCACTTCATTACCTGGCTCAACCGCCATGGTGAGGCAGCCGTACTGCACACACTTGGCACCCAGCGACGAGACTTGTTCTTGCGTCGGTAGTTCGTGCTTGGTCCAAGCCCAGTCGGCAGTGCCATTTAGGTAGAAGCTGTAGCTGGCAGAGCCGCCCGCTCCGATGGTTGCCACCGCAAGTGAGGTTTGCTCCTTGGCCGCTATTGAAAGACTCAGGTCCACACCGTTTGAGGAAAGACGCTCGGTAATCAGCTGACCGAAGCCATCGGAGGAAATTCGACCGAGAAACTTCTGCGGCTCACCTCTGCGCGCTAGCGCAAGGGCAACGTTGGCATTGGCACCACCTACCACAGCCTGGTATTTGCCGGTCGAATCGGCTTTGCCGATTAGGTCGATTAGAGCTTCACCAATTACCAAAATCATGCGGCAAGTCTAGGCTTAGAGCATGAACCACGAAAAGGCAGCAAAACTCTCAGTCATCTTGCCCCTGATTGGTCTAACCCTCGGCTGGATATCATTTATCACCGCCATCTACACGGATCTGTTCTATCCGTTCCCGGAGTATGACAACAATGGCAAACTCCTAACCGAACCTCAGGTTCAGATTTCGACCTACTTGTTTCTAATCGGCATCGCGCTGTTCTCGGTATTTGCACTCCTTGGTCAAAAGCGAGCGCTCAAACTTCGCAATGAAAACGACACAGCGCTCGCCAAGTCCTCCCACCGCTTGAACAACCTCGCGGTGATCGTGGCTTTGGTTGCCGGAGCGGTTTACGCCATCGGTAACTTCCTAGGTGCCTTCAACCGCTATGACTCGCGAGATGTGCCGGCACTGGTTCGAATCTTCGGTGTCTACGTGCCGATTGTGTTAGCGACCATCATGGTGGTGGCACTTATTTTGGTGGCATTTGTGTTCCGTCAGGATGCCCCTGATTTACAGAACACCGAAAAGGATGAGGAGCGCGCCAAGCTGCAGCGCTATGTGGGTCTTGCCTACGCGTCCCCAATCATCGGTACCGCAATCGCAATCATCCTTGGGCTGGCGGTATACGACACCACTAGAACCACCTTGGATGTTTGGATCTGGGTGGTGATTCAGGCGATCATTGCAACCTCAATCATCATCGGCACCAGCTATGCCGCGAAGGTGAGACTTGCCAGACCACTGGAGCCAAAACCCAAGGTTCGCGGCATTGCGGCCGTGAACCTAAACCTGGTAATCACGATCGTGTTTGGCGTCGTAGTGACCATCATGAGCTTCACCTTCGGTGCTGGTGCTGTTGAGGAGCTTCGCGAGTGGCCCGAATACAAGCCCGGTATGACCGAGGCACAGCAGCCGATTATCAAGGCTGCAGACCTAACCTGGTTTGTCTCCAAGATGCTGCCTGCCCTAGTGCTGCTTGCGCTTGCTGAGTTTGGCATCTACCGCACCTTGGTTGTGCGCAACAGCAAAAAGGAAGAGATTGCGTAGTTACTACAAGGGCCTGCTGTTTGATAACGACGGAGTCTTGGTTGATTCCATGCAGGGAGCTATGGCTGCCTGGAAAGAGTGGGGAGAGAAATACTCACCGGGGTTTGAACTCACCAAGGATCATCACGGCAAGCGAGCTCAAGACATAGTTTTGATGCTGGTGGGTGAGGCTGGTTTTGAAGAGGCAAATAACCACATCAACCAGCTTGAGCAGGATTTAGCGCACCTCACCATCGCACTACCTGGATCTAGAGAATTCACCACCTCGCTAAGGCCAGGCACTTGGACCGTGGTCACCAGCGCAAACCCGTTCTTGGCAAAGGCAAGGTTGGAAGCTGCTGGAATACCCGTTCCGGCAGAACTGGTAACTGCCTACGACGTTTCAAGAGGTAAGCCGGACCCAGAGCCGTATTTGAAGGGAGCCCAAAACCTAGGTTTTGATATCTCGGACTGTGTGGTGTTCGAGGATGCTCAGGCTGGTATTCAGGCTGGGCTTGAGGCTGGAGCAGGGCTGCTGGTTGGAGTAACAGAGCATGCCCTCCACACCGATGCAGATATTGTGGTTAGGTCTTTGGAGGGAATTACTTTCCAAGATGGCGAATTGTTTATCCCAGATAGCTTGAGATTGAGGTAGTTATGGCTGAGATTGAGTTTTACGGTGCGGACTGGTGTGGCGACTGCCGCAGATCCAAGTCGCTACTAAACACCCTGGGTGTTGAATACGACATGTTTGATGTCGAAGAGTCCAAGGAAAACGCTGACAAGGCTCAGGCTATCTCGGGAAGAACCAACATCCCGGTGATCAAGTTTGCCGATGGTGTTCACCTGGTTGAGCCATCGGATGCAGTGCTACACGCGGAGCTCAAAATCCGCGGACTTGTTTCCTAGCTCTATCTTTATTTGAGTTATAGCCCTAGGCTGGGCTAAATCGTAGTGCTAGAGGAATCCATCCTTAGGCACGTTCTAAGGAATCCTCAATAATGAGCAATAGCTATGCCCGCGCGCCCAAAAAAACTGGGAACAAGCGCGCAGTCGCCCCAAAGTGGGAATCGACCAACAAACCAACCAAACGCGATGGCCGACCTGGCTATGCCTCAAAGCGCGGCGACTATGTCGCTAAGAGCGAGGTAGAAGCTGGAGCTAGAAAGCCTCGCGCGAAGAGCAAGTTTGCCGAGGAGCGCACCGATGCTCCACGAGCCAAGCGCAGCTTTGACGATGCACCAAGAGCAAAGCGCAGCTTTGATGATCGCGATGCAGCACCGAGAGCAAAGCGCTCCTACTCTGATGACAAAGACTTCACCCCAAGGGCTAAGTCAGATCGCCCAGACCGCGTTGCTCGCGACCAGGACAGAAACCAGAAGTTTGCCGGCGCTCGCGAGAAGAGCGCTACCGGTAAGACTTTCCAGGGTGACAAGAAACTGGCCAAGCTAGAGAGTGAAACCCTCACCGAGACTTTTGCAACCTTCCAGGAGATGGGTCTTCCAGAGCGACTAACTCAGGAGCTCGCGAAGATGGGAGCAGCAGCACCGTTCCCAATTCAGGCAGCAACCATCCCGGCAGCCATGGAGGGTCGTCACGTTCTAGGTCGAGGTAAGACCGGATCCGGAAAGACCATTGCCTTCGGTGTGCCACTTATTACCTTCCTCGCTCAGCAGGGCAACCAGCCTCGCCAACCACTAAAGCCAAGAGCTCTGGTCTTGGCACCAACTCGTGAGCTTGCAGTTCAGATTGACAACACCTTGGCACCCCTTGCCAAGAGTGTTGGCTTTTTCACCACCACCATCTACGGCGGTGTGCCACAGTTCCGTCAGGAGCAGGCACTAAAGCGCGGTGTGGACATCGCAATCGCCACCCCAGGTCGACTAGAGGACTTGATGGCTCAGGGCCTAGTCGATCTATCCGAGTGCGAGCGCGTGGTTTTGGATGAAGCGGATCACATGTGTGAGCTTGGCTTCGTAGAACCTGTAAACCGCATCTTGGAGGCTGCCGCAGGCAGCCAGAAGCTACTCTTCTCCGCCACCTTGGACTCCGAGGTTGCAGCCCTGGTGAAGAAGTTCATGCCAAACCCATTCGTTTATGAGGTGCCGGGCGAGGTCAACGAGACCTCTGACATCGAGCACCGAGTGTTGGTCATGGAGCCACAGCACCGCTCACAGGTTTTCCACCGACTAGTTCAGGGTTCTGGCAAGAGCATTGTGTTCGTTAGAACCAAGGTAACCGCCGAGGCACTGGCTCAGAGCCTGAACGATGCTGGTGTCCCAACTGCTCGCTTGCACGGAGATCTAAACCAGGCGCAGCGCACCAGAAACCTGGAGCGCTTTATTAAGGGCGCTGCAAGAGTAATGATCGCAACCGATGTTGCTGCTAGAGGTATTCACGTTGACGATGTGAAGTTGGTTATCCAGCTTGACCTCCCAGAGGAATACAAGACCTACCTGCACCGCGCCGGAAGAACCGGTCGTGCCGGTCGCTCCGGAACCGTGGTTTCGCTTGTGCCAATGGGCAGAACCAGAAAGATCGAGGGACTACTCGATCGTGCCGATCGCGAAGCGATCTTCACCAAGGTTGAGCCAGGCGATGAGCTGGTTGCAGAGCTTGCCGGACCAATTGCCCCACCACCTGTGGTTGACTTCCTCGATTTCGGTGACAGCCGATTCGAGGCAATGAACAAGGACCGAGCCAAGAGCCAGATTCGTGCCAAGCACGGAGCCCCGCAGCGCAACTACGCATCCAAGGGTCGTGGTGGCTACCGCCGCTAACTAGTTCTATTCAAAACAACCCCCGGACCTAAAAAGCCGGGGGTTGTTTTCTAATAAAGACTTGCAAGATCAACCCTCAAGCAAATAAGCTTTGGGAAGCCAAAGACCGCCGGTATCGGGGTTCGGTGAAACCAAAGAGAAATCCAAGGTTCTACCGCCACGACTAAGGGTTCACGAAAGTGACTGCCAGCGCAGGTGTGTAAAGAGTTTCTCTTTTGAGTTTTGCTCCGTGCGCGCTTGCGTCGGAGCATTTTTGTTTTCTCTTGCCGGCACCAACAAAAGGAGTGCCATGGCAGACAAGAAAGCCACTGTCGCTGAGCTAACGGAGAAGTTCCAGAGCTCAAGCGCAGTACTGCTTACTGAATACCGCGGACTCACTGTGACTCAGCTCAAGGAGCTGCGTCGCTCAATGGCTAATGACGCAACCTATGTCGTTGCAAAGAACACCCTTCTAACCCTTGCTGCAAAGAACGCAGGAGTCACCGCATTTGACGGCCAGCTATATGGCCCATCTGCTTTGGCTTTCGTGCACGGCGACCCAGTCGCAGTAGCAAAGGCCCTGAAGGACTTCGCAAAGGCAAACCCACTGCTAGTTGTAAAGACCGGTGTCATGGATGGCAACGCTCTTTCCGAAGCAGATGTGAAGAAGCTTGCTGACCTCGAGAGCCGCGAGGTGCTACTGGCCAAGGCCGCTGGCGCAATCAAGGCATCGCTGTTCAAGGCTGCTTACACCTTCAACGCACTACCTTCACAGGCAGTCCGTGTTGTCGACGCGCTGCGTCAAAAGCAAGAGTCCAACTAACAAGACGTAAACCAATTAGGAGATACAAATGGCAAAGATGACTGCCGACCAGCTCATTGAGGCATTCAAGGAGCTAACCCTTATCGAGCTATCAGAGTTCGTTAAGAAGTTCGAAGAGGTATTCGAGGTAACCGCAGCTGCTCCAGTAGCCGTTGCAGCTGTTGCCGGTGGCGCCGCTGGCGGCGCTGCTGAGGCAGCAGAGGAGAAGGACTCCTTCGACGTAATCCTTGAGTCTGCTGGTGACCAGAAGATCCAGGTCATCAAGGAGGTTCGTGGCATCACCAACCTAGGCCTCGGCGAGGCTAAGGCTCTAGTAGACGGCG
>JACCDY010727655.1_pt1 | contig 10416 bp, 9 predicted proteins | sample 7446391 | NCBI WGS metagenome assembly JACCDY01 (sample SAMN15323451, study PRJNA562643) | freshwater metagenome | isolation source: river surface water | place: USA:Blue River Watershed | collected 2017-08-18
AAACGCTCTTCGAACTTAGCTACGCGTCCACCAGTATCGAGGATGCGCTGCTTACCGGTGTAGAACGGGTGGCAGACTGAACAAACTTCAACATAGATTGAACCGCTTGCAACTGTTGAGCGGGTAACAAACTTTTCACCGCAACCACAAGTTACTTGGGTCTCTTTATATTCTGGATGGATCTCTGGCTTCATTGTTTTTCCTCTGTTCGACTTGGGTCCTGCACCTTTCGGTCAGGTGAACCAAGTATTCGATTGCTAGGGGAAAAGAGTATCGGCTCTCCCCCGCACCTGAGAAATCGAAGAAATCTCTATGCGGGAAAGAGCCGATCCACCCCCGGAAAGTCGGAATTTCGCTTGAGTTAGTTGCCGCTCTGTGGAGCCTTCTCAGCTTTACCTGGCTTAGCTGGCTTCGCTGGAAGAGTTGGTTTCACTGGCTTCGTTGGCTTTGCACCTAGTGCTTCCACCGCTGATTTAAATGTTGCATTGGCTGCAGCGATTGCATCTTTACGAGTTTTAACGAGAGCATCACGAGCCTCTTGAGTTGTAACGGATGCAATCGCTGTTGTGAATGCTGTATTTGCAGCAGTTACTGCAGCTTGACGTGCATCAACGAGTGGACGAAGAGCCGCCTGACGCGCTTCTACCGCTGCTTGGAATGCAGCCACATCTGAACGGAACTTTTCGAGTGCTGCACGTGCACTCGCTGTGTAAGCAGCCATTGAATTATGGAAATCAATAGCCGCTTGCTCGCGAGCAGTTAGGGTATTTAGTGGGGCCGGTGTTGGTGTATCTGCCGCCATTGCGTTGGGGGTTGCTAGCGCTAAAGCTAAAACTGTAATTGCGGCTACCTTTTTAATTAAAATCATTTTCTACTCCTTGACTTGCTCGGGCCTTCGGCTTTGCGCAATCTGCGCTGCCTCTGGGTAGAGAATGAACCCAGACCTTGTGATTTCTCTGTGATTGTCTATTGATAATTGCGTGGATCACATCTCAATCCAGGGAATTTATGTGTCAAAATCGAAAAGTTTTGCCAGACTAGGGCCATGCCTAAGACGACCCACCCCACCAAGTCCTCGCTGATTGAGTGTGCCGCCGACCTTTTGGACAAGTACCGTTTCGATGAAATCACAGTTGAAATGGTTCTCGATCGTTCAAACATTTCTAAAGGCTCTCTCTATCACCACTTTGAAGATATCTACCATCTTCTAGAAGCAGCGATGATTGTGAGATATGCACGTTATGTTGATACCAATATTGCAGCGTTGCAATCTCTCCTATCTGCTGCCAAGACAGGTGAAGATTTCTATCTTGGACTTTCAAAACTCTCAGCAGTAACGCAAGGCGAGGGAATGAAGCGCGCACGTCAAGAACGCGCACTTACTATCGGTCGTGCAATCACAAGCCCACGTATGTCCGTACTGCTTCAGGGTGAACAGCAACGACTCACAGATGCACTTGTGCAGTTGATCAAGGATGCGCAGGCGCGAAAGTTATGTAACACCGAGATTGATTCCCACGCTCTAGCAGTTTTGATGCAGGCATGGACCCTTGGCAAGATTGTCGATGACTTGAGTGAGAACCCAGTCGATAACGACGCCTATTTAGCTCTCGTTAATCGCGTAATCAGAGAAGTCTTCGTTCCGCAATAGTTTTTCAAACCAAAGCCACCATGTCCGGATTTGAACATGGTGGCTTTGGTTTTTGATTTAAAGCTTGCTCTGATGAGCTCTCATTAAGAGATAATCAAAAATTAGGCGATAGCCAAACATTGTGAGCGTTCCGAGTGCTCCCACAAGTAAGCCAAGGAACAAAAATCTAAATGGGGTTCCATACATATTTTGTCCATAGTAAGCGCCAAATATTCCTCCGGCTGCTAAATAAATCCAACCAAGAACGGTGAAAATTGTTCTAAACACTCCACCCCACTGGATGATCGAATCTGCATACTTGACTACCGCTTGTTCGCTCATGTGCTGCTCCATTCTCAGAAGCCAGAGTCGGCCTCCGATTCCTCAATTATGAGTTCCAAGGGAAAGAGAAAGACCCCTGCCACTCACCATTGAATGGTCAGAAGCAGGGGCCTTACCTAAGAAATTACTGAAACTCCTTATTTGGAGTCGTCTGGTCCAGATGTTGTCTTCTGAATCTGCATCAAGAACTCAACATTGGACTTGGTGCCCTTCATCTTCTCCAAGAGAAGTTCAAGTGCTGCCTGTGGCTCAAGTGCGTGAAGCACGCGGCGAAGTTTCCAAACAATGTTGAGCTCTTCTGTTCCCATAAGAATTTCTTCTTTACGAGTACCGGATGCAACAACGTTGACTGCAGGGAAGATGCGCTTGTCTGCCATGCGGCGATCAAGGATGAGCTCCATATTTCCAGTTCCCTTGAACTCTTCGAAGATTACTTCATCCATGCGTGAACCTGTGTCGACGAGAGCTGTTGCCAAGATTGTTAACGAACCGCCATCTTCAATATTTCGAGCGGCTCCGAAGAACTTCTTTGGTGGATAGAGCGCTGCTGAATCAACACCGCCAGAAAGGATTCGACCTGAAGCAGGAGCTGCAATGTTGTATGCGCGACCAAGTCGGGTAATCGAATCGAGGAGAACAACAACATCGTGACCTAGTTCAACAAGACGCTTTGCGCGCTCGATTGCTAGCTCGGCGATTGTGGTGTGATCATCTGCTGGGCGGTCGAAGGTAGAAGCAATAACTTCACCCTTCACACTGCGCTGCATATCAGTAACTTCTTCTGGACGCTCATCAACTAAAACAACCATCAAGTGACACTCTGGGTTATTTGTTGTGATCGCATTAGCAATTGACTGCAAGACCATGGTCTTACCAGCCTTAGGTGGCGAAACAATAAGTCCGCGCTGACCCTTACCAATTGGTGCAATCAAATCGATTACGCGAGTAGTAAGAATATTTGGTTCGGTCTCTAGACGAAGACGTTCTTGCGGATAGAGAGGAACAAGCTTTCCGAATTCAACGCGGCCTTTCGCCTCTTCAGGCGTGACACCGTTAATTGTTTCAAGAGTACTAAGTGGGTTGTACTTTTGACGCTGCTCGCCTTCGCGAAGCTGACGTACTTGGCCGGTGACAACATCACCCTTGCGAAGTCCATATTTGCGAACTTGGCTCTGTGAAACATAGACATCGTTTGGACCTGGCAGGTATCCGCCGGTGCGAATAAATGAGAAGTTGTCCATGATGTCGACAAGACCACCCACTGGAACAAGTACATCGTCTTCGCCAATAACTGGCTCACGATCTTCACGTGGTCCACGATCACGGTTGCGATCACGGTTGCGGTCGCGGCCACGATTACGGTCGCGTCCACGATCGCGGTTGCGATCACCGCGATCACCGCGATCTCCGCGGTCACCGCGATCTCCGCGGTCGTTTCCTTCGTTTGAATTCTCTGATGAATCGCTCTCGCCTTGTTCATCGTTATCTGAATCGTCGTTGTTATCTCGTCCAGCGTTTCGCTTGGCGTTACGTGCTTCACGGCGAGCTTCACGCTCTGCCTTTGCTGCCTCACGGTTGCTTGCCTGCAAATCAGCGATCGCGCTTGCGAGTTGGTCTTTCTTCATCTTCGCTGCGCCTTCGATGCCAAGTTGTGACGCAACTTCCTTTAACTTAGGAAGGGTCATCGCTGTGAGCTCAGGACTGCTTGAACGGACAGGTTCTTTTTCGGTCATGTGTATCTTTTCAGTTTGGGGTTTGCCGCAAAAATATGAGATTCAAACCCGAGGGATTTTTTTGGATTTACCAACTTAATTCGCTGCCCTAACTTACGGGCTTTAAGGTGATGGCAGAACTATAGCAGGCTGGCTCCGCGGACTGCAATATCGAGACTTTTCGCCTCAAATTTATCGCCACCCGCGCGTAAAAGCTGATCAAGCTCTGATTGATCCGAGGTGTGAAGTACAAGCACGGTTGGACCGGCACCTGAAATAAATGCAGCTACTCCTGCTTTACGAAGTGTGCGCATTAGCTTAAGTGAAGCAGGCATACCTGATTCTCGATATTCCTGATGAAGGAAATCTTCTGTCGCCCTAAAAAGTAAGTCAGGGCGATGAGTAAGTGCATGTGACAAAAGTGCACTACGAGCTGAGTTTGCTGCTGCATCTGCATGTGGAATGCTCTCAGGAAGTAATTTACGCGCCTTGCTGGTTGAAAGTTCATTCTTTGGAATAAATGCCACAGCACGAATCCGTGTATCAACTGCCAGTGGAAGAGCGCGTGAGACTAACTTTCCATGATGATCTTCTTGCCAAGCAATAGTTGCACCGCCGTAGAGTGCTGCTGCAACGTTATCTGGATGACCCTCCATCGCAGTTGCTAAATCCAAAAGTGCGTCATCACTCATTTTATCTGTGCCGGTGAGCACTAGAGAGCGGGCTAGAACTAAACCACCAACGATGGCGCTAGCAGATGAACCTAGACCACGACCATGCGGAATAACATTAAGTGCGCGTACGGCAACTCCTTTTGGTTTACCTCCAAGGAAGTCAAAGCCTTTATACATCGCCTTAATCAGAAGGTTCTTATCCGAACGTGGAAGAGTTTCGGCGCCTTCACCAGCGACATCAATATCAAGACCTGGTTCATCAAGAATTTGTGCAACGTATCGATCGTGAAGATCAAGGGCTAATCCAAAACAATCAAATCCTGGTCCGAGATTTGCACTCGTTGCAGGAACTTGAACCTGAATTGGATTCGCTTTAAAGGTAGGTTTCGCCATTTATTTGCGCTCCACTTACTTGAGTCCCAGCGCTTTTGCCGCAGCCTTCACATCGACTGGAACCACAACAGGCTTCTTTGCGGCATCGAGTGCATATGGGATGTCCTTGAGTCCGTGCCCTGTAACAGTGATAACAATTGTTTTACCAACAGGAAGCTTGCCAGCCTTTTTATGTTTGATAAGACCGGCAAGACCAGCTGCAGATGAAGGCTCAACGAAAATACCTTCCTGCGCTGCGATCAGTCTGTATGCAGCAAGGATTTCCTTATCGGTGACTGAGTCAATGACTCCACCAGATAGATCACGCGCCTCAACAGCTTGTTCCCATGATGCTGGATTACCAATGCGAATTGCGGTGGCAATCGTGTCAGGATTTTTTACGATCTTGCCCTTAACAATCGGTGCGGCACCTGCTGCTTGGAAGCCATACATCTGTGGCAACTTTGAAGAGATTCCGTCAGTGCGGTACTCCTTATAGCCCTTCCAATATGCAGTGATGTTTCCCGCGTTTCCAACAGGGAGGGCGTGAATGTCTGGCGCATCGCCCAACATATCTACGACTTCAAAGGCTGCTGTCTTCTGACCTTCGATTCGATAAGGATTGACAGAGTTAACAAGTGCAACTGGATAATTCTCTGAGAGTTCGCGCGCGAGAGTAAGGCAATCATCGAAGTTTCCATTTACCTGCAAAATTGTTGAGTTATGAATAACCGCTTGGGCAAGTTTGCCCATTGCAATCTTTCCCTTTGGAATGAGAACTGCAGGTGTCATGCCAGCTTTGACGGCATATGCTGCGGCAGAAGCAGAGGTGTTTCCAGTTGATGCACAGATAACTGCCTTTGCACCATCTTCTGCAGCTTTTGAAATCGCCATCGTCATTCCACGATCTTTAAATGAACCTGTTGGATTAAGACCTTCGTACTTAATCCAGACATTGTTGCCTAGCAGTTCTGAAAGATTGCATGCGTAAATAAGTGGGGTGCCACCTTCTCGTAACGAGACGATCGGAGTCTTATCGCTTACTGGAAGACGGTGGCGGTACTCCTCAATAACTCCGCGCCACTGATGAGCTCCTGATTTTTTCTTTGATCCAAAGATGCTCATAGTGATGTTGAACCTTCTACTCGAATAACGCTAGAAATCTTTGTAACGATTGGAAGTTTCTTCAGAGCATCAACAGTTGCCTTGAGCTCACCCTCAGTTGCACCGTGTGTGACGATAATCAGCTCAGCATCTGCACCGCGACCATTTTGGTCAACGGTTTGGATAGATACATCTTGCTCAGCGAAAGTCTGTGCGATAGTCGCCAAAACGCCTGATTTATCCTTTACTTCAAGGCGAATGAGGAATTTTGTCTTAGTCGTTTCAATAGGTGCAATATCGCGGTCTGCATAATCTGTCTCGCGTTGACCAATTGAGTTGAGTGCAATATGTCGTGAGACTGCAACAACATCGCCCAGAATTGCAGAGGCAGTAGGAGCGCCACCAGCTCCGCGACCATAGAACATGAGTGGTCCGGCAGATTCTGCTTCGATGAAGACAGCATTAAATGCATCTCGAACAGAGGCTAGTGGATGGCTCTTATGAAGAAGTACTGGATGAACACGTACAGAAATTTCATCCGTTGGTGTCAACTCAGCGATGGCAAGTAATTTGATGACGTGATCCATCGACTTGGCAATCTGCACATCTTCAAGGGTGATCTGTGAAATTCCTTCGCGATACACATCATCGACCGTGACGCGTGTGTGGAAGGCAAGACCCGAGAGAATCGCGGCCTTTGCTGCAGCATCAAAACCCTCAACATCTGCAGTGGGATCAGCTTCTGCATAACCTAATTTTTGCGCCTCTGCCAATACATCTGCGAACTCTCGATTGTCCTCGTGCATCTTGGTCAAAATGTAGTTTGTTGTTCCGTTAACAATTCCCATAAGGCGTACGACGTGATCACCAGCGAGTGAATCGCGCATTGGGCGAATGATTGGGATTGCGCCAGCGACGGCTGCCTCATAGTAAATATCTTCTCCTTGTGCGTAAGCAGCGCTAAAGAGATCTGCTCCATGACTAGCAAGAAGTGCTTTGTTGGCGGTGACAATTGATTTACGATTGCTGATGGCAGTGAGTATCAACTCGCGGGCTGGTTCGATTCCACCCATAACTTCGATGATCAAATCGATATTCGGATCATTAACAATTGATTGTGCATCGAGAGTAAATAATTCATTTGGAATTCCTGCACGAGGTTTAATTTCACGAACGGCAATCTTTGCTAATTCGATTTTTGCACCGGCTCTGGTGGATAGCTCTACGGTGTCAGCAAGGATTAAACGAGCGACTTCACTTCCGACCACACCGCAGCCGAGCATGCCAATACGCACTGGCTGGTCTGGGGATCTCATATGCCTATTCTTTCACATCGAGTGCGAGCAGATCCGCCTCATTTTCTCGACGAACAATCACGCGTGCTTTTCCATTCTTTATCGCAACAACTGGGGGGCGTGGCACATGGTTGTAATTACTGGCCATGCTTCGACCATAAGCGCCTGTGGCTGGGGTTGCAAGCAGATCTCCAGGTGCAATATCTGATGGAAGTTGGATATCTCGAATGACTATGTCGCCAGTTTCGCAATGCTTTCCAACGACGCGTGAAAGTGCATCGGCGGCAGTCGACGTGCGATCTGCAAGAACTGCAGAATATTCGGCGCCATAAAGTGAAGGTCTGAGGTTATCGCTCATGCCACCATCGACTGAGATGTATCGACGGATACCACCATCTTCAAGGACAACGTCTTTAACAGTTCCTACTTCATAGAGTGTGAAGGTAGTTGGCCCCACAATATTGCGACCTGGTTCAATGGAAATAATAGGTAGAGCTAAACCGGCTGCAGCGCACTCGCGTTTTACCACCGCGCTCAGTGACGGAAGAACATCCTCTGGCTCAACAGTGATCTCACCTGGAAGATAGGAAATTGCATATCCCCCACCAAGATCAAGTTCAGCTAATTCAATACCGTGCTTATCTTTACAAGATTTCATCAAAGCAATAATTCGAGTAGCAGCTAACTCAAATGAATCAGTACCAAAGATCTGTGATCCAACATGGCAGTGGAAGCCACGCAACTCAAGGCAAGAGTGCGAGAGCACTTCTGTCACAGCGGCAGCGGCAGCACCACTTGCAATAGAGAATCCAAATTTCACATCTTCATGTGCTGTTGAAATTGATGCATGTGTGTGAGCTTCCACCCCAGGAGTAAGTCGGAGCATGACTCCCTGACGCACACCGTATTTGGTAGCCGCTGCGGCTACACGTTCAATTTCATACAGTGAATCAAGAACAATAGTTTTTACACCTTCCTGTACGGCGCGTTCAATTTCTGCAACCGACTTGTTATTCCCATGTACTTCAATCTTCTTCGGATCAATTCCGCCCGCTAGTGCGACAGCGAGCTCTCCGCCTGTACAGACATCAATTCCGATTCCTTCTTCTTTGATCCAGCGCGCTACATCAGTGCAGATAAAGGCTTTTGCTGCGTAATACACCTCGCCAGCAGACTCACCGAAATGCAGACTGAGAGATTTTGCCCATGCTCTGGCACGGTCTCTGAAGTGTTCTTCATCGATAAAAAATGTTGGGGTTGCGAACTCGGCGGCAAGATCACGTGCACTCAACCCATCTATGGTCAGATGTCCTCGTTCAAATGAAATAGCACGTGACCACATATCTATTACATCCTCTCCGGTGCGCTCACGCCGAGCAATTCGAGTCCATTAGCAAGGACCTGTTTGGTGGCAGCACATAAGTTTGCTCGCGCCGAATGAAGAGGAGAAATCGCTTCTTCACCCAAGGGAAGCACGCGGCAATCGGCGTAGAAGCCGTGATAAACGCCGGCAAGTTCTTCTAGATATCGAGCAACGCGATGTGGTTCGCGGAATGTCGCCGCTGCTGCAACTACGACAGGAAACTCTGCCAGGGTTCCAAGTAACTCGTTCTCGCGATCGTGAGATAACTGACTCGGATCAAAGTTGGAGAGGCCCATTGGAATTCCAAGCTCTGCAACATTTCGGAGTACAGCGGCGATGCGAGCGTGCGCGTATTGCACGTAATAGACAGGGTTTTCATTTGTATTTCTGCGCAAGATATCGATATCCATCACCATCGGTGTATCCACCGGATATCGAATCAGGGTGTATCGGGCGGCATCTACTCCAACCTTTTCTACCAATTCTTCGAGGGTAATGATTGTTCCAGCGCGCTTAGAAAGTTTGACCTCTTCGCCGCCTTCCATGATTTTGACGAGTTGGCCAATCAAGATTTCTACGTTGTAATCAGGGTTATCACCGGCGCACGCTGCGGTGGCGCGCAAACGATTTACGTATCCATGATGATCTGCACCCAACATGTAGATGCAGATATCAAATCCGCGCTCGCGCTTATTGATGTAATAAGCAGTATCGGATGCGAAATAAGTGAGATCACCGTTGGCTTTTGTGATTACACGATCCTTATCGTCTCCAAAATCTGTTGTGCGCAACCAGATCGCACCTTCTGAATCAAAAACATGACCTTGCGTACGTAACTTTGCAAGAGCATGCTCAACCGCTCCTGCTTCGTGAAGCGAGCGCTCTGAAAACCAAACATCGAAATGCGTATTAAATGTCTCAAGGACTCCTTGTTGTTCTGCAAGCTGGACCTTGTAGGCAGCTTCGCGGAATGACTCGTAACGAGTTTCTGCCGCAAGCTCTTTAATCTTAGGATTTTCTTTTAATACAGCATCTGCCAAATCACTGATGTAGTCACCTTGGTAACCATCTTCTGGAATGGGTTGACCGAGTGCGGCTGCTTCAACAGATTTTCCAAAGAGATCCATCTGATTTCCGCGATCGTTAATGTAAAACTCTCGAGTTACTAGTGCGCCAGCAGCAGAGAGAACTCGACCGAGTGAATCACCAACTGCAGCCCAACGTGTATGTCCAAGATGTAATGGACCTGTTGGGTTTGCACTAATGAATTCCAAGTTGATTGATATTCCAGAAAGTGAATTACCAGTTCCATAAGTTTCAGGTGATGAAAGAATTGTTGAGACTAATTCAGCTTGGTTACTTCTATTCAAAGTGATATTGATAAAGCCCGGCCCTGCGATCTCGACTGAGCTGACTTCGGGCAAATCCAACAAATCGGACTGCAACAGCTCTGCAACAGCCCTGGGCGACATGCCGGCTGGCTTGGCTAACTGCAGGGCTACCGATGTTGCGTAGTCGCCATGATCGCGATTCTTTGGGCGCTCTAGAGGGATGGTTACTGGAATCGTTCCCACTAAATCTCCACGCTCAATTGCAGCCCCGATTGCAGCCGAAATGGCTGCGGCTAAAGCCTGCGACTGCGTAAGGGAGGACATAGAGCAAGGTTACCCGTAGTAGGCCTGCTCATGCGTTTATCAAAAAGTTACCCAATAGGTAGTGACCTGATTGGGGTGAGGGATTACGCTCAGTCGGGTTCACGCCCTCATGTCTGGCTAAAACAGCTTTAGCCAGGGGCGCGTACACCTTTCGAAAGGTAAATACATATGGCAAAGCGCCGTCTAGTTATTGCTGCTGCGATTGCATCAGCAGCAGCTTTGTTGATCTCAGGCTGTTCAAGCAGCGATGATGCATCAGCAAAGCGTGC
>JACCDY010645272.1_pt1 | contig 10412 bp, 4 predicted proteins | sample 7446391 | NCBI WGS metagenome assembly JACCDY01 (sample SAMN15323451, study PRJNA562643) | freshwater metagenome | isolation source: river surface water | place: USA:Blue River Watershed | collected 2017-08-18
AGCTCGCAAGCAGATGCTAAGGCAAAGGCAGAAACCGTTTTCCAATTGGAAAAGAAATTAGCCGAGGCGCAAATGGCGCGTGTGGAAATGCGTGATCCGTACAAGACTTATAACAAATTCACGTTTGCGGATTTCAATCAGAAAACGCCGGCCTTCAACTGGGCAATCACTTTCCAAGATTTTGGTACGACTGCACCGGATTCGATTTTGGTATCAGCTCCTAAATTCTTTGAAGTAGCGAATAAGCTGTTGATTGAAACGCCAATCGATACTTGGAAGACTTATTTGACATGGAACCTATTGAAAGGTTCAGCGAGCTACTTGAGCTCACCTTTCGTACAAGCTAGCTTTAGCTTTAATCAAATTGTGAGTGGACAAAAGGTTCAAACTCCGCGTTGGCAACGTATGTCATCCTTAACGGATGGCGTGATTGGCGAATTATTAGGCCAAATCTATGTAGCGAAATATTTCAAACCCGAAGCCAAAGTTCGTATGACGGAATTGGTGGCGAACCTTCGTAAGGCATTTGAAATTCGCATCAATCGTTTGGATTGGATGAGCGCTGAGACCAAGCAAAAAGCATTGGCGAAATTATACGCTTTCACACCGAAAATCGGATATCCTGACAAATGGAAGGACTACGAAGGTTTAGAGATTTCAGCTAATTCCTTCTACCAAAACATGCGTAATGCAGGAGCTTGGGGATTCCAAGAGAACATTAGCCAAATTGGCAAGCCAGTTGACCGTAGCCGTTGGGGCATGACGCCGCCAACCGTGAATGCCTATTACAGCCCCGTAATGAATGAAATCGTATTCCCAGCAGGAATCTTACAATTCCCATTCTTCGATGCGAAGGCGGATGATGCAATCAATTACGGTGGAATTGGCGCCGTGATTGGACACGAGATGTCACATGGTTTTGATGATTCGGGTAGCCAATACGATAAGGACGGTACACTACGCAACTGGTGGACAAAAGAGGATTTAGCGAAATTCAAGGCTAAAACCGAGCAGCTAGGTAAGCAATTTGATGCCTACACGGTTTTGGACACGATTCATGTGAATGGTAAGTTAACGATGGGCGAAAACATCGGTGATTTGGGAGGTCTGAACATGGCTTACGAGGCATTCAAAATGACCAAGCAAGGAAAATCAAAGACTAAGATTGACGGGTTTACACCAGACCAACGATTCTTCTTGGCATGGGCACAGGTTTGGCGCGCCAAAACGCTTCCGGAAACGGCAGCGAATTTGGTACAAACAGACCCACATTCGCCAGCAGAATATCGGACGATTGGGGCACCGGTCAACATGGATGCTTGGTACAAAGCATTCGATGTAAAACCGGGTGATAAGTTATATAAGAAACCCGAAGACCGAATTAAGATTTGGTAATATTGTAGAGACGCGACACCTCGCGTCTTTAAATAAAAACTGTAGAGACGCGACACCTCGCGTCTTTAAATGAAAACTGAGACGCGAAGTATCGCGTCTCTACAATTAAAAAGGCGACCTTTCGGTCGCCTTTTTAATTTATTTAAGATATTTCTCCAACCACTGAAATTGCTCCCAGAGCAAATGCAAAAGGTTTTCCTTTCCACGATAACTGTGGGCTTCATACGGAAAAGTCACATAGCGCGACGTTCCTCCATTACCCTTCAGCGCAGCATACAAACGCTCACTGTTGATCGGATAAGTCCCCGTGTTGTCATCAGCCTCACCATGGATCAACAAAATAGGCTCCTTCAATTTATCCGCATAAGAGAATGGACTCATATCGTGGTACAATTGAGGTGCTTCCCAATAGGTACGATCCTCGTTTTGAAATCCAAAGGGAGTCAAGGTACGGTTATAAGCACCACTCCGCGCGATACCTGCTTTGAATAAATCAGTATGGGCCAACAAATTTGCGGTCATAAAGGCGCCGTAGCTATGACCACCCACGGCCATTCGCTTTCTGTCACCGATGCCCAATCCTACTAAATGGTCGATCGCCGCAGTTGCATTCATCTTCAACTGATCCACGAAATTATCATTCGGTTTTTTGCTCGCATCCAAGGACACGATGGGCATTTCAGCATTATCCAAAATGGCATATCCCTGTGTCACATAGTAAATCGGTGAAGCCCAACTCAAGGTTGTGAATCGATCTTTGCTACCGCGTAATTGGGCCGCATCCGCCGCCGAATTAAATTCACGCGGATAAGCCCAAATCAGAACAGGCAATGGACCATCTTTTTCTTTGTTATAACCCTTTGGCAAATACAAATCCCCCGATAAATCAACACCATCTGAACGCTTGTATTTGATTTTTTCCTTCGTTATTCCTTCTAAACCTGGATACGGATTCTCGAAATTCGTAATGGCAATACTCGTAGGAGTACCTGACAAGGTTTTGATGAAATAATTGGGAACATCTTTTTGCGTCTCCTTACGCGTCAATATTTTCAAACTTTTCGCATCAAACACATCTTCGACCCATTCAAAGCTTCCCTCGGATGAGCGCCAAATGATTTCGTTCTTCTTGGTCGACAAATCAAATTTCGATAAGAAAGGTAAATCACCTTTCGGAGATGATCCCACCGAATTATTCATCAAAATGCTTTTACCATTATCCAATTGGACGATAGCTGGTCTTCCCAAGGCATTCTTTTCCAAGACTGGCGTACCCGGATTATTGTAGGCATCTGTCACATTTCGTTCGTACAAAAGTTCCGTTTGCTTGGTCGAGGAATTGTACCGACTAACCCGAGCAATCTGTTTTCCACGAAGGCCCTCCGTAAATAAGGCCAGGGAAGCATCACCCCAGATCGTTCCCGAGTAACGCATTTTGGTTTTAAACAACTCCACTGGAGCACCTGTAAAGGGAGCCTGCAAGGCATAAACTGCATCGTGATACTCCACTGGTTTTTTAATCAAACCACTATCTAAAGGCATTGCATAGACTAAAGTCGACGGCTCATCATCTCGCCAATCAAACCCACGAGCCACATTCTGCACATTATCATTCCCTGCAGGAGCACTTTCCGAAGAGGGTAATTCTGCGACTACTTTGAGCACGCGACCCGTTAGGTCTTGGACACGAACGGTTGTTGGGAAACCATAGGCAGGCACGACATACGAAAAGGGCTTTTGGATGACGCGCATCAACAAATATGCTTTGTTCGGTGACAATTGAAATGAATTAATCAACTCGGGCTTACCGATGAATTGATCAAGCCCATTGCGATTCACGACTAATTGTGAGGTAGCAAAAAAGGCAAACAATTGCTCATCATACGGAGACTTAATCAAATCCTGGAAGGTCGGACGAGGAGCCGATTTCCCAGCAGTCTCTTGGATAGTAGGGCCTTTAGGCGTAATTCCTCTCTTGGGTGCTTGATTAGACGAAGCCAAGGCAGCCTTATAAACAATACTATTGTCATCAATCCAAACAAAAGCGTTTCCAAGAATGGCGTTCACAGGACGTGAATTCATTCGCTTGGCAGTCTTGGACGCAACATCCAATACATAGAGATCAACACGATCGAATTCCGTTTGCAAGAAAGCGATTTTACTATCCGACGGGCTCCAGGTAATCGATGAAGCATTGAGGTTTTTAGGTAAACCTTTAATCGCAAAAGTCGCTTTCGTTGTAAGATTTTTTAATTCCATTTGGTTGGAATACACCTGCCGACTCAACGCATAGTTCAACGGATTAATACGAAGACCAGCGATTCTAGATTCCGGTTGGCCCAATTCCTCCACCGTTGGATAGCTATTGCGGGAAACTTGAAGCATCCATTCAGCCTTGCCGTCTACACGAATTTGAGGGGTAGGTTTGGCCAACAATAAATCAGCGATTTCCTGAGGAGGTTTTTGGTAATCATTGGCATCTTGGCCAAAGACAGAAAATGCGCCCAATAGAAGCGCGAATGATAAATAGGTTTTCATGAAAATGGGATTAGAAAATAAAAGGTGACTTGTTGCCAAGTCACCTTTTTAAAGATTTATAATGGGTTTTGAACCACCGCTGGATTCGCATTGATTTCACGACGTGGAATCAAGAATTCCCAACGAACATCTCCTGGCGCCACATCAAACAACAAGGCCACAGAGGCAATCGCATTCGTTCCATTACGATTCAATGGGGCATTCATGCGCTTCAAATCTAAGAAACGATGTCCTTCTCCCCATAATTCGATCCGACGATGAAGTAAAATCTCTTCTAACAGGGCATTACCTGTGCTAGTCGATTGAACATAATTTGCATCACGGGTTTTGATTAAATCGAATAAAACCTTTGAAGCTCCCGCCGCATCATTTAGACGTGCTTTTGCTTCTGCTTCAATTAAGTACATTTCAGCCGCACGCATGTAAGGTACGTCCCCTTGCGCAGATGTCGATGGAACACCTGGCAATCTGAACTTCTGGTTTAAGAATTTAGGGCGAACACCCCCTGGAGGAACGATAGAGTTCGTAGCCGTAGGAGATTCTACCCACATCTTCGAACGCACATCCGTTGCAGGAATTTGCTTGTACAACAAGCTGTTGATCACTTTTGGATAGGTACGAATAACCGTTGAGTTGTAATTGCAAGAAATATACGAGTGATAAGCACCGAAATATTCGGTTTGATCTTCTAAGTGATCAAAGCCCCACATCCACTCTGGATTCGTGATGTCAGCGAAACCATCTTGATATTGTGTCGCATTCATCGGTTGGTAACCCGCACGAGCTTCCGCTGCAAACTTCGCCGCATTCGCCCAATCTTGTTGAACTAAGGCTACGCGTGCCTGCAAACCTTTCACTACATTTAGATTAATATGTGATTTATTAACACGTGATGAAGTTAAAAGAGCAGCAGCCTCAGCTAGATCTTTATTGATCTGTGCATAAACCTCCTCCACGGTATTACGTGCTTTCCCTTCTGTGGAAGGTTCTAATACCAAAGGAACCCCTAATTGTGTATTTGGCTTGGCTGCAGCATTATAACGCTTACCATACAATTGTACCAAATTAAAATACCCAAAGGCACGCAAAGCTAAAGCTTCACCCTTTAACGTATTTCGATCAGCGGCAGGACCAACGGCCTTGTCGATGTTGGCGATACCAATGTTCGCATTACCGATAATACGATAATACATTTCGTATGGAAATTGTGACAAAACGTTCACGTCGGAACGATGAGCTGTCCAACGTGTCTCTCCCACGTGCCATCCAGCGGCAGTGGTACCCAAAACCATATCTTCTCCCATATGATCTAAGATAATCATCATGGCAGGATGTCCTGAGTGACCTTGAGAACTTAAGTAACGTACAATAAACGAACGGTAGATACCGTTGATGGCAGCAGCTGCATTCTTCGTAGTCGAATAAGCCGAGCCCGCATCAATACTAGCAGTAGGCGTAGTATCTAAGTAGACATTTTCACATGACGTTGAAATCATGCCAAAAGTCAGAGCTAATAGAATAACAATTTTATTTTTCATGATTCAAATATTATAAAGCGAATGAAATACCTAATACCAATGATTTCGCAGGGCTATACACGTTGCTGGTTGTTCCACCAAAGTTCTGTTGAACGTTCATACCGCTACGACGTGATAACATAAGGAAGTTTTCACCACTGACATATACCTGAGCGTTATCTAATTTGAAACGAGACAACACGTTCTTCGGAATACGATACGATAAAGTTACCGTACGAATGTTCAAGAAACTTCCGTCGATCAACCAACGGTCAGACGCCGCATCGAAATCAGCTGTACGGCCAGCATCCATACGAGGCACCTCTGTGATGTCCCCTGGATTTTGCCAACGCTTCAAGATGTCAACGTGCTTCGCATTGTGGTAACCTGCACCCATCAAACCAGCATAAGCACCGTCGTAGATTTTACCGCCTACTTGGTAAACCATCAAAGCAGATAATGAGAATCCTTTATAACGTAAAGAAGTATTTACCGAACCAGTCAAATCTGGAATTGAAGTTCCATTGTACCAGAAACGTGCATTGGCGATGTTGTTCGTTAATGTATCACCATTCGCAGTTATACGCGAGTTAGCAGGAACATATGAAATTGCACGGTACTCAGCTACTCCCGTTTCAGGATTAACACCTTTGTACTCACGTAACCAATAATCGTAAAGGGAGCTTCCTTCCTTTAATTTCTTGGTTCCGTCGATAATCTCCTTACTTTCAGCTGGCATCTTAGTGATTTTGTTCTCCAAACGTGTTGCATTCAAATCAACATTCCAAACAAAATCTTTTGTTCTAATTAGATCAGCACTCAATTGTAATTCGATACCCCGGTTGTACATCGAACCAATGTTACGTGTTTCTGAACCGATACCAACAGAAAGTGGCAATGGCACCGCGAAAATCAAGTTAGTCGATTGACGATCGAAGTATTCAATCGTACCTGACAATCTATTTTTAAATAAGCCAAACTCCACAGCAACGTCAAATGCTGTATTTGTTTCCCACTCCAAAGTCTTAGAACCAAGAGATGATTGTAAGATACCTGGCTCAGTTGCGTTGTTCCAACCCAATGCATAAAGCGGTTGCCACGCATAGTTACTGATACCACCATCATTACCTGTTTGACCCCATGATGTTCTTAACTTCAAGTTATCGATAAATGAGATATTTTTGATAAAATCCTCTTGATCTAAACGCCAAGCAGCAGAAGCAGAGTAGAATGTACCCCAACGCTTGTCTTTGTAGAATTTAGATGAACCATCACGACGAGCTGAGAATGACACAAAATACTTCGAGTCAAAATCATAATTCAAACGTGAGAAGAAACCTTCCACACGACGAATATCGTATTGTGAAGTTAAGTTGGTCGTTGTAGTAAAGTTGATCAACTCATAGTTTCCATCCAAAATTTGCTGCGAACGTGAACCATCCAATGAATTACTCACCAAGTTATAGTTCTCATGACCCAACAAAGCATCTACGTTATGCTTGCCAAATGAATGATTGTAAGTCAACAATTGGGATAAGTTGTAGTTGGTAATATTTTCAAACAAGTTTGACGCACGACCTGCTGGCGCACCATCACCAATTTCTGGGTTACCAAAAACAATTGAATTTGCATTCGTGATATCGACACCCACGTTGTTTGTGAATTTGAAATCTTTCAAGAAAGAAATCTCAGCATAGGCACGACCACCCAATAAGTTACGACGGAAGAAGTTTTCATTCAATTCCGTTTCAGCGATTACGTGACGACCACCATACTGCGGACGATTTGATAATCCCAAGGCACTTAAATTACCATAGTCGTAACGACGACGACCATTTTCCAAGGTCAAGAATGAACCTGGTTTTGCAGGGTCATACGCATAAACTGGATAAATTGGCGCCATACCACGTGTAAAGAAGAATGGGTTTACAAACGAAGTACCCCCATCAGCCGTAGATTGGTTTGATGTGGTAACCGTTGTATTCATGTTCGCACCAACCTTGAACCAATCGTTCATTTGGCTGTTCACATTTAAACGCGCCGTAAAACGATCGTAATCCGATTTGATTTGATAACCTTTATCATTTAAATAAGAAACGGATAAGAAGTAATCCGATTTACCATTAGAACCTGAGAAGTTAGCCGCGATTTCATCACGTACTCCTTGGCGCATAACACCTTTTTCCCAATTTAAATCATCTAAATTGTAGATTAATTTTGCATTAGGATTCAGCTTACCATCAGTACCTACTAATTGAGCAAAAGGAACGTCGTACACATTGTAACCAGTTCCAACAATAGCTCCTAAACCGTTACTTGCTGTTTGACTTGCCGTCGCAAGAGCCACGGGATTTGCCGCACGATAGGCTAAGTTATTGCGGTTAGCTTCCCACATTAATGGATAATAATCCGCAGGACCTACGCGGTCATACTCAGGTAGCGCACGTGTGTTAAATCCTTTCGTATACTTAACATTGATGGAGTTTTTTCCTTTAGCACCTTTCTTTGTAGTTACCATCACAACACCATTCGCAGCACGAGCACCATAAAGAGCAGTTGATGCAGCATCCTTTAATACCGTGATTGACTCGATATCATCATTGTTTAAGTTGGCAATACTCGCCGAATACGGCACACCATCCACAACATAAAGTGGGTCATTCGAAGAAGAAATCGAACCAAAACCACGAATACGGACAGCTGGAGCAGATCCGGGTTGACCGTTCGTTGACGTAGTAGTCACACCGGGTGCAATACCTTCTAAGGCTTGACCGATGTTGGTAATAGGACGAACGGCCAATTTCTCAGCACCTACCTTCGCAGATGAACCGGTAAATGAGGCTTTCTTTGCTGTACCAAAAGTGGTCACAACAACCTCTTCTAAGGCTGATGAATTCGATGACAATTCGATATTAACGACCGAACGTGCACCTACGCGAACTTCTTGTGTCGCGTATCCAACTGACGAAACCACCAAGGTGTTCGTAGGCGATACCGTAATTTTGTAGCTTCCATCTGCCGCAGTCGTAGTACCACGTTGCGTTCCTTTGATGGAGATGTTTACGCCAGGCAATGGCGTAGATCCTTCGCCAGTAATCGTTCCACTAATTGTACGATCTTGAGCAAACAAGGATACAACGGAAGTGAACAAAAAGACGAAAATGAGTAGTAATCTTTTTTTCATACTCTTGTTAATTAGTGTTTAAAAATGATAAGATACTAAATTTGGTAAACTCATTTTGCTGAAAAATGTTTTCACATTAACAGCTATTAGCAAAAAAAAGGGCAACCGAGGCTGCCCTTTTTTGTATAAGCAGGCAAATTATTTACCGATGCCTGGGTTTGTTTGAATCTCTGATAATGGAATACCAAAGATATAACGTGGATCATTCGGTTGAATCAATGCCCCCGCACCAAACGAGTTCAATGGCTCACCACGACGCAATACGTCATTTGCACGGAAGCCTTCTCCTAAAAATTCGATACGACGCTCAGTCAAAATAGCTTTGATTACATCCGCTTTCGTATCTAACGCAGGGAAAACATAATTAGCATCTGAACGTCCGTGAACTGCTTTCAATAAGGCAGTCGCGCGTGTCAAGTTACCTGTTTCTGCCTCTGCCTCAGCCAAGTTCAACAATACCTCCGCATAACGAATGTTTGGAACGAAGTCTACGAACGGAGACACTCCACTAAATTTCGTTAATGAAGGGAATTTAGCGATTGGTGTAGTTGCCACTGTTAATTTCGTCTTACGATCATCCGATGCTCCAAATTGTGGGTTATTGTAGATACCCGTAGCGCCTGTATTTAAATAATACTCAACGTTTCCATTACCTCCATTCCAATAGTAACCTAATTGGTTTTGAGTTCCTGGAGGGTTTGTCGCATCCATCGGGAATGAGAAAACCGACTCTGTTGTCGTAAATGGTGCTTTAAACACAGCAGATACATCCGACTGCAACGTATGAGCAACACGTGTTGTCGAACGGAATGGTGCTGCAGCAGATACAATCTTATTGGCATCTGAAATAACACCGGCATAATCACCCATAGCTAACTTCACACGCGTCTTTAAAGCAATCGCTGTGTTTTTGTGTGCACGAGTTGTGTTCAACAAGGCTGTACCGTAAGAATCTGGTAACTCATTTTCTGCATCATTCAAATCTTGTAAAACCTGCGCATAAATTTGAGCAACTGTGCTACGAGCTAAGTCATTGTTGGCTGAAGAAGTCTCACCCTTCAAACGCAATGGCAAACCAGCCGAAGCTCCCTTGTCCAAAATATAGGGTTTCGCGAAGAATTGAACCAATGAGAAGTAAGTCAAAGCACGTAAGAACTTCGCTTCACCACGGTAATTCGCTGCCAATGCAGGAGAAACCGCGTTCGGGTTTTTCGCTAAACCTTCTAAAAACAGGTTAGTACGGTTAATTGTCAAGTAACCTTGCACCCAGAAATTCGCCAAGTACGAATCTGATGGATCTTGGTTACCTTGGTACGTAGAATATCCTGTAACTGAGTTAGTTGTACGGTTAACCCAATCTTCGCCACGAATATCGTTGTAGATTAGGTAACGACCTCCAAATAAAGCCCCACTTTTGGCAGAGCCATAAAGTCCGTTTACTTGAGATAAAACACGCGCTGGAGTGTTGAATACGGTAGCATCCGACAAATCCAATTCTGGAACTGCATTAAGAAATTCCTTATTACAAGAGGAAACCGTCATGGCTAGGGCCACCGACAAGACTCCAATTTTTGTTGTGAATAATTTCATTTTATATCTACGTTAAAATTATAAACCAATGTTAATACCAAATGTGAAGTTGCGACCCTGTGGAATTGAGTTACGCTCAATACCTGACGCTAAGTTCGAATCACCGTTTGATGAAATTTCTGGATCGACTCCCAAGTAAGGTGTAAATAACAATAAGTTAGTTCCTTGTGCATAAACGCGGATAGATG
>JACCDY011279310.1_pt1 | contig 10409 bp, 11 predicted proteins | sample 7446391 | NCBI WGS metagenome assembly JACCDY01 (sample SAMN15323451, study PRJNA562643) | freshwater metagenome | isolation source: river surface water | place: USA:Blue River Watershed | collected 2017-08-18
AACATCAGCAAAGATGGCAAAACCGACTTCAGCTTCACCGTGCACCGTAACGATTACGCTCGGACCACCGATTTGCTGAAAGACAAAGTGTTGCCAGCTTTGGGCGCAACCGATGTGCAAGGTGACACCAAGATTTGTAAAGTTTCTATTGTCGGTATTGGCATGCGAAGCCACGTGGGTGTGGCCAGCAAAATGTTTCGTTCCTTGAGCGAAGAGGGCATCAACATCCAAATGATCTCAACATCTGAAATCAAAACATCGGTGGTGATCGACGAGAAATACATGGAACTCGCGGTGCGCGCGTTGCATAAAGCTTTCGATTTGGATCAGCCTTCAGCATAAATTGGTGCATAATATGCACCTGCTGGAAACGTGACCGAGTGGCCGAAGGTGCTCCCCTGCTAAGGGAGTATGGGGTGTAGAGCCTCATCGAGGGTTCGAATCCCTCCGTTTCCGCCAAACTAAAGAAGCCCCCGTGATACTTTTGTTTCACGGGGGTTTTTCTTTGGGCTTTAAATGGTTTGAATCACTTTATCGTAAAGGGCTTGATCGACATCTGGCATCACGCCAAACCATGCTTCAAATGCGGGGCGAGCTTGATGCAGCAGCATACCAAGTCCATTCACCGTGGTGTGTCCACGAAGACGTGCTTGGATCAGCAGTGGCGTTTCAATTGGGATGTAGACCACATCCGAGACCAGGGCGTGCTGAGGCAGTTGGGTGAGCGATAGGTCTAGTGCGGGTTGACCGTGCATGCCTTGACTGGTTGTGTTGATGAGAAGGGCAGCGTTGTTTAAAGCGTCCTCTCTTTCTTCCCATTTGACTGGCGAGATGGCAGGCCCAAATTCGTGTGCAAATTCTTCAGCTTTGCTAAACGTTCTGTTGACGATGCGAATTTCTTTGGCGCCAGCATCAAGCAGGCTGACCGCAATGGCGCGTGCCGCGCCGCCAGCTCCCAACATCACAATGGGCCCAGCATCTGCTTGCCAATCGGGTTGTGCTTCGAGGAGGCTTTGTATGTAGCCGTATCCATCGTTGTTAAAGCCATGGCATGCACCGTCTGCTTGAACCACGATGGTGTTGATGGCGCCAATGCGGTTGGCCAATGGGTGCACCCAATCCACATAAGCCATAGCACTGACTTTGTGCGGGATGGTAATGTTGCAACCAGCAAGACCTAAAGCTGATAAACCGCGGATTGCAGACTCAAGATGCTGCGGTTCAACCCGAAATAGTCCGTAAGCACCATTTTTTTTGTATTGGTGGATCCAGTGGTTGTGAATCAGCGGTGAGCGGGAGTGGGTGACGGGCCACCCCATGACGCCGGCAAGGGTGAAGGAGTTGTTCATGAGATGTGTATGGATGATTTTGTCGGAAGTGATGACGGCATTGACTGAGCGCGCATGTGAGTGATTGTCAAAGAAACTGTTAAGTAGCACATTCAAAAAATACGCTAAGTTGTTGCATTGAATGATCTTTTTTTCACATATAAACAACGAAAAATCGCGAGGAATGTGGGTTTTGATAGTTTTTTTGCTAAAATCTAAGGTAAGGAGTTCATATGTCTAATCAATCTGATTCGCTCGAAAGTGTTGTTATCGGTGACGGCGTTGTCGTCAAAGGTACGTTCACTGTGCCATCGAAAGCTATTATCAATGGCGTTATTGAGGGTGACCTGACAGCAGAAGAAGTGCTGATCGGCCCAACTGGCAAGATCACAGGTCGTGTGTCTGCCAAAGTCATTGACGTGCGTGGTCAGCTCCACAACACCATTATCTCGGAGAAGAGTTTAATTGTTCGCTCGACAGGCAAGATTGCTGGCAAGGTTCAATACTCGGAGATTGAGATTGAAAAAGGTGGCGAAATCGAGGGTACGTTGAGCCAAGATGCCAACGGTCCCGCGATCAGCGTTGGTGGGTCTGCCGCTTAATCGTTGAGACTTATGTTGCATCGCTTTCTCATGACTGTTCGTTTGCTTCCTGGGCTTGTGTCCAGAGGGTGGACACGTCAGTACGACGATGCACGCATCATTCTGGAGCAAAACGGCGATCTTCATTACTTGAACATCAGCGCTCGGGCTCAGCGCATTTTGGTGCGTGGTGGCATTTTGGCTACGGGGGTGATGGTGGTGGCCATTTGCGTTTTGCTAATGACCAGTATCAGCTTGATGCTCAGCCGGGCTAAGTTGGAGCGTTCGCATGAAGAGGTGTATCGAGCGTTGCTCAGCAGTGCATCCGATTCGGAGAACGGTGATCAACTCACCATGAACGATGAGCAGATGGTGGCCTTGGCGCAAACCATTCGCGATCGTGATATGAGCATTCGCCGATTCGTTGATACGTCGATGGTGGCTGTTTCTCAAGAGAACGTCACCATGAAGTCGCAGCTTGAAGCTTCTGGCTTGACAGAGAAAATCGTCAAAATCATTCAACAAAACGCGGCCAACGGTGGCTTCAATTTGGAAGATGATGTCAAGAACAACCCATTGCTGCGTGGCAAAGTGGCGGATGAGTTGTCGACCAATCGCGGATTGCGAGAGGTTTTGTATGCTTTGCCCAGCATGATGCCTGTGCCTAACTACAGCGTGACCTCTGACTTTGGCGTTCGCCGCCATCCTTTGACTGGGCAAACTCACTTTCACACAGGCTTGGATTTGTTGAGTCAAACGGGCGATGAGAAAGTTCATCCAGTCAAGCCTGGCGTTGTTGTGCTGGCACAGTTCCATACGCAGTATGGCAACACGGTGGTGGTTCGACATACCAACGGTGTGGAATCGCTGTATGCACATATGGCAAACATTGAAGTGAAATTGGGTGACAAAGTCACCACAGAATCTGTACTGGGTAACATCGGCAGCACAGGCTCTTCATCAACAGGTAAGCACCTGCATTTGGAAATATTGATTGGTGGATATCCAGTCAACCCACAAAAAGTTATACGGACGGCTCAATATGTTCAACAAATCCAAAATCAACAACGTTAATCAAACGCCAGTCGCTAGCGCTGATGCGCAGGCCGACGAAGAACAAGTCGAAACCGTGGCTTCAGAAGCCGCTGAGCAAGCTGCTACTGCGCCCGCTCCCGCGCCAGCAAGAGCCAGCATGATGGACATGATTTCGACCACGGCTACCAAACCTTCTATTCTGAGTGAAGGCTTTTCTTTTCGCGGAGAGATCGCCGCCAAAGGCGCCATTCACGTCGAAGGTGCTCTGAACGGTCAAATCCAAGTTGACGAGCTCACCATTGGTGCGCGGGGCCAGGTTGAGGGCGTGGTGACATGTTCGAGTCTGCATATCAAGGGAAAATTTTCCGGAACAGCTACATGCAATGAACTGATCGTGACATCTTCGGCTTCTGTGGATGGGCATGTGGTTTACCAGACTTTGTCTGTGCAAAAAGGTGCGTCTATCAAAGGCGAACTGTTGCTAGTTAAGTAACTTCGCGAGCTCCTTTTGACTCGCGTTCATTTATGACCCACGAAGAACCTTTCATCAACGGCGAGTTGTTACGTTTGCGCCGCGAGGAACGCGGCTGGGTTTTGAACGACCTTGCCACACGGGCATGTATGTCTGTTAAACAGGTACGACAGCTCGAAGAGGGGGGCGTGAGTGCCTTCTACAGCGTAGCGGTTAAAACGACAGCAGCCAAAAAAGTGGGCGCACTATTAGGGCTCTCTGCAGAAGAGGTCTTCGCACAAGCGCTGGCCGCTGTCGTGCCAAATGAATCTGTGGATGGTGTTGTGGCGAGTGATCAACCATTGACGAATGAAGAAGGTACGACTGTAGAGAAAAAAGAAATCAGTCATGCGTCTCTTTTGCCTGCAAGCCAAGACCGCACTGAGACCCCATCTGAGCCAACGGAATCAAAAACCAAACCTTCCTTAGGTTGGATCGCTGTTTTGTTTGCCTCTGCGTTGGGTGTTGTGGCCTATCTTCAGCCTCAAGAAGAGCCTGTGACAGAGCCTGCCCCCCCTATTCAAGTGCTTCCTGCTGATGCGCAAGAGCCTGCCAGTGCCCCTGAAACTGTGGCGTCAGAGGTGGTGTCCGTAACAGCATCAGCGCCTGCGCCTGCACAAAAGCCAGCCTCTGTAGCGAGTTCTGTGGCTTCGGCAGTGGCTGTTCGTGCTGCCAGTGCCGTTGTGCTAACGTCACCGGCCTCCGCCAGCAAATCACCTTAGTTTTTAGCTCCCAGAGCCAAGGCTGCGTCGCGGCTTCGCTTATTTTGCGCCATGTCTTCGCCATGCATGGGCCAACCGCCCATATGAGATTGGCACAATGCATGCATGCCCTGTATCCAAGTGGCGCTGTCGTTCAAACACGGGATGTAATGGAATGTTTTTCCGCCCGCATGCATGTATGCCTCTTGGGCTTCTTGTGAAATTTCCTCCAGTGTCTCCAAGCAATCACTGGTAAAGCCAGGGCAAATCAAATCCACATGTGTGACGCCTTGTTGAGCGAGCGCAATCAAGGTGGGTTCGGTGTAGGGTTCAAGCCATTTGGCTTTACCAAAACGAGATTGAAACGTCACCATGTATTGGCTTTTGCTCAAGCCTAGGACTTCTCCCAGTAAGCGTGCTGTTTTGTAGCATTCACAGTGGTAAGGGTCGCCTAAATGCAAGGTGCGCTCAGGCACACCGTGAAAGCTCATGACTAAGCGTTCAGGTTGTCCGTGGATCGCCCAGTGGTTGCGCACACGTTCAGCCAAGGCGTGGATGTACGCTGGATGATCGTGGTAGTGGTTAATGAAACGAAACTCAGGCAAGACGCGGCTGCGTAAGCCCCATTGGTAAACCGCATCGAACACGCTGGCTGTGGTGGTCCCTGAGTATTGAGGATACGCAGGCAGAATCAAAATGCGCGTGAAGCCTTCGGCTTTGAGCGCGTCCAGCTGACTTGCCATGGACGGGCTGCCGTAACGCATCGCGTAACGCACAGTGACACTTTGCCCATTGGCTTGGAATTGCGCTTGCAATGCTTGTGCTTGCTTGGCGGTCCACACCTTTAGCGGTGAGCCTTCTGTGGTCCAAATCGAGGCGTACTTAGCGGCTGATTTGGCAGGGCGGACGCGCAAGATGATGCCGTGCAAGATGATCATCCACAACAAGCGAGGAATTTCAACAACGCGATGGTCGCCCAAAAATTCGGCTAGATATCTGCGCACATCGGACGTTGTGGGTGCATCGGGGGTGCCTAAATTGCACAGTAACACAGCCGTATGTGCGGCTTGTCCGTGGGTGAAGGCGGGTTCGGTTTTAAAAGTGGGGCTGAGCATGATGATGTATTCTCGCCCAGCATGCTGAACCTTTCCAAAATACAAGCCATAACCCTAGACCTTGACGACACTTTGTGGCCAGTCTGGCCTACTATCGATCATGCCGAGTCTAGGTTGCAGCAATGGTTGATGGTGCATGCCCCCCAAACAGCCCAGCTGTGTGCGGATCCAGAGATGAAACAGCGGATTCGCTCGGAGGTGACTAAGCGACATCCAAACAAAGCGCACGATCTCAGTTTTTTACGCCGCGAGTCGATCCGCGAGAGTTTGATGCGAGCAGGAGAAGCGCTGCACTTGGCAGACACTGCCTTCGATGTTTTTTTCGAGGCCCGTCAAAGTGTTACTTTGTATGAGGGGGTCGAGCTCGCACTTGCACAACTGGCGCAGCGTTATCCACTCATCGGTTTGTCCAATGGCAATGCAGATGTGTTTCGAACCCCTGCAGGTCCATATTTCACGCATGCCTTGAGCGCACGCAGTGTCGGCGTGGCCAAGCCGGATGTGCGCATATTTCACGCGGCGGCTGCACAACTCCAACTGCCCGTAGAGGCCGTGTTGCATGTGGGCGATGACGCCGTGACCGATGTGCAAGGCGCAAGACGTGCTGGGATGCAGGCTGTGTGGGTCAATACCCAAAACCACACATGGTCACATGATGAAGTTCAGCCTTTAACTGTGACCCACTTGGCTCACCTGTGCGACCACCTGCTGAGCTGACCTCACGGCACTTTCCAGCGTGGAGGGGTAGGGGCCTTGGATGTAGTCACCACATGCCCATAGGCCTTCGGCAACAAAGGGTGCTGGGCGATTGAGCATAGGATGGCACGACAGTGTGGCGCGTTTTTCCACCACGGTTTGCACGATGTCTACGTGCGTGAGCTTGAGTTGCTGACAGATTTGGGCTCGGACTTGTTGTGCGACAACATCACGATTGAGCTCGCATGCGCTGGCCACTGCGGCCAATAGACCGTGTTGACCAGACAGCCTGTATTTATCAAACACAAACTGTGCCGGCGCATCGGGGGAGCTGTGTAATGCCATCATGGGTTTTTCTAGTGCGTGAAAGCCCTCATCCTTGCAGTGCAAATAGACCGTGGCAATTGCCGCATGCGGCAGGCTCGCACAAGTCGATGACCACACAGGCGAAATCGCGGCTGTCAGTCGTGCGGCCTCCCAAGAAGGGCAGGCTAGCATCACGGTACTGTGTTGGCGCAAGGCCTCTAGCTGGGGCAACGTGATGCGGGTGCCTAGGTGAACTTGGACACCCTGCGCACGCAGCCATTGCAAGCACGCATTGGGTAGCAGTGCACCTAAATCGACATGTGGGATCAGTAAATCGGCGCTACCAGGGCCGCCAAGCAAAGCATCGTGGAGCACGCGCAAAAACACCTCCGCACTGGCGTGTGCCATGGGGGTGTTGAGGGCAGACAAGCACAGCGGCTCAATCAATTGCGTCTTCACACGTGCGCTGAGATGGCAGTCATCACATAATTGCGCCACTGTTTGTGTGGGTGAGCATGTGAATTGAGCACGCTGCCATTGCCATGCAGCACGCATGAGACTCGTCTTGTCTTTCCAAGTCCAGCCTGGTGCACTCATCACGCCTGCCAATAAATTGAGGGGCTGAGGCCAGTCAGGAAGAGCTAAACCTTGTCCATCTGCGAATTGCAGATCAAGCGGTAAGCGATGCAGCAACGCGTCTGGGCTAAGACCCACCGTGCGCATCAAAGCCAATGTGTCTTGGTAAGCACCAATCAAAACGTGTTGGCCGTTGTCTAACGGTTGACCGGCAAAGCTTTGAGGTAGGCTGCGCGCCCTCCCACCTGCGGTGTGTGCTGCTTCGAAAATTTGTACATGCCAACCCGCTTGTGTTGCGGCGACTGCACCAGCCAATCCTGCCCAGCCTGCGCCTACGATGCTGAGTTGCTTCATGCGCACTCGATGCTGAATTAGAAGCGGCCCAATGCCTGCATCTTCCAGGCCAGCCAGAGCTTGCGCAACGGTGTCAGCGCCACACGTTGGTTCAATACGGGAAACTGTTGGTTTTCGATTTCGCTCAGCAATGTACGGTAAATACTAGCCATCATCAGACCAGGTTTTTGATGTTTCCAATCTGTGACGGGCAATAACGCGAGCGCCTCGTCGTACAGCGCATGTGCACGTGCAGCTTGGAATTGCATGAGCGCTTGAAAACGCGCTGAGCCTACGCGGTTCAAGATTTCGTGGGCTTTCACATCAAACTGCTGTAGTTCTGTGACGGGGAGGTAAATACGACCACGCATCGCATCTTCGCCGACATCGCGAATGATGTTAGTGAGTTGAAATGCTTGCCCCAATTTGTGCGCGTAAGCCGTGGTGGCCACATCGGTTTGTCCAAAAATCTTAGCCGACACTTCGCCCACTACGCCTGCGACCAAATGGCAGTAGCGCGTGAGGTTGAGATAGTCGAGGTAGCGGGTTTGCGTCAAGTCCATCTCGCAGCCCTCAATCACCGATTGCAACGAAGATTCCTCTAACCCGAATTCGGCTACCCAGGGCATGAGGGCGTGCATGACGGGGTGGTTGGGTTGCCCCATGAATGATTGACGCACTTCGTTAGCCCACCAAGCCAATTTACTGGCAGCTACGCCAGGGTCGGTGACCTCATCCACCACATCATCGACTTCTCGACAAAACGCATAAAACGCAGTGATCGCAGCGCGACGAGGCGGTGGGAGAAAAAGGAACGCGTAATAAAAGCTGCTGCCTGATGCAGAAGCTTTTTGCTGAACGTAGTCTTGAGGTGTCATGTGTACCTGATTATCGGACACACATTTGGGAAAAGCTGCACATGTGTTTACATGCGCCAACAGCGCCAAAAGATAAGCAGGAAGTCGAAGCGATTCAACGTAGGGCGGCTGAGCTGCGTCGGGTCCGATGTTTCATGTCGTGCGTCCAACTTATCCAAGATGCGCAAACCACCTTGCACCACAGCGCGAAGCTCCCAACCCGCACGACCGCGGATGTGATGTACCAAGGGCGCACCTTGCATCATCAGCGCCCGAGCAAATTCAAGTTCTTCTGCCAATGTGTGATCCTGTGGCAAATAGTCACGTCCGCGTTGCAAATCTTGCGCACGGTCTTGCCATAAATTGATCAGTTGCAAAGCGCTGCAAATGGCATCGCTCTGGTATAGGGCGGTGGCATCTGTCACGCCATACAGATGCAACATCAAGCGGCCTACCGGATTGGCTGAACGGCGGCAGTAATCCAACAGCTCAGCGCGGTTGCGGTAGCCCTGTCCGACACGGGCGTAAACCACGTCTTGTTCAAACGCATCTAATAGGTCGAACAAGGGTGCTGGGGGAAGTTCGTGTTGCTGTACGGCGTCACGCAACGGGCCAAAGATGTGAGGCCAGCGCACGCTGGGCGGATGGCCTTCGTTGAGACAGGTTTGCAGGTCGGCACGGTAATCACCTAGGCTCTCTAAGCGGTGGTGTGCGGGGGCTGCGCCTTCGTCGGCCAAATCATCGGCCGTGCGCGCAAAGTGGTAGAGCGCCACAACCGCAGGACGCAAGCGTGCAGGGCACAGCCACGAGGCAACTGGGAAATTTTCGTAGTGCTCAATACTGGACATAAGTTAGCGCATTGTCGCTCGCCCTTGCGAAGCAAAGGTGAATTGAGATCGGCTACATTAATAACCAATCAGTCATTAATAAAGTCAATACTTTATGCCGTACCGCTTTTCACCTTCACGACGCCCCTTCATCGCCTTGTCTCTGGCACTTCTGTTGAGTGCGTGTGGCAAAGGACAAGCACCGCAAGAGCCGGTGCGTGCTGTCAAAGTGCTCACGGTCGGATCCTCGAGCGCGACCCGCGACTTCGAGTTCTCGGGTGAGGTACGTGCGCGCATTGAGTCGAATTTGAGCTTTCGTGTGGCTGGCAAATTGATCAGCCGTCCTGCAGAGGTGGGGCAGCGGGTTAAAGCAGGGGCTTTGCTGGCTCAAATGGACCCCCAAGACTACCGCGCCACAGCCGACGCAGCCGCAGCGCAGCTGGTGGCGGCTCAAACCAACCGTGATCTAGCTGGGGCTGATTTCAAACGCTACCAAGACTTGCATGCACAAGGCTTCATCAGTGCAGCTGAATTGCAGCGCCGCGAGGCTGCAAATGTTTCAGCGCAAGCGCAGTGGAAGCAAGCCCAAGCCCAAAGTTTGGTGCAAGGCAATCAGTCCAGTTACACCCGTTTGCTGGCAGACGGCGCGGGAATTGTGACCGCAGTCGATGCCAGTGCGGGGCAGGTGGTCGCAGCCGGTCAGCCAGTGGTGCGGTTGGCGCTGGATGGTCCCCGCGACGTGGTGTTCTCCGTGCCCGAGGACAAGCTAGGCTTGCTCAAAACTGGGGACAAGGTCAAAGTGCGTCAATGGGTTGATGGCAAAGAGCTCGATGCGGTGGTGCGCGATGTGTCGGCCAGTGCAGACGCCATCACGCGCACGTTTGTCGCTAAAGCCGCATTGCCCAAAGATGCTGACCCTGTGTTGGGCTCAACCGTGACAGTGAGTTTGACTTTGGCCCCACAGGCTGGTGCTCGCCCCACCATCAAGTTGCCAACCAGTGCCTTGCGCTTGGAAGCTGGGGCCACATCGGTGTGGGTGCTTGACCCCAGCACCATGACCGTGAAGGCACAAGCTGTCGAGGTGCAAACCGCAGAGGGCAATGATGCGGTGGTGTCCGCTGGTTTGCAAAGCGGTGATCAAGTGGTGTTGTCGGGTGTTCATGTGTTGACGGCAGGACAAAAAGTGTCGATCTTTGGCGCGGCCAAGTGAGTTGAACATGCAAGATAAGTTCAACCTTTCCAAGTGGGCCATCGACCATCCAGCGCTGACACGCTACCTAATGGTGGTACTCATGGTCTTGGGTGTGGCCGCCTATTTTCAATTGGGTCAAGACGAAGATCCACCGTTCACCTTTCGGGCTATGGTTGTACGTACCTATTGGCCTGGCGCGACAGCGCAGCAAGTGGCGGAGCAGGTCACTGACAAACTAGAGCGAACCTTGCAAGAGGTTCCGTATGCCGACAAAATTCGTAGCTATTCCAAGCCCGGTGAATCACAGATCATTTTTCAGCTCAAAGACTCTTCGAAGCCAGCAGATGTGCC
>JACCDY010954260.1_pt1 | contig 10407 bp, 6 predicted proteins | sample 7446391 | NCBI WGS metagenome assembly JACCDY01 (sample SAMN15323451, study PRJNA562643) | freshwater metagenome | isolation source: river surface water | place: USA:Blue River Watershed | collected 2017-08-18
AACAGCAGCGGGGTTTCTTTAACCCCATCTAACTGATTCATTATGTCTGCCATCCTCGACAATAGACCGGAGGCACAATATGGCGTAATTGCCCGTCCTCGTCTTTCGTGGACATATATTGATCGGTCTGCGCCGGTAACTACTGTTAAGTTGCTCGGATGGCTACATAGCACATTCGATTAGCGCCTTGGCCGTGATGAGCGGGCCAGTAAATTCTGTAAAGCTCTGCGGCCCGCACATACCAGATGCCACTTCAGCCGCCGTACCATTTCTGGCGTAAGGTTCCCTGTCCATTATTGCCCGAAGAATGCTAATGTTTCGCCCTCATCCGAGCCAGTTATCCCCCGACACTGTTAATTGTCTGACATTTTCGAGATGCGCGGACAGCGCAGCTCTAGAGGCGCAAGGGGCAAAATCGCCCGTACCCGGTAAGGCGCCCGGTGGGCGCGGGTGACAAGTGTCTCGGGGCCTTCGCGGGAACCTCACCGGGAGTCTACGAAGGACCTTTGGACTATGTGGCTGCCCGTAAGAGAATTTACCTCCGGGGGTACTGCCGCCGAGAGCCCGACCGGAATTCGCCGAACTCCGGCGGCGGCGAGCCGCGGGCGAGAACCTGCTGATCGTCGACGTGGATGGGCCGCACGCCGAAAGTGGCGCAGCGCTACGGGGCGCCGGCCGACTTCGTCGAGGGCAACACCGTCCTGGCCACGCTGGAGCACCTGCAGATCCTAATCGGCGACACGCGGCACTCGTTCGGACACTGTCTCGCTGCTCTGCTCGACATGAAAGATGAGTTAGAAGGCCTCCGCCCTCGGGGCGGAGAGGGTGCAGCTGACGGACTCGGAGGTCGACGACCTAATGGCAGAGCTTTTCGGCGAATATCGCCCCCGGCTGCGTTTTCTCCGGTGGTATACTGGGGAAGGGCTCGCGATGAATGCCTGGACGATAGTCGTGGTGGTTCTCGTCGTGTGCTTAGTGCTCGCGGCGCTCATCATGGCAGGGGGCCCCACGCCCGTCGGCACTGTCGGCGGCGCGGAGGCAAAAAGGGCTCGCAAAAAGCCTGCTGCGAGCTCCGCCGGGAGACCCACCGCACGGCGGCCGCGGGGCGAGGAAGTAGATGAGGCCGCGTCGGTAGTGCCGACCGAGCTACTGCGGAGAGGGCTGCCGGACCAAGGGGTGTATGCATTCGACCTCGCGCCGGGCGGCGAGGTGAAAAGGACGCAGTACGAGGTGGGGCTTTACCTAGGAGCGGGCAACAAAGACTCGCCTAGCCGGACCACGCTAATGTCGCCGGAAAACCTGAGGCTCGCGGCGAAGCAGACGAGCGGCAGGATGTATGCGTGGGTGGTCTTCGACAGCCCAGAGGCGTGCATCGCGGTGCGCGCGGGCCCTGTTGCGGGGAGGGTCGCCGACCTGGACGTGGCCTCGCTGGTCGAATGGATAAGGGCCCGGCTGGTGGGGGCCCCGCCGCACAAGCTGGGCTTCGAGGAGTACCGGGCCCACCTGACCTCGCTGGGGCTCCAGGTCGAACACGGCCCGATCCGCCAAAAAGAAGTCCGATTCAACCTGGTGAGCGTGACCGCGGAGGCGGAAAGGGCGCGGGTGCGCGCGGAGTTGACGGCCCTCGACGGGCCGGCCTTCGAGGCTCTGGACTGGAGCGCCTATGACGAGGCGGTGGGGCGGGGGGCGTGCGATTCCCCGGTGGAGCTCTCGGGCGACGTCGTGATCGACCTGGCCGCCCGGACGGTGGCCGCGCCGAAGGTCCGCGCCAACCGCTGGTACATGTCCTGGACCCACCCCCGGTCGTACGTCACCTTCCATACTCATCCGGCAGCGCGCTACCGGGGTAACGCACCGGAACCCCCGTCATCGCAGGATCTCCGCTCGTTCATCGTCGACGCGGCCCACAATGGGCTCGTCTGGTCCTTTGTGACGTCCCCGGAGGGGACGTACATATTGCGCCCCTCAGGCCAGCTCGTCAGCGCCTACTACCAAGACCCGGAGGGGGCGACGAAAAACTCCCTTGAGGCGTACGAGTCAAACCTGCGGTGCTCGGGAGGGGTGCTGACCTGCGCGAGCGCCGCGATCAGAGCCCTAGCAGAGGCGGGCTTTATCGCGCACTTTCGTGCGGCGCCATGCGGACCTTTGCTCTCGAGGCCCGACGCGCACCCGGACTACAACGCCCTCGATCGCGACACTTACCAGGCAGATTTGGCGGTCCTTCGGGCGACTCCAGGGCCCGACCTCCTCGGGGCGGACTGGTCGCGGGTGCTCGCGGCTAACGAGCCCAGGGAGGGGGGCGGTTCGTCGTGGGCCCGGGCCCGGCTTGTGGACGGCGCCATTGTGCCGGAGGACGGGCATAGGTTCGGGGACCCGAACGACGGGAGGTCGTACCCTCTCGGGGCCCCTGGCCCTCTGTTCGTCGCGACCTTCGAGGAAGAAAACTTCCCGCGGAGGGTCCCGACCGCCGCGAGCGACGCTGCGAGGGTCAAAGCAGAGTCATGGCCGTGGATGGCCTTTCTCAGCCACAGCCGGGTCCTCGTCTTCCGGGCTGACAGCTCTGGCATCGAAGTCCACGGCCCTCGGGTCTTCGCAAAGGAATTGAAAACCGCCTCCGGAAGCCGATAATGGTGGCCGAAGAAGGGGCCTCTGAAGACACGGCCGTCTGGGCTAATTACTGTCGGGAGCTACGAGACTCTTTTTACTAGAGCGCTGGACACTCGGGCCGGGCGGCCCAGCATCTCCGCCCTCGAGTATCGACAGGGTAGGGACGAGCCCGCGTCGGGCAATTTTGGCAGGGAGGGCTCTCCACTCAAAGGGATCCATGCCGGTGGGTGTCTGGCATACGGAACATGCTTGCCCCGCGGGTAATTCGCGACCACAGTGTTTGCAGGCATCGGGAATAATCACGATAGTGATCGGGAAGTCTTCAGGCGTTAGAGAGGACATTGCCAGATAAGGGGTGCCGGCTTAGGGTGTATTAATCGCGAGGGTTGCACCAAATTGAAGGGCGGGCATGGCGAACACCTGTAATAGCTTCAAATGATGCGGACGCGCCAGTGGGCGCACCGCCTAAAAGGACGCTCGATGTTTATGGCATCGTCGACAGTGTTCGGAGTCTTTGCGAGGAGACGAAGGGCCTAAGAAAGGCAATAGAGTCCCGGAGAGGGCTTATGGCCGATGCCGTTCCCTACGTCCGTCGGCTCTTAAACGCCGCGTTCGCGGCGTGCGAAGGGACCGACGAGGAGGTTGCTCGCATGAGGGTGATGATAGCCACATTGGAAGAGGCGTTAGACGAGAGCCAAAAATTAGAGTAGGCGGACTACGGCTTTTTTGGCGCCGGCGCGAGTAAAAATGAAGCACGGCGCCGGTTCCCATCGAATGGATACGGGGGACGTAAACCGCGTGAAAGATGCGGCCCCGGGCGCCATGACTCCCTTTGAGGGGGCCGCCTCTCGCTTCGAAGAGACTGCTACCAAGATGTTCGCCAGAGTCGACCGGTTCTGCGACCGCATGGACGCAATGAGGGCCATGGAAGCTCGGAACAGCCTTATGGCGGCAACGGCGTCCTATGTCCACCAGGTTCTTTCGTTGGCCACGGCGGCATGCGAAAAAAGCGACGACGACGTTTTTCTGATGAGCGACATTATTGCCGAGTGGACCGAGACTTTGGAGTCCCTACGTCGCGTCGAGGCCGAAATAGCATCGGTGGACGAATCCTAGTCGGCAACAGATCCGGCCGGATTGTACTTCGAGTACGACCGGCGGGCCGGCGTAGGATATACCAGGCTCGTACCTATCGGAGTATTTTTCGACGACGGTGGGGCAGGTGACCTGGTGACCTGGAGCGATTCAGCCGGGTCGACAAACACGGCAAAGGCGAAACGCTCAACCCCCGAAGCTTTCTGGACGCAGTGATCCGTTGCCCGGGCCCGGCCTGAAGTTATTAGCTCGACGAACTCACCCATTTGGAACAAGAGGACGCTCTTTGCCAGAGACACTCGCCGCCCTTCGATGACAAGCCCGCCATTCCAGTCGAATAGTGTGGGGGCGGTGGATTTAAAATGCCGCGGAGGTCGGATGGATGGCGCACGCGTGGGCCGACAACCCGAGGCTGACGGATCTGTTTTCCCTGGTCCGAGGGGCTGCGGAGTCGCTCGATGCGGCGGGGAGCCGGGGCTATGTAGTGGCCCTCGTCCGGGAAGGGGCACTACTGGGGAGCGGTTGGGTCGAGGGCCCGACCCTCGTTGGCCCGGGCGGGCCGACAGGCCCGGCGGCCTCGGGGGAGTCGCCACTGGGCAGAGCCCTCGAGTTGGCGGTGGCGAACTACGCCCGGGGGCTCGTATTCGTGACCCTGCTGTGGACGGCCGAAACGGGCTCGGCCCAAATCGTAATCGCGCCGATTCCGCGCCCACCGGGCGCGGACAGCGGGCTCCCTGGCCTGTACTGCTCTCGATGCGGCGCGGTCGCAAGTGCCGGCGCGGTCGCGAGTGCCGGGGCGGGCGAGGCGCCCTGCTCGACTTGCGGGGAGCGATACTTTCTCAAGCTCGTCCTCGATCTCCCGCCCGCCGCCTAGCGCCGGGGGACTCGTTTTTCCGCCGTGGTTCTCCGCGCAGTCATAGCCGAAATGCCTCGGACTGGCACAGGCGGGGCGCGCAAGGGCCCGCGAGCGAGCGTGCGGACGGCCCCTGCCAGAAAGGGCCCCTCGGCGAGCGCCACGGCGCACCCAGTTGGGACAACAAAAAAGGGCAATGACGGCGGTCAGTGGGTCGTGACGGAGAGCTCCGCAGGGACGCGGCGGTGGGCCAGGGTGAAGACCTACGCGGACGCGGGAAAAGCCCGCTCGCCGCGGGCAAAAAAAGGGCCGGCCCCCCTGCACTCACTCCTCTTCTGCGAGCCGATGACCTACCGGCGAGGGAACCGTTACACCCCGGGCGTCCGGTTTAGCGTGAGCGATGCGATGTATCCGAGCCTACTCCGGGCCCCCAAGGCGTATCACTCGCGTCGAGGCGCCCCGGTCGGCAACGCCTACTTGTTCGGCCCGCGGTACCCTCTCGACGAGTACCTCCACGTGGGCTATCACGGGAACGACGCCGCGCAGACAGGCTTCATCGATCTGGCCCAGTATGACGACGCGGTTCATGGGGCCCAGATAGACGCCGTACTGCGCGACGAATATAAGCCAAAATTTGGCTGGGCGGACCGCCCGGCGCTCCGGCGCCTTCGCCGGCGGCTGCCTCATATCGTTTGGCTAGGGGAGACGACCGGGGGCGATGTCGGCGCGGACTTGTGGGTGCACTCCCGGACGGGAAACATCAAAAAGGGGGGGATCGACAGCATCATCGTCGACAACAATTATTTCTTTCGCAGGGGCTAACTTCGCCCAGCTGCGCGGCGCGGCGCGGCGCGGCGCGGGTCACCTGAGGACGATCGACTCGATCCAGGGGGCGACTCTCTCATCTGAGTTAAAGCTCCGAGCCAGGGTCGCGTGCCCCTGCTGGAGGCTCGCCCGCGTAACCACCCCCCGAGAGAGCAGCCAGGCGAGAGTAGGCTGGTCACAGTGGACGCTCAGTTCCCACAGCCAATTGGTCGGAAGCAGGTGGGCGGCGTACGCCACGGGGGCGGGCTCCCGGCAGAGCAGGTCCTCGGCCGAGATCCCGAAGTCTTCAACCCATCTCTGAACGAGGGCCATCCGGTGCGAGCGGACGAGGTGGAGAAGCTCGCGGTGCCGGTTTTCCCTCAGGTCGGCCAGGGTGACGCCGTACCATTCCCGGACCTCCTGCGCCTGCTTTTTGTCGCCGGCGCAGTATGCCAAGACAGCGAGGTTTCCCGCCGAATAACGGTAAGATGGGGGGGGCTTCCGATTCTCGACGATCCAGCGGGCCGCCGTAAATTGGCCGGCCTCGACCGCCTCGGTCAGCGCCCGCATCCAATCGAAGAGAGGGTCGGTGATGCTCTGCAGCGCCGCGAGATCCCCGGACCGGGCGGCGTGAGCTAGTAGGTGGGGCGCGCTAGCGGCGCCGGGCATGATGTGATGGTGGCCGAGGCTGGCGTTCAAAACTGCCCGGGAGGGGCCGCGGCCGGCCGAGAAGTCCCCCGGGCCCGAGCGCCCCCTGGCCGCCAGTTAAACCCGAGCCCCAGGGGCCATAAACGCGATGGTCAAAATCGCGCACGTGGCCGATGTCCACGTCCAAGACCGCCGCCGGCCAGAGTATGCGGCGGTCTTCGCGGCGCTGTACGCGAGCCTAAGGTCCGAGGCCCCGGACATCATCGCCGTGGTCGGCGACGTCTTCGACAACAAAATGAGGGCCTCGCCGAACAACCTGACCGACGTCGCGGCGTTCTTGTCTTCGTTGGCGGGCATCGCGCCGGTGGTCCTAATCGCCGGGAACCACGATTGCAATACCAACGTTCCGGGCTCGCTCGATTTGCTGACGCCGCTCCTGGCCGACCATAGATCACTGCAGCCGCCTAGACTGACCTACTGGCGCAACTCCGGCGTCTACGAGGCCCACGGGATTGTTTGGACAGTGATCGCGACCGACGGCAGCAAGCCGCCGGTCGAGATGGAGGCCGCGCTGTGGGACCGGCCGAGCCTCGAGGACGCGCCGCGAGTTTGCCTCTTCCACGAGGAGGTAAACGGCGCGATACTGCCGACCGGAGGGGTGCTCCGCGGCTACAAGCTGTCTGTCGCGGATCTCGCGCCGTATGACCTCGCCCTGGGCGGCCACATTCACTGCCGCCAGAAGTTCACGGAGAGGGCGGGGTACTGCGGGAGCCTCGTCCAACAATCCGTGGGGGAGCCCCATCGGGGGCACGGGTTCGTCCTGTGGGAGCTAACCCTCTCGGCGGCCCACCGCCCATGGCGTACGGCGCCGCCGACCGCGCGGGGCGTCGACATCCCCAACAACCTCGGTGGCTTTGCTCGGGTCGAGGTGGACGCTGCGGGCCAGGACGTGACCCCCCGCCCCCCGCCCCCCTGCCCAATTTACTGGGAGCTCGCCCACGACCTCGCGGCGCCGGCCGAGCGTGTCCGAGCGCTGGCCGCGGAGTACGAAACTGCCTGGGGAATGCCGCCCCGCGCCATTCGTCTCAAAACCGGGGAGGCGAGCGCGGCCGCGCGGGTTCCGGCCTCGCCCGCGCCGGCGCCGGCGGACGCCGAGTCGGCGGAGAGAGCCTCGATGGCGGTCGCCCAAGCGGCCGCGAGGGCCCTCGAGTCGCACGAAGAGATCATCACCGAGCTGCTCGGGGACAGCCCCGAGCTCGGCGCGGTGCTCGCCCTGCATCGGGCCCACTACAGCGAGACGCGTCCCGGCGTGGGGGCCCGCCACACCGGGGCCCGATTTCGCCTTCTGCGGCTGGAGTTCGACGACATGTACGCCTTCGGCCCGGGAAACGTCGTCGACTTTACCCAGCTGGAGGGGGGGGTCAGCGGGGCGGTCGCCCCGAACCACACGGGCAAGACGTCCCTCATTGACGCGCTCCTCTTCGCCCTGTACGAGGAGCACCCCCGCACCCCGACGAAAAAGGACGCCGTCCGCCGGGGCGCCGCGGGCTGCCGGCTCGCGCTCGACTTCGAGCTCGACGGGCGGCCAGGGCGGATCGAGAAGGCGGTGGCGGCGGGCCGCGCCCACACGGCCAACGCGCAGTACCGGTTCTACTACGGGGGGGAGGACCGGACTCAGGGGGGGACGACGGACACCCTCGCGGCGATCCGCGCCCTCCTGGGCGGCCCCGAGGCGGCCCTCGCCTCGAGCTTCCAGCTGCAGGGGGGCGAGACCGGCGGGTTCATCGGGGCGACGCCCCCCGAGCGCAAAAAGCTCCTCGCGGCGACTCTCGAGTTGGGCTCCTTCGAGGCCCTCGAGCGGGCGATTACCAAAGAGCTGACCGCCGCCGGGGCCGAGGAGAGGCTGCTCGCCCAGCAGTATCGGGGAACGCCGGCGCTCGAGCTCGCGGCCAGAGAGGCCTCAGAGAGGGCGGAGGCCGCGGTCGCCGCCGCCGAGGCTCTTGGGTGCGAGAAGCGCTTCGCCGAGGCGGCCGCCGCGGCAATAAGGGCCGCCGCGGCTGAGAGCCAAGCGGAGGCCGCCGCGGCCGCGGCCGAGGTCGTCCGTACCAGGGACGGGACGGCAGAAGGGGCCTTACTCCCATTCCTGCGTCGCGAGTCGCTCGGCGTCGCGGAGTGCTCGAAGTACGCCGAGGCGTGGGAGCTCGCGGTGGGGGCCTCCCCGCCCCCCCTGGCCGACCCCCGCGCGGAGGCGCCGCCGGCCAAACCTCCCTCGGAGATCCCCAGCCAGGACGAAGTCGCGGCGGCCGCGCGCACCTTTGAGCTCGCGGAAGCTCGGGCGACGATCATGGGAGAAAGGGTTAGGGCGGCGGAGGAAGTTCAGGCTCGCTCGCGGGAGGGCCCAGGGTCCGCGGCGATGCATCGGTGCGGCGCCGCCAGGGCCGCATTGGCCCGGGCGAGGGCCGGCTTAGAGCGCGCGCGCCGCCTCGAGGTGGCCCCCGGACTCGGTCCCCGTCCCGAGCCCCCGCGAATGGGAGCTCCCCGCGCTCCGGCGACGTGGGCGCGGTCGAGGTCAGGTACGCGCCCGACGCCACACTCGGTCGAAGCGGCCCTGCTCGTTGCGGGCGCGAGCGATGAGGCGGCCATCAAAGAGCTCGAAAACCTGCGGGCCATCGGGGCGACCTGGAGCCCGCCGGTCCTAGCGCAGGCACAGGCCACTCTGGCTGAATGTGGGGCAGTGGCCGGCTCGGCCGCGCCGGAGGTAAGCGCCGCCTCCGCGCGAGTTTCCGCGGCCGCGAAGCGCCTCGCGGCGGCCGTGAGCGCCGAGACGGAAGCGGCGACCCTCCTCCGGTGCCAGCCAGAGGGAGCGCGGGCGGCCGCGGGTCGCGAGGCCGGTGGGGGGCCGCCGAACAAATCGCCCGCCTGCGCTGGGCCCGAGGCTCTCGCCGCGGCGGAAAAGGCCGTCTCCGCGGCGAGCGTGTGGTTCGCTGCGAGGCGACACCTGGCGGCCATCCGCGAAAAGCATGCCCCCACCCCTGGCTGCAAAGGGTGCGCCGCGTTGGCCGCGCTTCTTTCCCCAGCAATGGAACAGAGGGCGGCCTGGGACCTGCGGGCCGCCGAACGCGCGAGAGACGAGGCTCTCGCGGCGGGCTGGACCGCGGCCGATAAGCGCGCCCGGGACGCCGCGAGAGAGCTCGACGCCGCGAGGGAGGCCCATGCCGCGGCACTACGTGCCGGCAGGGCGGCCCAGGCCGCGGTCAAGCTCGCCGAACAAGAGCGGGCGCTCGACGCCAGCAAGGCCGCGGCGGCCCTGGAGGCCGCGATAGAGACGATCGACCGGGACCGATACTGGGCCTCTCGGGACAGCGAGGCGGCCAGGCAGTACGAGTCGGAGTCGAAGCTCTGGGACGCAGAAAACGCCCGCGCGCTCGACGCTCTGCGCGGGGCAGCGGAGCGTTCAGTGGCGGCGGCCGAGGCCGAAGAGGCCCAAGCCCTCGCCGGAATAGTCGGGCAACCGGAGCAAGCGGGGCAGATGGCCGAGACCGCCCTGGCCCAGACCCGGGCCGAGCACGACTCCGCGCTCGGGGCGGCGCTCGCGGCTCGCGCCGATTATGACCGGCTCGCCGCGCGGCGGCGGGAAGCGGTGGGCGCCCTCGCCTGGTGGGCCGCGGCGAAAAGCGCATTAATCCTCGCGGAAAGGGCGGGGGCCGCAGCGAGCGCCGCTGCCGAGGCGGCGGCCCGGCTCGCCGAGGCGAGGGAGGAATCGGCGGCCGCGGCTCGCGCCGCGGAGGCGGCCCGCTCGGCAAACGCGGCGGCTCTCCGCGCGGAAGCGTCGCACTTGCGAGAGGCCGATCGCGCGGCCTCTCAGCTCGCGGCCGAAAGAGAAAGAGAGGCGGAGCACGAGGCGGCCCGTTCGCGCCGCGACGCGCTAAAAGCGTATCGGGCCGTGTTGCGGCCGACGGGAGGGATCGGTGACCGGCTCCTCGCCCGGGCCCGGGCCCTGTTAACGCGGCGGATCAACGAGGGCCTTCGGGAGCTGGGAGCCAAGTTCACGATCGAAATCACCCCGGACTTCGACGTCTACCACTCGAACGCCGCGGTCGCCGCGCCGACCTCGTGGCTCCCGGCGACCCTCGCCTCGGGCTACCAAAAGTTCGCCCTCAACCTCGCCGCCCGGCTGGCGATCTGGCGCCTCTCCGCCGCCCCGAGGCCGGACGCGCTCGTCATCGACGAGGGCTTTGGGGCCTGCGACGATGACTACATGGAGGCGATCGCGACCGCCCTCGAAACTCTGTCGACGACCCCCGGGGCCCCCCGCCTCGTCTTCGTGGTCTCCCACGTGGAGGCCCTTAAGGCCAGGCTGGCCCCAGAGCGAGCTCTGGAAATTGCGGCCGGGCCTGGGG
>JACCDY010040318.1_pt1 | contig 10406 bp, 14 predicted proteins | sample 7446391 | NCBI WGS metagenome assembly JACCDY01 (sample SAMN15323451, study PRJNA562643) | freshwater metagenome | isolation source: river surface water | place: USA:Blue River Watershed | collected 2017-08-18
CGCGGCGACCTCTGCCACACGCTCGGCGCCCTTGGTGATCACGACGAACTGCACGATGGTCAGGATCAGGAACACCACCAGACCCACCACCAGATTGCCGCCCACGACGAAGTTGCCGAAGGTGTAGATGATATGACCCGCATCGCCATTCAGCAGGATCAGTCGCGTGGTTGCAATGCCGATGGCCAGCCTGAATAGGGTCGTGACCAGCAGTACCGACGGGAAGGATGAAAAGGCCAGCGGGTTCGGCAGGTACATGGCGACCATCAGCAGGATCGCTGACAGACACATATTGGTCGCGATCAGCGCGTCGATCAGCCAGGTCGGCAGCGGCAGAATCATCATGAAGATGATGCAGACGATCAGCGTGGCCAATACGAGGTCGTTGCGGCGAACGACCTTTTGCAGGAAGGACTGAAGCTGGAGCGAGAAGGTGTCCATGTTGTTCAGGCCTTCGCTTCGTCAGCATGGCGCTGACGAATGAACATCCGCATCGCGCGTGCGGCTTCGGCGACCCGGCCCAGCCGGGACAAGGCCTGGCCGCGCAGCAGCCAGGCAAGCGTCAGGTGCGCGCCGTTGAAGATGGGCGCTTCCAGTGCTGCCAGCGCATCGGCTGCCTGCCCGGAGCGAAGCAGCGCGCAGGCGTGCGACAAGGCCAGTAGCGGATCGGCGGGGGCAGTCGCGGCCAGCGCATCGAAGATGGTGGCGGCCTTGCCCGCATGGCCATGCTGCAGCTGCAGGTAGCCCAGCACGCGCAGCAAGTCGCGCTGAGTGTCGCTGAATACCGGGATGGCCTCGATCTCATCCATGGCTCAACCCTGCAGCAGCGCAGAACAATAAAGTTGGGCCAGCCGCACCAGTTCGTCCTGCTCGTCCAGAAGTGCAGCCAGTTTTCCCAGTTTGCGTGCCAGCGCGCGCTGGCGCCCGGCATGGTTCAGCACATCCTGACGGGTTGTGGTCAGCGTCGCGCGGAAGCGCGCCGGTGCCAGCAAGGCGAGGTCGCGCAGATCGGGGGCAAGCTGCTGATGGATGAAATCCTCGAGCGTGGTCATCTCGAACAAGCGCTCGAGCTGAGGTTGCGTGCTTAACGTCGCTGGCTGCAATTCGGCGCGCACCGGCAAATTGACCGCCGGCGCCACCTGTCGCGAAATGCGATCGATACCGCTATCCGCATGGAAGGCGGAAACGATGGTTGGGCGCGTGCTCTGCATCGGTGACGACATCCGTAGTGTCCTTGCCTTGGTGGAACTGTGCTTACCGGTGCCAGCTCTGAAATACGCCGGATGCAACAGCCAAGTCGGGTATCAGCAAGCAAATTATTGATTCAGGAGCAACAGCTGAGTCCCTCAGGGCAAGACTTTGTTCCGACCACGCGACACTTTCAAACGGAACAACCCTATTGACCGAGTTACTCAGCTTCAAAGGTCAAATTTCATGGCAGAAATTTGAATTTGTGCGTTCGCTGATCGGATACTCGTAGGAGACTGGCTATGGCCGTAACGCCCATCGATATTGAAACCTGGATGCGTCAGACAAACTCGCCCAATATCTTGTCCAATCTGGCGCGGGTCAATGCCTTGAATGCAAGCGTCATGGGGGAACTGGTGAACCAGCAAAAGCTGGTGGTCGAAGAAGTCGCGGCGCGAATCAAGAAGATTGGCGAATTGACTGTGAGGATCAAGAAATTTTCCAATGTCACGGACACCAAACCTGACGCTTCCGTCACTGTTGGAACGTCCGCCGCAGATGCGCTCGACTTGCTGACCCAATTGAAGGCCGTTGGCGTCAGCAATATGGATGCCTCCATCACGGCTGTCAAAACCGCAGGCATTCCACTGAAAACGAATAATCAGTTCATTTCAAACATTTCGCTCGAACTGCAAACCCTCGGCGAATCGCAGCAGAACATCTCTCAGCAGGAATCCCTGCGCTTGCAGACGATGACCAACAGATACACACAGGCCAATGATCAGGCATCGACCGTGATCCAGAAAGATGGCCAGAACAAGGGAACGGTCACAAACAATTTGCGTGGTTCGGGTGGATGAGGAGCGGGTTATGGATTTGCCTCAGACCGGCGCCGCCGACACCGACGACATCGACAGCCTCGGGCTTGTCGACAATCTGGCCAAGGGGGCCAGGCTTGGCAATGCTTTCGGTCTCGATGAGAAGCACCTTGAAGCTGTCTACACACTGGCCTTTGGCCAGTACCAGCAAGGCCGGTATGCCGCCGCGCTGAAGTTGTTTGCCTTCATTACCTTCCATGACCAGACTTTCATGAAGGCCTTCAAGGGTATCGGTAGTTGCCTGCAGATGCTGGGTCGGCATCAGGAAGCCTTGATCTACCTGGGGCTGGCCATCATCGATGACGACACGGATATGCAGACGGCTGTGCAGATCGCCGAATGCCTGATCCATACCGGACAGTCCGAGCATGCAAAGGCCTTGCTGAAGCGGATAGAGCACGAGTTGGCACACAACGAAAGTAACGACTACACCCGGCGCAAGGCTGAAGGCTTGCTTGAATTGCTGTCAAGTGGTCGACAGGCGATGCCTGCAAACGCTGAAACATTGAACTGAAAGGCAGACATCATGGGATTTGAAGTTCACTCGCAAGGCCAACCGACCCTACCGCCACCAGCTTCCTCGATCCGAGAAAGTGCCCGGGTTACGGGCGGTGAGCAGGTAAACGCAGTGACACCGACAACGCCGGGGGCGCTTGCAAGAACGCCGGCGGTGACTATCGGTGGCCAAGCACCAGCGACGGTTGCGGGTCTGCCGGCCAGCGGTGCGCCGCCCTTGGCCGCTGCCTTGCTCGATCCGGATACCGCCAATGTGCTTGTGGCCGGCATCATCGACAAGATCACGACGCAGGACATGCAGGGCTTGATGGTGATGTTGAAGGATGCATCCAAGCGTCTGGACTCCGTGAATGCGGAGAAGCTGAAAAAATATGCGGAACAAGCAGCCAAGGCAGTCGAGGAAGCGAAGAAGCAGCGCGAACAGAAAATCAGCGGTGACATTGGCTTCGGCCTGTCGGTAGCAGGCGCTGTACTCGGGATGATCGGTGCGGTGCTGCTCACCGTCTTCACGTTGGGCGGCGGTGCCGCGGCGATCGCCGGTGCTGCGATAGGGCTGGGGACGGTCCTTCTCGATGGTGCAGACCGGATCGCAAAAGAAAAAGGTTTGGAGGACGGCGGGATCAACAAGGGCAAGCTGATGGACCTGACCCTGGCCGGGCTGGTATCGCGCCTTGTGCAGGAAATCGTGCTCGCTGACCCGAGGCTTGACAAGCTGTCGGCGGATCAAAAAGAAAAAGTGCTGGGCGACCTGAAGCTGGCCTGCCAGATCATCGTGATGGTTGCGGTCGCGGCCGGCACCATTGCCTGCGGGGGGGTCTCGCTTGCGCAAGCGGGAGGCGCGGCTGCAAAGGCCGGCACCGAGGCAGCGAAGGCGGGTGCCGAGGCTACCAAATTTGCAGCCACGCAGGGCGCAAAGCTCGCCTCGCAGGGCGCAGAGACCATGCAAATCCTGATCGAGTTGGCGGGTGGCGTCAATTCGGCTGTCAGCGGTTCCTTTGGCGTACAGATCGCCAACATCACTTTCGAGAAAAACCAGATCGATAACCAGCGCCAGAAACTCGAGTCTTTCGCGCAGATTATCAAGAGCGAACTCGACGCCAACCAGGACTCGCTGACGCAGCGCATGGATAGCCTGTCGAGCATGTATGAAACCCTCGCGACCACCAACAAGAATGACTACGAAAGCCAGCAGCGACTGACCACCATGAGCTGAGCCTCCGAGGCCAGCATTGGAGAAACGCCATGCCAGAAGTAAACCAGACGATTTCTCAGGGTTTGGCAAACCAGCTTGCCAGCCTGTCGCAGGCTGCAGCTGATTTCAAGGCTGATTCGAAGGCAAACAAGGCAAGTCTCGAGGCCACAGCTGCGAGGACATTGGCCCAGATCGACGCCGAGATCGATAGTCTGAATGTCACCAGCGGTCAGTTTGCCCAGACCATCAAGGAGCTGATCAACAGTGGCGAGTGGGCCAAGCTGCCTCCTCCGAGGCAGATGACGCAGCGCGCCGACCAACTGATGGCCGTCAATGACGCGATTCGCGATGTGCAGGACACGATCATTACCGACATTTCGTCGATCATGGCCATCCTGATAGAGATCCAGCGCAAGGCTGCGCTCGCGAAGGGGGAGGAGCGTATTCAGGAGCGCAACGCGACACTCACCAGCGCCCAGGCAGAATTCGCAAAGAAAGAGAAAGCCGCCGAAGAACAGCGCATCGGCGATATGGTGCAGGCGGGCATACAGATCGCCACCGGGGTCTTGAGTGTCGTGAGTTCAGCGAAGTCGCTCTCTGGCTTGAAAGGGGCAAATGCCAAGACCGCGGAAGCCTGGAGCAAGAGCAAACAGCTGGAGCCGGGTCAGATGAATGCCAGTCAGGCCAAGAAAATGGCGGCTGAGCATGCGATTGAAGCGGCAGGTGCCAAGAAAATCATCGGCGATGCGGATGCCAAAGTGGCAGCGGGCGGGACTTTGACGGCAAAGGAGCAAACCATTGTCGACAAGATGAAAGACAATTTGAGGAAACAAAGCGGCACCGAGCGCATGGCGACCGCCCTTGAAGATGACTTGAAGCTCAAACGCCTCGAAGTCGACAAGCTCAATAGCGAAGCCCATGAAACAACGCAGATGATCCGTGCTCAACAGGATTTGATGCAAGCCGTTGGCGGAATGGCAAGCAAGATCGGGGAAATGACTGCGGCCCAGATGAAGTTCATGGCATCGATGTCGCAAGTTGCGGCAGACAAGGAAGCGCTGGCCAAGAATCTCGCACAGTCCGGTGAGCAGGCCGCGCTGGATGCATATCAGCAATTGCGTGACTCGCTCAAGAGTGCACTGCAAATGATTCAGGCGATAGAGCAGTCTTTGTCCAGCTCTCTGTCGTCGATGTCGAGAGCAATATGAACCAGCTCGCCTCCCCCCCTGAACCCAAGCTGCCACTGGCGCCCGACTTGTACGGCGACCTCGGCAGTTTTCAAGACCTGCGCGAACAGCTGCAGGCGCTACCCAGTGCGGCTCGCTTTACCGACGAGCAGGTCGAACTCGTCTACGGAATTGGCTATGCGCTCTACCAGCAAGGGAAATTCGAGAGTGCGGTCGGCTTGTTCCAGGTGTTGATCATGTACCGCCCACTGGACTCAAGGCTGATGATGGCCTTTGGCTTGTGCTGCAAGCGCTTGTGCCGCTTTGATGCTGCGATACCGGCATTCGCTGCAGCGCTCGCACTCGATCCCGAGGAGCCGGAGGCCGCCGAAGCAGCCATTCACTTGTCGGAATGTCTGGCAGTGCTGGGCAAGACTGAGGAATGCAACGCCGTTCTTAATCCATTGCTACAGCTGACCGAAGTCGACAACCGGTTCGATAGCGTCAAGCGGCGTGCTGAAACACTGCGAGCGATGCTTCAACAACAGGTCAATCAATCATGAACAGCGTGCTCACTGAGACAGATTCGCTTGTTGCCAAGCCGAGGCTTGCCGACTCGTCGGCCAAGGATTATCTGACCGCGGATTCGCTGATGACGCCAGCCGAAATTCGTTTGCTGTCAGCGCTCGGCTTCATGGCGGCACGCAGCGGACACGTGGTGCCGGCCATCCGCATCTTCGAAGGGCTGGCCGTCCTGCGCAAGGACAAGGCCTTTCCCTACGTGGGGCTGGCGCTTGCGATGATTTGCGTCGGTGCCTACGGCGATGCGGTACACGTGCTGCGCGAAAGGGGGCTGCTTGCTTGTCCGGGCGACCCTGAAATCGATGCCTATCTGGGGCTTGCGTTGCAACTGGCGGGGCGTATGTCAGAAGCGGCGGCAGTCACGCGCGAACTCGAGGCTCGCAAGGATTTGTCCGCCGGTCTCGCGTCGCTGGTGAAGACAGTGTCCGGCCTTGCCGATGGCCAGCCTGCCAGCGACAGGCCGCGGCCGGCCACGGTCGATGTGAGCGTGAACGCCACTGGGAGATAAGGGCAAAGTCTGTTTTGGTTGGATCAGGCATGAAACATCAATAAAAACAGGGGACAAATCATGCAGGAAGCAATTGCCGCACTCGCACAATGGGAGCTTGTTCAGGCCGGGCCGGTAGCGACACCGGATACTCTTCCTGCAGTAACGCCTGAGGTTGAGGCCGGCGGAGAACGCCTGTCAGAGCTGTTGGTATCGCCTGCCGAAGGCGTCACGTACTCGCTCGAACCCATCCCGCCGGCGCAGGAGGCAGGGGGAACCAAGGTCATGGGAGAAATCATCATGGCGAAACTCGATGCGATCGGCTCGGAGTACAAGACGAATGTCAATCAAGCCTACAAGGCGCTCGAGAAATCGCCACAGCAAATCAGCCTGCAGGAGATGATGAAGCTGCAACTGGATATGGCGGTCGTCACCCTGGAAATCGAAGTGGTCGGCAAGGGGGTCCAGAAGGCTGTGCAGCACGTCGATACGCTGGCCAAAATCCAATGAAAGCGCCAGTCCATCTTTTCTTGCGATACCTGGCCGCCGGGGCCATGGCGTTGCTGCTGGCCGCTTGCGGCAGCCGGGTGGAATTGCTGAAAGATGTCTCTGAAGCTGAGGCCAACGAGGCGTTGGCCGTGTTGCTGCAAGCGGGAATCTCGGCGGGCAAGCTGCCGGGCAAGGAAGGTGTGGTCAGCCTCGATGTCGATCAATCACAGGTCGCCCGCGCCATCACCATCCTCAATGCCGAAGGCTTGCCACACGAGCGTTACGCCAAGATGGGCGATGTCTTCCGCAAGGAAGGCCTGATTTCGTCCCCCCTTGAGGAGCGGGCAAGGTATCTGTGGGCACTGTCGCAGGAATTATCGGCCACCGTTTCGCAAATCGACGGTGTGATCAAGGCGCGCGTCCATGTCGTGCTGCCGGAACGGAGCAGCGGCGGCGAGCCGGCGATGCCATCTTCGGCGGCGGTCTTCATCAAGCACAAAGCAGGCTACAACCTTGATGATGCGATCCCTCAGGTCAAGCGATTGGTGTCGAACAGCATTCCGGGGCTGTCGGCCGACAAGGTGACGGTCGTGATGCTGGCTGCCAATCCCAAGCCTCCCGAGCCGGCCGGCAGCCCTGTGCCTGCCGTGCTGGGCACGATGACGAGCGATGACAAGTCAACCAATCCAAATCTGGTTTGGGGCGCTTGTGCACTCATATTGTTGGTGCTGACACTTCTCGGATTTTATGCGTGGAAGCGCTGGGGCAAGGTTCCTGCAAGCGGCAAGGCAACTGCTCAGACGGCCTCGGCCGGAGGTGGCTGATGGAAGCGGCGGCCGAGGGGCTCAAGGCCGTGCTGGGCCGCTGGCCGCAGTTTGCATCGACGCTGTACGAATTCAATTTTCGGGCCGCTACCTATGTGCATCCGGTCCGACGTTCGTCCTTGCTGCCTGAATTGCCGGAACGCTTGTGGCGGTCAGGCCGAATACAGGATCGGCTGTCGATACAGGTGCTCGAGCGAGCCGGCATCCGCAGTGATCCATGCTTCGACGTACCCCATGCAGGGTGGGCACTGGCCTTGTTGCCGACGATGCGACTGGAAAGGCTGGCGACCCATATCGGCGCGCTGGTCGTCGGCGCGAGCGTTCGTTCCAGCCTGTCGCGGGAACAAGTGCTGGCATGGAAGCAGAAACTGGGCGGCGACGCTTATCGCTTTGCTATGACTAGTGCCTCATTGCTGGCAATCGGCCATCTGCCTGACTTGAGGGAGCAGGATCCGGTGAACCTCGGCTATGCGCTGATGGCTTGCGAGGCCAACCGCATGCTGCCGAACATGCGTGAACGTTTTTTATTGAAGCTGCCTCCAGACTTGCCAGACTCTGCGCTGGACGCAGACAGTGCACGGCGGCTGGTACAGACCGCGGTCAACGTCATCGAGGGGGAATGGTGTTCATCCATCGCGCCAATCAGGAATTGAGCCAACCGGAAGCCGAAGGCAAGGTGATCAAGGCCGAGGACTTCTGGGCTTATCTCCAGGCCCGGCAAGCCATGGCCGAGGGTGTCGCCCGACGGGATCAGATCATCGGAGCGGCGCTCTCTGCTTTCGAGGCTGAGCAGCATCGAGGCTATCGTGAAGGACGCGAAGCTGCGCGGCTGGAGCAGACTGCCAACATGATAGAAATCATCGGCCAGACCGTCGATTATTTTGCGAAGATCGAGACGCAAATGGTTGATCTGGTGATGGATGCCGTACGACGCATTGCCAATGATTTTGATGACAGAGAAAAGGTCATCAAGGTCGTTCGAAATTCTTTGGCGTTGGTACGCAACCAGAAACACATCACGGTCAAGGTGCATCCGTCGCGGATCGATGACCTGAAGGCAAATGTGCGCGTCCTGCAGGATGCCTATCCCGGTATTGAGAACATTGAAGCGATTGCCGAACCGGGTATCGCAGATGACGCCTGCGTGATCGATTCTGCCATCGGCCAGGTGGAAGCCAGTATGTCCGGGCAGATCGAAGCATTACGATCAACTTTCGAACGAGTTTTTGGCTCAGCTCGTAGTGAAACCTATGAAGCATCGTCAGCGTCGCCTACCAGCAGACCGCAAGCCGGAACCAATGATCAGGTCGCGACACCCACCGCCGAATTCTCGGGAGCGTGATCATGCTGCAGCCATCCTGGCGTGGAAAATATATCGAGTTGTGTGAGGGCGTCTTTCGCGAGCTCGGCTTTCCGCCACCGCCCATGCTGCATGAAGACAGCTTGCCCTTGGCGATGGAACTCGAGGTCGATCAATCTGCATTCGAGTTGCTGCATTCTCCCAATGCGATGGCATCGCGTATTTTGATCGCATGCAGGCTTGGGGAAGTCCAGCCTGACATGAGCACCAAGGGGCTGCTGGCCATGCTGAAGGCGAACCTGACTCTGGCTCGGGCGCACGAAGCTGCATTTGGCATCACTCCTGATGGTAATGAAGTGCGCTGCCTGTACTACGAAGACCTGGAGCAGGCCCGCCCGCAGTCCTTGCTGGAGAAGATGCGCCGGGTGGCGCCAGATGCGCGCAATTGGCATGACCGTTTCGTTGAAGAAGGTACGAGAGCTGCTACCGGACATTCGATGGCAGCGCTGGCTTTGCCCTGATCGTTCATATTGAAGGAATCTGAATACCATGGTCGATGCCTACCAATGCCGTCAGCGCTTCCTGCAAGTCGTCGATGAATTGCGGGCCGCGCTCGGTTACGCGATGCGCGACCAGGATCCGGAGCCGGGAGAAGAGCTTGCAATGGAAATGATGTACGGGAATTTCGACTTTGCGGTCGTTCACTCGTTGAAAAACCAGCCGGGAAGGGTATTGATCGAATGCCAGTTTGGCGAGATTCCCGAAGGACGCTTCGATGCCATCGTTCGGCGCCTGCTGGAAATGAATTCTGCGCTGGCAGAAATCGATGGCACTGTTTTCTGTCTCGATGCAGACGGGAAGTCGGTCATCTACACCTTATCCCAATCGTTGGAAGACATGAGCGGTAGCAGCTTGCTGTCGAAAATGACCGAGATCGTCTGGCACGGCCGTCGCTGGCTGGAGACGCGCTTCCTCAAGCAAGAAATACAGCAGGAATCGGAGCGACTCGATCCACTGCAACTCGCCTGAACATTCAAGCCTTAACGTCAAAGGACACCGCCATGCTTCCTTATCAACAAGGGCAAGGGAATTTACCTCAACAGCCACCTCCGGCGGCTCTGCCGGGCCAGAACCCCGTTCAAGTTGCTCCCCAGCAGCCGCCTGTCGTTCAAATGGCAAATGGGCAGCAATTTCCGGCAGGGTTTATACATAATGTGCCGCCCGTGCAGAATCCTCAGGCGGGACATATACAAGACGATTGGAATCAATCTGTGGCTCAACTCAATAATGAGCTCAGGCAGGTACGGGATGCGATGGCTGACCTGCTCACGGAGATCAGAGCCCTGATTCAGGACTACAACCTGCAGACCCAGTTGTCTCAGGTGTCGACTGCAGTGGATGCGTCTCTGAATGCTGTCGGCGAGGCGTTTCGCAGCACTGACATGGTTGGGCAAGCGATGAGCGTCGTTGATACCACCGGCTGGCCTCCGCAAGCCGTCCAGAGCTTCAATCACAGCATGAGCAAGTTCCAGCAAAAGCTGGCTCAGGCCAGGTTGCCTCTCCCTGCAAATCCGCCCGTTCTCGTTCCAGGAGTTGGTAATCAGGCTCAACCGCCGGCACAAATTCACGCGCCGGTGCCGGGGCAACCTCAGCCTCAGGGGCAGGTGCCGGTGCAGGGGCAACCTCAGCCTCAGGGTCAGGCGCCGGTGCAGGGGCAACCTCAGCCTCAGGGTCAGGCGCCGGTGCAGGGGCAACCTCAGCCTCAGGGTCAGGTGCCGGTGCAG
>JACCDY010110637.1_pt1 | contig 10404 bp, 11 predicted proteins | sample 7446391 | NCBI WGS metagenome assembly JACCDY01 (sample SAMN15323451, study PRJNA562643) | freshwater metagenome | isolation source: river surface water | place: USA:Blue River Watershed | collected 2017-08-18
GTTTGATTGGCAGCGATGCTTCGCACGCCTGGGTGTCGGTCTATGTGCCCAACGACTTAGACGATGCCGCTGAAACCGCCAAGACCGGCGCACTCGCCACACACGGCCAGTGGTTTGACCTTGACCCCACCAACAACCGCTGGGGCTTAAGCTCACCCGGCATCGACTACGTGACCTTGGCGATTGGCCGCGACTATGCTGATGTATCACCTGTGCGTGGCGTGATTCATGGCGGGGCTAGCCACACGTTGGAAGTGGCTGTGACGGTGCAACCGGCTTCTGAGTTGGCAGCAGCTTCTGTGCAAACGCAAACACAGTCGCAATCGCAAAGTCACAGCGAAGCACTCTGAGCTTCGGCACACACGTCGCACGCTCTTAAAATCAATGGATTCAAACAAGGAATCCAACATGAGCGTTTACGACAAACTCCAAGGCCTGAACATCACCCTCCCCCCCGTGGCTGTACCGGCTGCGGCCTATGTGCCATTTGTGCAAACAGGCAACTTGGTGTTTTTGAGCGGCCACATCGCCAAACAAGACGGCAAAGTGTGGACCGGCCAACTGGGCAAAACCATGCAAACTGCCGAGGGCGCACAAGCCGCACGCGCGGTGGCTGTGGACTTGCTGGGTACGCTGCATGCTGCGGTGGGCGACCTGAACAAAGTCAAGCGCATCGTCAAAGTGATGAGCTTGGTCAACTCCAGCCCCGACTACACCGAACACCATTTGGTAACCAACGGTTGCAGCGAACTGATTGGCCAAGTGTTTGGCGACAAAGGCGCTCATGCACGCAGCGCGTTTGGCGTGGCGCAATTGCCTTTGGGTGCTTGCGTGGAAATTGAGTTGATTGCTGAGCTGGCATAAAGCCAGTTAGATCAGCGCAAGGCCGCTGTGCAGGCTTTGAACTGGGCCATGGGTGGCTCAGTCTCTTTGCCTGAAGGCCCAAACTTAGACAGGTCTACCACCACAGATGGTTGCTTCGTCACCAATGGGAACAACAAGCTGAGATTTTTTGTCTCATCGCTCACCCAAGTTTGAAGCTCATGCTTTTTGGTGTCTTTGTACTCAGCGCACACATGGCCTTTTTTACACTTTTGCTTATGCTCTGAGTAGCGTCGCACGCTGACGTCTTCCACACCTAGCTCAATGCGTGGAATGGGAAACGGTTTGACGTCTTTTCCGCCGGGTGTGAGCTGGTGGTTTTGTCCGACCACCGTCAACACCATATCTTTGCCTTTTTCACGCTTGGCCACGACAGAACCGGTGAACGCAAACTGGGTGTGCTTTTTATTGAACTTGCTGGTGTACACATGCATCAGCGTGAGCTGACAGCTGGGCTCTTTTTTGTTCTTTTTGTTTTCTTTGAACACCATGCGCGAAGCGTCGCTCGACATATTCGGCGACTGCGCATTGCGCGCCGCCTGTGCAGAGGTAGTCACTACCAGACCGCAAACGAGCGCGCAATAAGCAACCAGAGCCTTGCGGCTCTGGACCTTGAACAACCGGCTCATCAATCTGCCGTGAAGATGCCGCTGACGCTGTGCAGCTGATCCAACGCCATGCCGCAACCGCGCGCCACGCAAGTGAGCGGGTCTTCTGCAATGAGCACTGGTAGGCCAGTTTCTTCTGAAATCAAACGATCTAGATCTCGCAGCAAAGCGCCACCGCCGGTGAGCATGATGCCGCGCTCAGCGATGTCTGAACTGAGCTCGGGTGGCGTGCTTTCCAAAGCAATCTTGACGGTAGACACCAGGTTGTTGAGTGTGTCCGTCAGGGCTTCTAAGATTTCGGTGGAGCTGATGACAAAGCTTTGCGGCACACCTTGACTGAGGTTACGCCCCGTGATTTCCATCTCCATCACTTCACCAGTAGGGAATGCGCTGGCAATTTCTTTCTTGATGCGCTCGGCCGTTTGCTCGCCAATGAGCATGCCAAAGTTGCGGCGGATGTAGTTGACGATGGCTTCGTCAAACTTATCGCCACCAATACGCGCGCTGTTTTTGTAAACCATGCCGCCCAAGGACACGATGCCCACCTCGGTGGTTCCGCCACCAATGTCGACCACCATCGAGCCACAGGGCTCGGTCACGGGCAAGCCTGCGCCAATGGCTGCGGCCATCGGCTCTTCAATCAAATACACCTCTGATGCACCAGCCCCTAAAGCCGATTCACGAATCGCACGGCGCTCGACTTGGGTGGAACCGCAAGGCACACAAATCACTATGCGTGGGCTGGGCTTGAACAACATGTGCGGATGCGCCAGCTTGATGAAGTGCTTGAGCATCACCTCGGTCACGGTGAAGTCGGCAATCACCCCGTCTTTCATGGGGCGAATAGCTTCGATGCCCGTAGGCACGCGACCCAACATGGCTTTGGCATCGTTGCCAACCGCCAACACCGAAGTCTTGCCGTTGAACTTGCCTTCTTTTTTAATGACCACCACCGATGGTTCATCTAAGACGATGCCCTGCTCTTTTGTGTAAATGAGGGTGTTAGCCGTGCCTAAGTCAATTGCAATGTCGGTGGAGAAGAATTTAGTAAATTTAGAAAACAAAATAACCTCGCGTGCTGGAGTCGTCGCGCAAAATTATCGGTAAATTAACAAAAATGATCCATACACCGCAAGGCGTATAAATCTTTGAATTTAAAAATAAATTACCTAATTGGTATTCAGAAATTGGTGTTCAAATAAAAATGGCGCCCTTGGGCGCCACAAGAAAATAACAAAGGATCAGGCTTTCACCGCACGGAATCCTGAATACATGCGCGAAGCTGGCCGACTGCGCTGTTCGGCTTCTTGGGCCAGCTGAGCGCGAATACGATCGAATGTTGCTTTGATACCGGTGTTTTCACATGAAACTATTTTGAAGCGACGCTCCACGGCAACATTAGGCGATTCGATCTGAACAACTGATTTATCCAATTGAGGCTCCTGAGAACTTTGTAGAGAATCAACGCACCAGCTTTGCAATTGGTGTACAAATTTTTAAAAAAATATCAGATGCTTACATAAGTAATTGATTTACTTATAATTTTTTACAAACTTCCACCATCAAACACCTTGAAAAACGCCCTAACACCCCCCCAAGATCTGGGCCAGAACACGCATGACAAATGGATTTGGTGGGTCTTAAGTAGCCATGTTTTAGCTTGGGTCGTAGCGCATGGAATAGCCGATACTAATTTAGATAGCTATTCCGACATGCTAGAAAACTATGCATGGGGACAAGAGCTCATGTGGGGAAGTGCGAAACACCCGCCTCTATTCGCTTGGGCTACAGGCATTTGGTTTGGCCTCTTGCCTACCATGGATGTGTTTTATCACTTGCTGTCATACATCAATGTGGCAGTTGGCTTGCTGGGGGTCTACCGCTTGGCTCACGCCATCGATCGATCCGACCTTGCGTTACCAGCCGTGCTGCTCTTGTGCATGGCTTTTCCATACAGTACCTTGGCTGTGAAATTCAATGCCAACGCAATCTTGCTCAGCGTTTGGCCCTGGGTCACGGTGGCATGGGTACATAGCATTCGTAAGGCTGGTCGAGAAGGGCTTATTTGGTCTGCAGCATTAGGTATTTTGTCGGCTTTGGCGATGTTGGGTAAATATTACAGCGGTGTATTTTTATTGAGCCTATTTTTAGCAGCCTTGGCCTCGAGCGCAGGACGCCGGTGGTTCATCACGCTTAAACCATGGCTAGCTTTGCTGGTCTTTGGTCTTTGCCTGCTTCCACACATCCATTGGCTACGGGAGCATGACTTTGTGACGCTTCATTACGTCAGCGAGCAGGGCATTGAAGATGGTGTGAACTGGCGCTTGCTCAGTAAGTTTGCTTTTGCCCCCATCGGATACTGGCTCATACCTTGGCTGCTGTGCACGGCGTTGCTTGCGCCAAAAGAAGCATCGATCAGGCAAACAATTCGTACTTGGCCCTCGCGTATGTGGCGTGCTTGGTGCCCTAGAGGTTGGGATGACACTCTGTTTTGGTTCGCTATGTTGCCGTGGGCCATCACACTCTTATTTGGCATTTCGGGATTCGTAGAACTCTCACTGCCATGGGCTATCCCTATCGGATATGGCTTTTCTCTTCTTTGGCTGCGCAACCTTAGCCATCATGAACAAATGCCAACACTTGCAGTTCAGCGCTTGCTCAAATGTTTGAAGGTCTGGTTTGTAATCGTTGTCTTAGTTAGCCCGTGGTACGCATGGCATCAAGCTCAAAAGGGCACAGAAAACCACTATCTACCAAGACGCGAGGCAGCCACAGCTATTTTGCAAACATGGAAAGAGCGGCATCCAAGTGTGTCACTTGAATGGGTGGGTGGTCACTGGGCTGAAAGTGCTTTGCTGGCCTTTTATGGCGACGATACATTGCAAGTTGTACCAGATGTACCAGATCAATTTCCAGCCACGGTTAACCCTTTGCCAAATTGGCAATTAAGAGCAGGGTTATTGCTATGCCCCATGGGCCCGGTGAGCACCCCCATCGACACAGACTGCCCTCAACGCATGCAATCGTGGTTAGTCTCTCACGGGCAAAATACCACTCCAGTAGCAATCGTTGTCAAAAGTCAAGGCGTGCGTTTTCCTCTGGAAAAGCCGTTCGCTTATATGGTCTTTGAGTATTTACCGAAGAAACCTCAGTAAAAAAGCCACCCTTAGGTGGCTTTTTCATGAGTCAAAACGATCAACGGACCACAGCAATTTGATCGCGTTTGCCGGCTTTGAATGTGTAAAGCGTCAAAGCGCCATTTTTGATATCACCTTTGGCATCAAAAGAAATCGTGCCCGTTACACCTTTGTAGCCTGTCGTCTTAGCCAGTTCAGGCAAATACTTCGCAGGTTCAGTGGACTTGGCACGCTGCATGGCATCCACCATCACAAAGACTGCGTCATACACATAAGGCGAATACAGCTTCACATCATCATTGAAACGCTTTTTAAATTTGGCGCTGAAGTCGTCCATGCCTTTTTTCAGCGCACCGTCCACGCCACCTGCTTCAGCACACACCACTTGGCCATCAGCCATGGCGTCACCGGCAAGCTTGATCATTTCGTTGGTACAAATACCATCACCGCCCATGAACTTGGCTTTGATGCCAAGCGATTTCATTTGTTTCATCATGGGGCCGCCCACCGCATCCATGCCGCCAAAGAAAATGATGTCCGGCTTTTTGCCCTTGAGGGTGGTCAAGATGGGCATGAAGTCGGTGGCTTTGTCGGTCGTGAACTCGTGAGCGACCAAATTGCCGCCTGCGGCTTTGACCGCTTTTTCAAACTCTTCAGCCACGCCTTGACCGTACGCGGTGCGGTCATCGATCACAGCAATTGATTTGCCTTTGAGCTCATTGACAGCATAGCGACCCAATGTGCCCCCCAGATGCACGTCGTCAGCCACAACGCGGAAGGCTGTTTTGTAGCCTTGGCGCGTGTACTTGGGGTTGGTAGATGAGGGAGAAATCTGAGGAATGCCCGCATCGCTGTAAATCTTGGAAGCGGGAATGGTGGTGCCTGAGTTCAGGTGCCCAATCACACCACTGACTTTGGCATCGACCAGTTTCTGAGCAGCAGCTGTGCCCTGCTTGGGGTCGGCGGCATCGTCTTCAGCCACCAACTCGAATCTCACTTTCTTGCCGTTGATGCTCACACCCTTGGCATTGAGCTCCTCAATGGCCAAGCGTGCGCCCCACTCGTTGTCTTTGCCCAAATGGGCAATCGCACCGCTGACTGGGCCTACATGGCCAATTTTGACCACTTGTTCTTGCGCTGAAGCTAGGGTGCTCAAAGCGGCCAGGGTTGCAACGGCTGTCAGTTTGAAATTGAGATGCATGCAAGAACTCCTAAATGGTTAAACACAGAGAAAAAATCAGGCCGAAGTTTCCTTCAACTTCAAATCATGCCGCGTGATGGAATACCCGCGATCGGCATAGTGTTTCCAGCGTTGACGCGCCAACTGGCGATCTTCGTCGTCCAGCGTGACCACCTCAATGGTGCGCTCAAAACGTTCATAGCCCGCAACCACTTCGTTGCCTAAATTCAAAAGCACTTGGTAGTGCGGCAACTCGGGACCACCTTCAATCTTGGCAGCCAGCACAATGGGCGAAGCCATCAGCTGCTCGGCGGGGCTGCCCGCACGGCAATGCGCCAAAAACTCATGCGGCGAAAACGTCCAAAGCTGTGTGTCTAACGCTTGCAGGGATGCAGGTGCACCTGTCACCACAACCTTTGCGCCACTGGCTACAGCCTTGCGCAGCAAGCGGCAGGCGTAGACCAGTTTGTCGGGCGCGTTGAAGTGAAAAGCGATTTCGGTCATTTCGCTTTGGCGGTACCTAGCAAGTACTGAAGCAGCAAACCCACAGGTCTACCCGTTGCGCCTTTGGCAGCGCCGCTCTTCCATGCGGAGCCTGCGATGTCCAAATGTGCCCATGGGTAATCGTTGGCAAAACGCTGCAGGAATTTGGCCGCGGTAATGGAGCCCCCCTCACGCCCAGCCACGTTGGCTACATCGGCAAAGTTTGACTTGAGGCCTTCGGCGTACTCATCGTCCAAAGGCATGCGCCAGCAAGGATCGAGCGCGGCTTCACCAGCTGCAAACAGCGCATTGGCCAACTCGTCAGATGGCGAGAACAAGCCACTGCGCACATGCCCGAGCGAAATCACACACGCACCGGTGAGCGTGGCGATGTCAATCACGGCGCGAGGCTTGAAGCGCGTAGCGTAGGTCAAGGCGTCACACAAAATCAAACGGCCTTCAGCATCGGTGTTAAGCACCTCGATGGTTTGGCCACTCATGCTGGTAATCACATCACCGGGCTTGAGGGCTGTACCGTCTGGCATGTTTTCACAGGTGGGAATCAGACCAACGACGTTGATGGCCGGTTTCAAGTGCGACAACGCTTCAAACGTGCCCAGTACGCTTGCTGCGCCACACATGTCGAACTTCATCTCATCCATGCCGGGCCCCGGCTTGAGCGAAATACCACCGGTGTCAAAAGTAATGCCTTTTCCCACTAATACCGTAGGTGCCACAGACTTGGCTGCGCCGTTGTATTCCAACACAATAAAGCGCAAAGGCTCCACTGAGCCACGTGCCACAGCTGCGAAAGATCCCATGCCCAATTTCTCAATTTCTTTGGGCCCCAAGACCTGACACTTGATACCTGATTTTTTGCCCAAAGTTTTGGCAACACCTGCCAAATGTGTGGGAGTTGCATAATTTGCAGGTCGGTTGCCCCACTCTTTTGCCAACGATACACCGGCCACTTGGGCTTTGGCCCATTCAAAAGCAAACTTTGCAGCCTTGACTTTTTCTGCGCTAGGCAAGGCTAACGTTACTTTTTTGAGCGTTGATGCCGGTGACGATGGCTTGGTTGTCGTATAAACATAACTCGCATCTGCAACAGCTTGAGCGGCAGCGAGCAAACGTTGGTCTTCAGCATCAGGCAGATATACGGTCAAATGTGAAGGCTTTGTTGCCTTTACTCCTGCCACAGCAGCAGCCACCGCTTTGCGCACTTGAATGGCTGAGCCATCCGCACAAGACACTAAGACCACACGGATGGCACTCACGCCTTGAGGCCTCCAGACTATGAGCTGCTTTGCCGGCGTTTCATCCAAGTCGCCAGTTTTGCGGGCCTCAGAAATAAGTTGCGCCAAAACACTTTTTGTAGGCTTGTCCTTAGCAGATACCAAGATAATCAAAGCATCTGTTTTGTGCGTAGCCGCTGCGTGTAAATCTAGGGTCTTGAGCTCGAAGTTCATAATTGGGGTTTTCCTCTGTCGCTAATGTTATTCCATTCCTCTATTCGCAACGAGCTGGCACGCAGCTTTGGAGCCACTTTAGTGGTACTGGTCACCATTGTGATGACCATCATGCTCATTCGCACATTAGGGCAGGCCTCGCAAGGCAGTGTCAATCCATCAGAGGTGGGGTTGGTGATGGGCTACACCATGCTTGGGCACTTACCCACTGTGCTCACCATGAGTTTATTCATCGCGTCGGTAGGAACCTTATCACGCAATTATTTGGAAAGCGAAATGGTCATTTGGCTGGTCAGCGGCAAAGGGTTGAGAGCTTTTTTGGCACCCATGCTGCGCTTTGCTTGGCCCATGCTGCTTACTGTCGGTGTATTGGTGTTGCTGGTTTGGCCATGGTCTAACCAGCAAATCAGCGAACTCAAAGAGCGCTTTGAGCGACGTGGAGACCTAGAGCGTGTATCACCAGGGCAGTTTCAAGAGTCAGCCAATGGTTTACGCGTTTTCTTTGTCGACAAAGAAAGTGTTGAAAACAAAACCGGTAAAAACGTTTTCATCTCGTCCACCGACCATGGCAAGCAAGCCATGACATCGTCAAAAACAGGGCACATCGAGCTGATCGATGATGAGCGCTTCCTGATTCTGGACAACGGACAGCGTGTTGAACAAACAATCGGCGAAGCTGAAATCAAGATCAGTGAGTTCAAGCTCTACGGCACACGCATCGGTCAAGACGTCAAAGCAGCTTCAATCACTCCCGCAAAAGCAACAAACACTTTGACACTGATACAAAACCCTAGCCCTAGCAACTTGGGCGAGCTAGCCTGGCGTCTGGGGATGGCCATGGCCGCATGGAATTTTGTCGTGATTGCGTTGGCCATCACCAGCGCCAACCATCGCGTGGGGCGAGGCGGAAATTTGGCTCTAGCCCTTTTCATCTTCGTGGTGTATTACAACTTCATCAACCTTGGACAAAGTTGGATAAGCTCAGGAAAAGTTCAATTTGCGCCCTTTTTGATTATTCTTCACGGCGGCGTTTTCTGTGTAGCACTGATGTGGCTCACTGTACGGCATAACAACTGGAACTGGCGTCAATTGCTGCGCCCCACAAATCACACAGCAACTCGCTCATGAAAACATTACGTCGATTGATTTACGGTGAAGTATTGGTGGCTGTAGGGTTTGTCACCCTTGGTTTTTTGGGCTTATTCTTTTTCTTTGACTTCGTTGATGAGCTGCAAGGAGTAGGAAAAAACAACGGGGCGTATCAACTCAAACACGCACTGACGTACGTACTACTTTTAATCCCTAGCCACTTGTATGAGTTGCTACCGATCACCGTTCTAATTGGCACCATTTTTGTCATGGCGCGGTTAGCACAGAGCTCTGAATTCACTATCCTACGCACCAGTGGCCTTGGCCCTGTGCTGGCGTTGCGAAACCTTCTCGGGCTTGGCTTAGCGTTTGTAGTGCTAACCTTTGCAGTGGGGGACTATCTATCGCCCTTATGTGACCGCTACGGCCAATTACTAAAGTCTCGCTACCTTGGTCAAATCAAAGTTGGACAAACAGGTGCATGGTTGCGTGAACGTCAAGGCGAAAACAACTACGCTGTCAATGTGACGACCCTCACACCAGAAGGCAACCCAAGCGGCATTCGTATTTTCGAATTTAACAAAGATGGGCAATGGGTTGCTCTGATTAAAGCTCGTGATGGATTGATTGGTAACAACGACACTTGGACACTTCAACAAGTCGAACGTAACCAACTCAACCGTGCCATTACTGGCGAATCCACACTACAACGAACGCATGCGTCAACCGAGACGTGGAACACAGGCATCACATCGGAAATGGTTTCGGTCGCTTTGCTCAAGCCAGAGCGTATGGGAACTATCGACCTGTTTCAATATATCCGCCATCTGAGCTCCAATGGCCAAAGCACACAGCGCTTTGAAATTGAATTCTGGAAAAAAGTGTTTTACCCACTTAGTTGCCTAGTCATGGTGGTTCTAGCCCTCCCCTTTGCGTATTTGCATTTCCGAAGCGGCAACATTGCCAGTCACGTATTTGGTGGTGTATTGGCAGGCATCAGCTTTTTTCTTCTCAACAACGTTTTTGGATATATCGGCAACATCAATAACTGGGCACCCTGGTTTGCCGCAGCAGCACCAGGCATACTCTATTCACTGGCTTCTCTTGCAGCTTTTGGCTGGTTAGTCGTTCGACAATAAAGTCTCATGCACGCAATTATTCTGTTCGCCCACGGCTCTCGTGACCCGCTTTGGCATAAACCAATCCAATCAGTGGCTGCGCGAATTACTCTGCAATCACCTAGCACGGTGGTCCGCTGCGCATACCTCGAGTTGACAGAACCAGATCTCCCTTACGTCGCAAAGACATTGGTATCTGAAGGCGCCACTAGTTTATGTATCGTGCCCATGTTCTTGGGCGTAGGTAGACATGCACGCGAGGACTTACCCAAGCTCGTCAATCTGCTTAGAGTTGAACATCCATTGGTTGAAATACGCTGTCAGCCAGCCGTGGGAGAGCAGGACGTGCTCCTTGACTTACTCGCCCAAATTGCACTCGAGCAGCACTCTTAATTTCCAATTGATTGGTCTGGGAGCTCCATAAGGAGCTATTTCACA
>JACCDY010480613.1_pt1 | contig 10404 bp, 10 predicted proteins | sample 7446391 | NCBI WGS metagenome assembly JACCDY01 (sample SAMN15323451, study PRJNA562643) | freshwater metagenome | isolation source: river surface water | place: USA:Blue River Watershed | collected 2017-08-18
AGCATCAGCAACGGCAACATCAATATCAACTTTAAGTGGTAGTATTGCAACTACAAACAACACTCAAACTGATAATATTACAATCGCTACACAGGCAGCAGCTGGGGCATTTGCATCTGCATCCGCTTATAGTGGTTCGTTCTATACTACAATCAATACATTGAGTGGTTCAATTGCAACTACTAATAACACTCAAACTGATAACATTACAATCGCCACTCAAGCAGCAGCTGGAGCATTCGCTTCTGCATCCGCTTATAGTGGTTCGTTCTACACTACAATTAACACTTTAAGTGGTAGTATAGCAACAACAAACAATACACAAACTGATAACATTACAATAGCTACACAAGCTGCCGCTGGAGCATTCGCATCGGCATCGGCTTATAGTGGTAGTGCAGCAACTGCGTTAAACACTTTGAGTGGTTCAATCGCAACAACGAACAACACTCAAACTGATAACATTACAATAGCTACACAAGCGGCTGCTGGAGCATTTGCATCTGCAAGTGTATATAGTGGTAGTGCAGCAACCGCACTAAACACATTAAGTGGTTCAGTTTATACACAATTCTCCGCAAGTGTAGCTGGTGAAACTGCGTTAAGTGCATCGTTAGCAGGTAGAGTTGTAACATTAGAAGGTTCTGGTTCAATCCAAGCGGTAGGAACTAAAAACGATGTAACATTTAATAGTTTAACAACAACCAATGATGTAATAGTTGGTGGTAATTTAATAGTACAAGGTGATACTACATCCCTAAATACTGGACAACTTTATGTAGAAGACAAACTAATCACATTAGCAAGTGGTTCTACATCATCGGCAACATCTGATGGCGCTGGTATTGAGGTTGCGGGAGCAGGTGCATCATTGAAGTATGTGCATGCTAGTACATCATTCAGTTCATCTGTAAATATTATAGCACCTGCGGTAACGGCATCACTAAATGTGCCGGGAGGTTCTTCAACTAAACGATTGGCGTTTAGAGGTTTAACCGATAACATTGAGTTTATAGCAGCACCTACAACGGCTGGTGATATTGCACAATGGAACGGAACTGATTTTGTGATGAGTAATACAATTGATGGTGGTTCATTTTAATAACGATTAGCCCTTCGGGGCTAATTTAATAAACTATATAGACACGAAAAACATCAATTAAAATGGCTGTACCAAATCAAAAAATACTACAAAGACGTTCAAATACATCGGGAAGTGTACCAACCACATCTTCATTATTTGTTGGTGAGATTGGATTAAACACTTACGATGGTAAAGCATACATCCATAAATCGGGTTCGTCTGAAAGTATTGAGCAGTTAGTAACTACTAATAGTGAAACTGTTGGCAATATTACGGTATTGGGTACTGGTTCATTTGATGAACTTGTTGTAAAGCAAGATTTAGATGTAACTGGTAGTATATTTGTAAATGGTGATGTTGTTGGTTTAGGTGATATTGATTTTGGTGGTTCGGTTACCGCTTCTTATTTTGTGGGAGATGGTAGTAGATTAACAAATGTTTTAATATCAGCAGCTAACAATTACGATTTTAATACAGACCCATCAGCTGGATACATTGGATATTTAGAAAATAGTGGTTCTCACATTCATAATATCACACCAACTGTAAATGGTATTGATATAAAGTACGATGGTACAAAGTTTGCAGAAATATCGGTAACAAACGGATTTAGTGGTTCTCTTTATGGAATTGGTGATGTATTAGCATTCTCTGGTTCAGTAGCAAGTAGATTAGCAGCAGTAGAAGCTGGTATAGATGCTGGAACATTCTAAAAAATAATCTTTTATTAAAAAACTTATATTTATAGGGGTAGTATATACTACTCCTTTTTTTGTTTATATAAACACCCAACGAACCTATATATGGCTCAATCTATTATACTAAAACGCTCTGCGCAAGAGGGAAAATCTCCCGATACCGCTTCATTAAATCTTGGTGAATTAGCAATCAATACCTATGATGGTAAAGTATTTTTAAAAAAATCAGGTTCGGTAGAGTCTATACAAAGTTTAGTAACAACAGATTCTTTAACAACAGGTTCAATATCTTTAACGGGTGATTTAACTGTATTAGGTACAGTAAACGCAAGACAATTTAATATATCGGTAATTTCATCATCGGTAATTTATCAATCGGGTTCAACTAAATTTGGTGATACATCGGATGATACACATTCATTTACTGGTTCAGTAAGTATAACCGGTTCAGTATCCGCATCTACATTTATTGGTGTAGGTAATCTAACGGATTTTAGTTCATCATTGGATGCTAGAATAAATAGTGTTTCATCTTCCGCTGGGAGTGGTGGTGGAAATACTTTTGATTTTAATTTAGAACCATCGGTAGGTGAAGTTGGTTTTATTGCTGATTCAACGGGAAATACACAAGTAATTCCACAATCAAGTTCAATAGAATTTAAAATAGCAAGTATATCTAATTTATCAATTAGTTCAACTACTATGAATGTAACAACTGGTAGTATTACTGCAAACTATATGCATCTTGCTAAATACATAAATAATGATGGAGATTTGGATTTTAATGTTTAATAAACAAAAAACTTATATTTATACACATACATACTAAAAGAAAGGTAAACTAGATGGCACTTAAATTTAGACGTGGGACAACCGCACAAAAATCAGGTTCGTTAGCATTCGGAGAGCCGTTTGTAAATACATCATTACAAACATTACAAATTGGTTTAGATGCTGGTGATGTTACTTTGGTAACTGCGGGAGCAAACCAATTCAACGGAAATCAGTATATTACTGGTTCAATCATACCAGCCGGTGCGGGTGTATATGATTTGGGTACATCAGCAAACTATTTCAAAGATTTATATATTTCAACCGCATCTATTAAAATAGTAGACAATGGTTCAGTAGTGGGTTCATTATCATCAAACGCAAGTGGTGATTTTAAGGTTAGTGGTGAAGTTAGTGGTAGTACAATAGCTGGTTTAGGAAACGCAACACAATATAGTGCATCTGTATTTTCTAATCACGCTAAATTAGCATCTCCAAATACATTTACAGCCAATCAAACAATAACTGGTTCGGTGTATGTTAGTGGTGATTTAATCGTACAAGGTTCATCATCATTACAAAACATAACTGCATCTGCGGTAGATATTGGTACAAACACAATAGTATTAAACACAGATACACCATCCGTTAGATTTGGTGGTATTTCTGTAAGAGATAGTGGTTCAAATGCGGGAACCGGTTCATTATGGTGGGACTCGCAAGATAATCATTGGATTTACGAACATCCCGCGGATAGTGGTGCACCTTACAATTCTGCAATTCTTATATCTGGTCCAAAAAATAGTGGTTCATTGGGTGAGGAAGTTGGTTTAACAACTAACAAAATACAAAAAGCAGTTGGTGATGACCACATTGGTGACTCAAATATTTCAGATACTGGTACATTAGTAGCAATAGTATCAAATACGGAAATAACAGGTTCTCTTGGTGTAACTGGTTCAATTGGTGTAGTTGGTGATTTAACAATCAACGGAACAACATACACCGCAGCAACATCGGGTACATCTGGAGCAACGGGTTCTAATGGAGCAAACGGACCGCAAGGGGCACAAGGACCAACAGGTGCAACTGGACCACAGGGTGCAGCTGGAGCACAAGGTTTTCAAGGTAGACAAGGACCAACTGGACCTACGGGACCAACAGGTCCAACTGGACCTACGGGACCAACTGGTAACCCATTTGGTGGTGGTACATTCACTGGTGGTATAGCAGTACAAGGAGCAATTACTGCAACTGGTGATATTACAGCATACTACTCTGATAATAGATTAAAAGAAAGAATCGGTAATATTGAAAACGCATTATCAAAAGTGCAACAATTGAATGGTTTTCACTATGTAAATAACGAAACCGCAAAAGCATTAGGTTATACATCAGAGCAAATGCAAGTTGGAGTATCCGCACAAGAGGTACAATCGGTAATGCCGGAGGTAGTAGAGATAGCACCAATAGATAGATTAGTATTAGAGAGTGGTGAGATAATATCAAAGACTGGTGAAAACTATTTAACTGTTAAATACGAAAAGATTATACCTTTAATCATTGAAGCAATCAAAGAATTGAAAGCTGAATTAGATGAATTAAAGAATAAATAATTTGGAATTATGAAGAATAAATCGTAACTTTATATGTTTATTATTAAAATTGTAGAGTTATGATTTATTTATTCATTGGACAGCCGGGAAGTGGTAAGACCACAATGGCAAAAATGTTACAAATGTATCTTGGTCATCATATGTTTCACATTGATGGTGATAAGATGCGTAAGTTATTTCCAAATACCGATTATACAAAAGAAGGTAGAGTAAGAAACATTGAGAAAGCATTTGATGTAGCTCGATATTTAGTCTCTGAAAACAAAAGTGTAATCATATCAATGGTAGCACCTTACAGAGAACTTCGTGAAGCATTAAAACGGGATTGTAATGTAAAAGAAATATATCTTTACACTACAAAACAAAGAGGAAGAGAAACCTACTTTGCAGAAGATTTTGAAGAACCATTAGAGGACTTTATTTCAATTTGCACGGATGGTGAACCAAGAGAAACATTTAGAGAAATTAAAAAAGTTTTATATTTATAGGTAAATAAAGTAATTAGTATATGGCATTACCATCGGGACAAATATCAATTTCACAGATAAACGCAGAATTATCTAGAAGTAATAGTAATAGTTCATTACGAACATTATCAGCAGCAGTTGGATTTTCTCAACCTGATAAAATGAGTGATTTTTGGGGATATTCTTCATTCTTCGCACAAGGTGGATATTATTATACATCTGGTGGAAGTAATTACCACGTATTTGATGGTCCTGGAACATTTAACACTGGTGGTGGACGTTCATTTGGTGTACTAATTGTAGCTGGTGGTGGAGCCGGTGGTGGTGGTAACTATTGGGGTGGCGGTGGCGGAGGAGCCGGTGGTGTTATTGAAACATCCGCCTATCTTTCTTCTCCACAATCCATTACAGTAGGTGGTGGAGCTGGTGGCGTACAATTTGGTAGAGGTCCAAGTGGTGGTAATTCATCTGTAAGTGGTGTAGGAACTGCTATTGGCGGCGGTGGTGGTGCTTCGTTTGGTAGAGGAGCTGGTCCAACTGGTGGTTCTGGTGGTGGTGGTTCTCGTGGTGGATATGGCGGAGGACCTGGTCCTGGTACATCTGGACAAGGAAACCCTGGAGGACAAGGAGCACCAACTGGTAACGCTGGTGGTGGCGGTGGTGGATATGTAAATGGTGGTACACCTGCTGGACAAGGTGGTCATGGTGGACAAGGTGGGGGATTTTTCTTTGGTGGTCCAAATTCATTTCCTGCTGGAGGTGGTGGCGGTGGAGGTTATTACAACGCATCATCGGGAAACGGTTCAGGTGGTAATGGTGGTGGTGGTAGAGGCGTAATATGCTATGCATTTAGAAATGCAACAAGTGGTACTGATACAACTGGTGGTGGTGCAGGGCAAGGTTGGACAGGTGGTTGGTCCGGATATGACCAATCGGGTGGACAAGCGATAGCAAATGGTGGTAACGGTAGAGTTGTTATTCGTTGGTCTTAAAATTAAAAAATAAATTAGTAATATGGGACATTTTGCATTAGTAGATGAGAATGGTATAGTTCAGCAAGTAATTAAGGCAGAGCAAGAAAATATAGATTCTGGTCTTCATGGAGACCCATCTCAATGGATACAAACTTCATATAATACATACGCTGGCGTTCATTACGATTCCGAAACTGGAATACCCGATGGTGGTGATGCTTTACGATATAATTATGCAATGATTGGTGGACATTATGATGCCGAGGCAGATGCTTTCTATCAAGCACAACCATACCCAAATTGGGTATTAAATACGTCAACATATACATGGGAGCCACCCGTACCACAACCATCAGTTCCTCCGGGAGCACCTAATTATTGGGTATGGGCTGTTGTTCGTAATGAATGGGTTTACGATGAGCCACAAGCACCAACTGAATAATACTTAAAATAATTTGGTTATTAAATAAAAAAATGGTATATTTGTAGATAATATATCAAAGTTATAATGATAAAACGAGTATTTTATAATTCTTCTTTGCCAAGAAGTGGTTCTACCTTAATACAAAATATATTAGGACAAAACCCTGATTTGTACGCAAGTCCTTCATCTGGTATGTTTGATTTATTCATGCAAAGTAGAGAGAGTTTTACTTATGGTGAAAACTTTCAAGCACAAAATAGAGAAGAAACTTTATTAGGATACAAATCATTTCTTAAATCTGGTATAAATGGGTACTATGAGGGTATTACTAAAAAACCATATGCAATTGACAAATGTAGAGGTTGGTTAGCTGAATATAAATTCGTAAATGAGTATGACCCAAATCCAAAAATAATCTGCGTAATCAGAGATTTAAGAAGTATATTCTCTTCATTAGAAAAAAGATACAGAAATAATCCCCTTTTACATTTTAGTGTAACCGATTGGTCGGACCATAGAGGTATAAATACAATGCAGCGTATTCACAATTTGGCAATAGCACCTATAATGCAAGGTCAAATGTCTGGTATAAACCAAATGATATTGGAGAGATATGGTGATAAAATCCATTTTGTAAAGTTTGAAGAATTATGTAAATTTCCAAATGAAACAATGGAGGAATTATATAATTATTTGGAACTTCCATATTATCAGCATGATTTTGATAATATAGAGCAAATAACATTTGAACATGATGCATTTCGTAATCCATATGCGCATCACATTATACAAAATAAATTAACTACAATAAAAGAAGACTATATAGAAATACTTGGTGAAGAAGCATCAAATTATATAGTTAATAATTACAAATGGTTTTATAAATATTTCAATTACAAAATATAATATTATGTTAGAATTTTATCCAGTATATCCGGTCAATGACCAATTAAATCAAACTGATTTTTATTGGTTTGAAAAAGGTTTTAGTAATGTAGAAATCCGTAATGTATTGCGAGTTTCTAAACTTTATGAGTTTGAAGAAGGAAAGACACAATCCGAACAAAAAGAAGGTGAAAAAGATGAAAACCCAATTCGTAAATCAAATATTAAATGGATGACTCCTGCGGCCGACAAGACGGAATGGATTTATGAGAAACTTATGGGTATGACTTTAAGAGCCAATTTGGATTATTGGAGATTTGAATTAAATCATATAAAAGATTCTATACAATATACCGAATATAATGCAGATGTGGAAGGTAAATATGATTGGCATATGGATTTGGGACCTTATCCACATAGTACTAGAAAAGTAAGTATTACAGTACAATTATCAGACCCATCGGAATATGAAGGTGGTGATTTAGAATTTAATATGGGTGGAAAAATAGTAACTGCACCAAAAGGTAAGGGAGCAGTTGTATGTTTCCCAAGTTATTTATTACATAGAGTAACTCCTGTAACAAAGGGAGTTCGCAAAAGTTTGGTTCTTTGGGTTGGTGGTAGTGTTTTTAGATAATATATGAGATTCGCAGCTATTTACGATACGGATAATACTATAAATCAAACAAATTACTATGCATTTGATACTGCATTTAATCAGCAAGAATTGATATGGATTGATAACTTAAAAGAGTTATATCCATTTCAAAATGCTACAACTGTTAGTGATGAATCCAATGCAAATCCCGCCATCCGCAAATCAAATATAAAGTGGATTCATCACGATGAAAAATCCGCATGGGTGTATGATAGAATTAGAGATTTATCAATAGAAGCAAATAACTCAATATGGAAATTTAATTTACATAGTGTTTTAGATTCAATTCAATATACTGAATATTATGCAAATGGCGGACACTATGGTTGGCATACTGATATTGGACCTGGCTCAATAAGTCATCGTAAAGTTAGTATAACTATACAATTATCTGGACCGGATGAATATGAGGGTGGTGATTTTGATTTGTGGTATGGTAGCGAATTTATGACTATGGAAAAAAAGAAAGGTTCGGCTATATTATTTCCATCATTTACATTACATAGAGTAACACCAGTAACCAAAGGAGTTAGACGCAGTTTAGTTCTTTGGGTTGGTGGAGAAGCATATAAATAATATGAATAAATTACATTTTTGTATAGCAACTTTAACACATGATGGTGTAAAGCGTGATACGCAGTTAGAGCTTACAATAAATACATTTTTAGAAAATACTAATATTCCATTTGTAAAATGGTTTATTTTTATCAATGGTGAAAGTGAAGCCATATTTAATGTATGTGATACTCTTCGTACTAAATGGAAAGATAAGGTGGATATTATCCCAATTCAATCAAATATAAATTTGGGAGTTGGAGCTGGTATAAACCGATTGAACAATTATTGTAGAGATTACAAATACACTCTTTTTTTAGAAGGAGATTGGATTACTTTGCCTGAAAATATTGCTGGATTTGATAAAGATTGGGTAAATCGTTCATTGGAAATGATGGAAAAGAACGATATAGAACAACTACAATTACGCAAATACCAAAACGATACAGACGATAGGCAATTTGGATTTGGCTATTGGATTGCTGATAGAAATGTTGAAAGTGTAACTGATGAGTTTGTTTTCTTAAAAGAAAGAGATTATACCAATAATCCGCACATCCGTAAAAATTCAGTATATTATGATTTGGGAATTTTACCACTAAAAGAATTTTACGATGAAGATGGTAACCCAACTGAATTAAAAACATCTACACAATGGGGACAGGCTGAAATAGCAGCAGAAGCATTGGGTAAACAATTAAAATCAGCTTGGTTAAAAAATGGTATTATGGTACATTGTGACCATTGGCAATACGATGATAACTTTGATAAAGTAATTCAAGAAATAAAAGGTTGTGGGTATGAAACAAAATCTGCTATAACCTGCAAGTATGGTTTTACTTTTCCGAGAGAAGAGTTTTGCAAGTTTTGTGATAGTACAAAAGATTTTAAAGAGTTGGAAGAGCATAATTGGAGATTTGAAGCTAGTTTAAGATAATGGTATATCATATAATAACACGTTGTAGTAGATTAAATAATTTAGATAAAGTAAAAGAATCCATATTTGGTGATTATGGTGTAGATATAAAATGGCATATCATATTTGATACTGCTAGATTAAAAGATATTCCAGCAGATTTATTGTTTAGATTGAATGATGATAGAATACAATTACACTTTGTAGAAAGCAATGGTAGTGATTATCTTTATCCTCAAATGGGAGAAATCGCATCTAAATTTAATAATGGGTATGTAGTAATCGTAGATGATGATAATATAGTTCACCCGCAATTCTTTGATGAGGTTGAAAATTCAATTGAAGAAAGTAATGATACTCATAAAGTATTTGTAGTAAATCAATTTGTAGGTGGTAAAGATTTTACTGGTTTGGATGTTAGAGAAGCTAAACCAGAAAATATGAAATATCAAGGTGTAGATATTGCACAAGTAGTATTTCACCATAGTATATTTAATCAATACCAATTTACAGGTCATTATGCTGGAGATGGATTTCTAATAGAACAAATTCACAATGAAAATCCACAATGGTTTAAATATATAACAAAAGAATTGTGTTATTATAATCATTTAGAAAAAACACCAAAAGCAAGATTGCCAAAAGTATTACTAATAAGTGATAAACCAGCCGAATTAAAATCTTATGTAGCAGCTGATTATGAAGATGCTAATTTAGATACTATTCATTTAACAAACGATACCAATATAAGTGAAGTTTTGGCTGAAAAAAAGCCGGATGTAATTGTATCAATTGCAGATGATTGGAGAAAGTTTCCTAATTTGGCAAACCAACCCCTAAATGTTCGTAACAAATGGTTGGCATTTAAGGAGATAAATCAAAATACTGGACAAGATGCATATCAATGTGCTATGGAAACTATGTTGAGAATGGATAATTCACAACTTATTTCATATTTTACTCCAATATACAATACTGGTGAAAAATTATTAAACACTTACAAATCATTAAACGAACAAACCTACAACAATTGGGAATGGGTATTGGTAAACGATTCAACCGATGGTGGTAAAACACTTAAAATTGCAGAAGGTATTGCAAAAAATGACCCAAGAGTTAAGATATATGATTTTAGAGAAAAAAGTGGTGGAATTATTGGTGAAAGTAAATACAGAGCTGCAACTTTATGTAGAGGGTATTTACTTGCGGAGTTAGACCACGATGATTATCTAACACCCGATTGTACATACTACTTACACAAAGCATCACAACAACATCCGGAAATTGGTTTCTTTTATACCGATAACGCTGAATGTGATGAGAATTGGAACTCACTACATTATCCCAATGGTTTTG
>JACCDY010012721.1_pt1 | contig 10399 bp, 9 predicted proteins | sample 7446391 | NCBI WGS metagenome assembly JACCDY01 (sample SAMN15323451, study PRJNA562643) | freshwater metagenome | isolation source: river surface water | place: USA:Blue River Watershed | collected 2017-08-18
ACGACATAAAAAATCATGTTTAAATAATAATATTAGTAAGGTAATTTCTAAAAATAATGGTGATGAAAACATAAACTTAGAAAAGGAATTATTTGAAACTAAACTTAAATTGGAATATTCCGAAAAAGAAAAAGAAATGGCGGAGCGTGAGAAAGAACTTTATCAAAAATTAGAAAAAGAAAAATCTGAAATGCTCAATACTTTTATGGCAAATGCTAATAATCTTTTAAATAAAACAGTTGATAATAATAAAGTAACAACAGATGCCCTTAAAAGTGTATCTATGTCCGCTCTTAAGTATGCCAATGAAAAGTTCAAAAATACGCCTGCATTATTACCACTAGATAATTTTAATTTAAATGATTTAGATTTTGATGACGAAGAAGATAAAAAGAAATTAGTTGAAATATTAATTTATAATGCTAAGCAGAATTCTCTAGATAAATTATTAGGAGACCATATTGTAAAAGAATATAAAAAAGATAATCCAGAAGACCAAGTATTCCATACAACAGATTGTTCAAGATTAAATTATATTGTAAGAGAACTTATAGAAACAGCACTAATATGGTCAACTGATAAAAGTGGTATTAAAATATGTACATCTATAATAAAACCATTAATTAAGAAATGTATAAATGCTCTGTTAGAACATCAGAAATACTTATTACAAGAAATGACACGCGGTGAATATCAAGTGCAAAAAGATGTCGAAATAATAATAAATGTATTGATGACGATTGAATCAGGAAATTTAGAAACAGAAATTAATAAATATATTGCTCCATTTTTTAATTTGGATAAAAAGTAATATATGAATTAAAAAACTGAAAAATAAAATCAATACATAAATTATTTATTAATAATAAAATGATAAGAAATAGAATTAATTGTGATAAGGAAACACTTAATAAATTAAATAAAACTTATTCATGGATACCAAATGAAGAAAGTATTCGACCAAGTCCAGAAGATATTTCTAGAAAAAAAGACTTAATAGAAAATATAAATAAATCATGGTTATCTACAAAGGATTATATTTTACATACAATATTTAACGAAAGTAAAACTTCCAACCAATTTTTTAATTTTGTACTTCGATATGATTCCGATAAATGGATTTTTTCCGAATGTATATTTCGATATAATTTACCAAAATATGCAAATCATTATATTTTATGGTTTTCCGGACAGAACTACTATTATAATTTTGATGATGAAATTATAAATAAAAAAATAGAAGAAAATTTATTTGAAAAACTTGGATATAATAATTTTGATTTTGCATGGTATAAAAATCCAAAACCATCAGTACCTGAATTTTATCATATACAAGTATTTTGGATTTCTTTATAACAAAAAAAAATAATAAAAAAAGATGAATTTTTATTATTAAATTCATATTAATAATTAAATAAAATGGAATCATATCCTGATTTAATGGAAAAAGTAGATTTAATCTGTTCTGTTGGAGAAGAAGTAATTGATAGAGATAACTTAATTAATCTTTTGAAACATAAAAAAGAAATAGTAGCATATGATGGGTTTGAACCATCTGGAAGAATGCATATTGCACAAGGATTACTTCGAGCTCATAATGTTAATAAATTTACTAAATGTGGAGTAAAATTCAAGTTCTGGGTTGCTGATTGGTTTGCACTTATGAACCTAAAATTAGGTGGCGATATCAAAAAAATTCGTAAAGCTGGAGAAGATATGATTAAAGTATGGAAAGCTTGTGGAATGGATATGACTAATGTAGAAATTATATGGTCATCTGAAGAAATTAATAAGCGTTCAGATGATTATTGGAAGTTAGTACTTGATATTTCTACTAAATTTAATTTAACTCGGATTAAAAGATGTACTCAAATTATGGGCCGAGAAGAGTCTGATGAATTAGCAGCATCACAGATATTTTATCCAGTTATGCAATGCGCTGACATATTTTTCTTAGGTGTTGATATTTGCAGCCTTGGAAGCGATCAAAAAAAAGTCAATATGTTGGCACTTGAGTATTGTGATAAAATAAAAAGAAAAAATAAGCCAATTATTGTTTCACATCATATGATTATGGGCTTGGATGGTACTAAGATGTCGAAAAGCAATCCAGATAATGCAGTATTTATGGATGATAAACCGCATGATGTTAAGAGAAAAATTAACCAAGCATTTTGTGAACCAGGAAATATAGAAAAAAATCCATTATTAGATTGGATTAAACATATTATTTTTCCAATAGTAGGTGAATTTGTAATACCTGCAAATGAAAAATGGAATGAACCAGAGATTAATTATAATAATTATGATAAACTTGAAAGTGATTTTAAAGAAGGCAAAGTCCATCCCAAAGGTTTAAAAGATGGCATGGTAGTACATCTAAATAGATTATTAGAAAAAGTACAAGAAAATCTTAATAAATAGATTTATTATTTAAGAGTAAAAATATTAGTTTATACATAAATGGAAAATATATTAGAAGACTCTTTTTTTATCAATAATATTGAGGAATTAGAAGATATCAATTTTGAACAAATAAAACAAGAAATAGATTGGCAAAGTATGTATTCCCAAGGAAGCCCGGTACCAAGACTAATATCAATTCAAGGAAATATTATTGATGGATTAAAACCACTATATGGACATCCAATTGATAAACAACCTGAACTTGTACAAGTTACACCAACTATTGAAAAAATATCGAAAATATTTTCTGCAAAGTTACATCAAGATTTTAATCATGTTCTAATTCAATATTATAGAAGTGGAAATGATAATATAGGAGAACACTCTGATAAAACTTTAGATATAAAACATAATAGTAATATAATCAATTATAGTATTGGTGCTTCAAGAACGATGAAATTCAAACACAAAGATGTATCTAATTCAACACTAAATAAAAGCTTAAAACTTACTAATAATTCTGTTTTTATATTAGGTCCTATAACAAATCAAAAATATTTACATTCAATCAAACAAGATAAACGAGATAATAAAATTAAAAGTCAAGATGAACTAATAAATAATGGAGAGCGAATTAGTTTTACTTTTAGAAGTATTACTACTTTTATTACTAATAATAATAAAATTATTGGCCAAGGTGCAAAAAAAGATAATAATAATATAACACATGATAAAGAAGAAAAATTAAATATGTTAAAAGCATTTAGTTATGAAAATAGAAATTCCAATTTTAATTGGTTTGAAATCTATGGAAATGGTTTTAATTGTCTGGATTTATCATAATAAAAGAAAAAATTGAAATTTTTAAATATCTATAATGCCCTAATATACATGTAAGAAATTATCCAATCACAAAAATGCCAGAATCAAATAAGACAAACAACAAGGTTTACAAGACAACGCCTAAGGGCCCGAAGGTCATGACTGACGCCGAGTACCAACGCTGGCTTGACAATCTGACCCCGCAACAGCGCACGCACTACTTCCCAAAGAAGCGCTGATTTTTTATCTGTATAGTTGTATAGTTTAATGTAGTTATGTATAGTATAATAATACATTTTTTTTATTTTTCTTAACTTAACATATCATGAATAAAACTGAAGTATTAGCTTACATTTTAAGAAATATTATAACTTCAAATAATATTGAAATAGCAGATTATGCAATTATTTCAGGATACGGATTAAAGCAATTTAGAGAAGTTACTGATATAGATGTAGCAGTTTCTAAATCTTGTTTTGAAAAATTAAGAAAAATAAATTATTTAAAATTTGGAAAAACAAAAATTAGTAATACTGATAGATTATTTTTAGAATTACCTTTTATAGGTGATGGTGCTGAAATTGAATTTTTTGAATTAGAAAATAAAGGTTTTCCATCAAATAGATTTTCATTAAAAAATTTGCAAAAAAATAAGTATTTAACAAAAGATAATTTTGGGAATCCTTATATAAATTTAAAATGCGTTATTGATTTGTATTCAGATGTTAAATTTGATAAAAATAAAATTTATGTTGGTGATAATTACGAAATTAGTTTAGAAAGATTAGAAAAAAATATCAGCCACTTAAATATTTTATTAACAAAACAAAAAAAGTACAATAAACTTATAAAGGAAAAAATAAGTTTTTTAGAAGATATAAAGAAAAAAATTAAATAAAATTTGCATTTATTTTTTTATCTGATAACTTTGTAATAGCAATTTTAATTTGGACTTCATGATTAATTGTATAATTGCTATTTTTATTATTTTCTTTATCAAAAAGTTCTAGATAACTATCAGTAATATTAATACTAAATAAGTCTGCCATTTTTTTATCAAATAGTTTAATTGGAATAATACCAATTTGTTTGACAAATACATATACTTTATTGTTCTTAAAACCAATAATAGTACCATTATATTCACTGCATTCACTAAAATCATCACTAAAAATATTTGAATATAATCCTCCAGTTCTATTTATTTTTTTAATAAGTTTATTAGTTTTATTTAGATTATTAATATAATCAGTATTATCGTCAATTATAAAAGATGTTCCGCAATATTTATTTGATAGGATTCTATGAACAATAATATCAACATATCGACGCATTGGGGAAGTAAAATGTGTATATAAATCTTCACCAAGAGAAGAATGTTTTACATCTTTATCTAAATAAGTATATTCTGCTGGTTTCCAGTCTAACATTGAAATACTATCGATATGTTCTTGCTTTCTGAAAATAGCACCAGTAAAATCTTTAATATTTTTTGCAGAAATAGTATTTGCAATAATCATGAAGATTTCTACCATATGATGCGAATTATAATCTTCAGTAATATTACCAAATTTATTTTTGTAAAGTACTTTTCCAATATTAAATAGTTTTTCAATATCTGGATTTTTATTAATTAACTTATCACATTCATTGTATGATAAGTTTTTAACTTTTACAATAGATTTAAAATAATTATAGTTAACAATATTATAATTAGAATCTAATTCTAACTTTAGTGTAAAAGCCCTATTTTCAGGTTGTTTAAGTGAAATTTTATCAATGGATAGTTTATCAGGAATCATATTAACTTGATATTTATTTAGATATACAGATTCACTTCTATTTTTAATTTCTTTATCAAGTTCGCTATCAACTCCAATGAAAGAACTTACATCAGCAATATGAATATAAATTTCTGTATTACCATTTTCATTAATATTAATTGATAATGCATCATCAATATCTACACATCCGTTTGGATCAATCGAATATGTATTTAACTCAGTTAGATTAATTCTATCAGGGGTTAAATCCACATTATATTCATCTAGCTTTAGTTTTGAATTACCTTTCCAATTAGCACATGCAATATGTTTAAGATAATCAATTTCAGCATCAATATTACCTAGTTCTCCAATATATTTTTCGATAGTACCAAAATAATTATCTTTAACTTTTTTGTCAAACTTGATTCCACAATAAAGATTAATAGGACTAAAAGGTTTTTTTGTCGGTACATAAAACATCGGGAGAGATTTATCATATGGATAAAACCTCTTTTCATTTTTAGTACCATATGCCGTCTTATTGTTAATTTCGAGAATACCGTAGATAATTTTATCTTTATTAAATTCCATTTTAAATTTAATAAAATAATTAATAACTAAATATATTTCAATTTTTTATATTATTTGAATAATTTTCCATCCTGCCATATTTACGTCCAGCATTAAAAGCAATTTTATAAATTTCTTTAATATCATAATCTTTATTATTTTTTTCTTCTGGTTTTTCTTCTTGATATTTCTTAACATTAATAACAGTTCCGTCATTAAGGGTAAAATTTTTCATTGAAAGAACTTTTTGATAAGAGTCGTCATCAAGAAATTCAACAACAGCAGTATTTATTTTTTTCTTTGTATTAATATCTTTGTTAATATAACATAAAGAAATATTTCCATAACTAGAAAAAAATTCTTTTAACTTATTATTATCAAAATGCTTTGGTATATTATTTACTAAAATATTTTTATTTTTAAGATTTTTAGTTATAAAATCTCCTCCATTTGTATCATAATATTTAGTAAATCTAAGAATTCTATCTTTAAGAATAATTTTATTTTTTAACTCCAAAAAATTAGATGCATAATCACTATTAATAAAAGTTAGAAATCCAAAACCTCTAGTATTAGAATTACTATTTCTGTTAACTAATTCAGCAAGAGTACATCCCTCAACATTTTTAAAAATTTCCTTAAATTCTTCATTGGTACAATCAAAAGGAACATTTCCAACGAATATTTTACAAGATGAATCCATTTATATCAAATATACAATTTATATATATTATATTTCTTAAGACATAAACACATAAGTAAAAAAATTGATTTTTATTTGAAATAAAAAGTAATTATTATTATTATTTTAAAAATGTCAGCAGGACTTTCAAGACTATTTCAAAAACGTATTCAAAATGAACTTAAGATGATTCAAAAAGACCCTTTAGAATCAATTGATATTTATCCAGATGAAAATGATATCAGAACATGGTACTTTTTAATTCGAGGTCCAGATGATTCGGAATATAAAAATGGTTGGTATATTGGTAAACTTGTACTAAGTGAAAATTATCCAACCACACCCGTTGACTTTTATATGCTTACACCTAATGGTAGATTTGAAGTTGAAAAAAAAATCTGCCTAACTATTTCATCGTATCACTCTGACCAATGGTCTTCGATTTGGTCAATCCAAAAAATTCTTGGCGCATTCTTATCAGTTATGATAAGCGACTTTGATACAGGAATTTCCCATATTCGTAAAACTCCTGCAGAAAGAGCAATGTATGCTAAAGATTCTATTGCTTATAATAAAAATATTTATCCACAAATTTTTAAAAATTTTAAACGATTTGTAGTTTATGATAAAGATGTTTATACTATGAAGACTTTAGAAGAGATTAAAGCAGAAATGCCAAAACCTAAAGAAAAGAAGAAGAAAGAAGATAAGATTGACCTAAGTATGCTAAAAGTTACTGAATAATTTTTTTATAAAAAATTGAATTAAATTAGTTATATCTCAAGTTTGCTAATATTATTATAATTACAATGGATAATTTACCATTTTTTCTAATGACACGAGCTAATTCAGAACATTTTTATCGTGATGTATTTTTGCTTTTTTTAGCGATACCGTTATTTAAGTATTTATTCTCCGATATGAACTCTATTTTTAATAATATTAAAAATGCAATTTTTAGTCAATATAAAAACAAAGTTGAATTTGTAGGTTGGGAAAATTTATATTCAGGGATGTATCATTACGATTACCCTTATCCAATGACAGCAGTATGTCATAAATTAGTGGAAAAACAAATTTGTTCTAATCTTCGATATTTCAATCCTAGCCGCAATGGTAATATGTATGGTGAAAATATTCAAAGTTATGCTAAAGATAAAAATATTTCATACATTATTAATTATGGAAAGAATATTAAAATAGAAAAAGATTTATATTTAGATTTTAACTATTATACAATTGATACTAGTAAAGAAAGTAAATCTGATGGAAATTGGAAGGTTAATATTGTTCTAAAATCGAAATATAAATCTATTCAGGAAATTAATGATTTTATAACCCAATGTATGAAAGAATATGATGACTATTTAGAAGAAAAAAGTAAAAATAAAATTTATCATTTCATTTACCAAGGTCAAGATAGAAGTGGAAATAAAAAATTACAATTTAGTACATCTATTTTATCAGATTTTAATATTCCAGATAGAACAAATTATGAATCATTTTCAAATCTATATAGTGAACACAAAAATATGCTAATGCGCGATTTAAAAAGACTAAAAGATATTGAATATTTTAAAAAAACTGGAAATAAAAGAAAAAAGGGTTATCTATTTTATGGTCCACCTGGTTGCGGTAAAACTTCTTCTGTAATTGCAATGGCTTTAGAAGATAAGCGTCATATCATTGAAATTTCTATGTCAAGAATTAAAACAAATGAAGAACTAGAACAATTATTTAATCTAACAGAAATTCAAGGGATTAAATTTCAAAAAAGTCAAATTATTCTACTATTTGATGAAATTGATACTGGTACTAAAGTTCTGAAAAAACGTGATGGAGAAGAAGATAATTCTGAAAATAAACTTGATAAAAAAGATGAAATTATTTTAAAACTAATGAGTAAAGATGAAGATGATTATCAACAAATTAAGCGTGATGACCAAGTTCATTTAGGATGCGTGCTTTCTAGATTTGATGGAGTTGGGTCATATAATGGATTAGTTATTATAGCAACAACAAATTGTAAAGAAAAACTAAGCCCTGCGCTTTATAGAAATGGTCGTTTAAATCCAGTATTTTTCGATTTTATCAATAGAGAGCAAATTAGAGATATGATACAAGATTACTATTCTATAACTCTTGATAAAGACGAAATTGATAAACTTCCAGATAATTCAAATAAGCTATCACATTCTTCGATGAGAAAATTCTTAGAGGATTATGAAGATAATCATCGCGGTTTAATTGAATTTTTAGCAAGTCAAAAAAATTGATTTTTATTTATACAATAGCTTAATTTAAATTATATACAAAAATGCCAAATATTAAAGGAGGTAAAAATTATAAAAAAGGTAAGAAAGGTAAGGGTAAAGCAGCTGGGAAAAAAGCAGAAACACCATATGCCGACTCAGCCGGACTAATTTATGCACAAGTTAAGAAAAAGCTTGGAGGTGACCGTCTCGAAGTAGAATGTAATGATGGTAAAGTTCGTCAAGCTATTATTCCTGGCTCATTCTATAAACGAGTTTGGATTAATCCAAATGACATTCTGTTAGTTCAACTTAATGAAATGAATATTTCTGAAGGTTATATTCTATATAAATATGATCCAAGTGAAGCACATCATCTAAAAACAAAAGGTGACCTCAAGTTTGACCTATCATCTCTCAAGGATGACGACGGTTTCAAGTTTGTTGGTTCTGGTGATATTGATTCAGATGAGGATGATGAAGAAGATATTGATAATGCTCATAAAGAAGTTGAAAAAGAACTAACGAAAGCTGATAGAAAGACTAAAGAAAAAGAAGCTTTCAAGAAGATGGAAGAAGAACGTTCTAAGAAAATTATTCAAACTCATATCGATGATGATGATATTGATGTTGATAATATCTAGTTTTATTTTATTTAACTAAAAAATTGATTTATATTTTTTTTACATAATAATCATATTATATAAAAATGGCTCAAGAAATAGTACAAGAAAGCAATTCATATTTTGATGCAAGACTAACACATATTGAAACACTCGAAAAGGATAATAAAGTTGCTTATCCATATTATTACCCAACTACTAAATCATTTGAGGAATACGTTAATTGTTATAATTCTCTAGAATCTGGTGAACACAAAGAAGATGTAATTGAATCAGTAGCAGGTAGAGCAATGGAAATTAGAACTGCAGGAAAACTAACTTTTATTAGCGCACAATCTAGTACTTATAATCTACAAGTTATGATTAAGCAAGATGTTCTCGAAAAACCAGAAATTTATAAAGAACTTGTTTCTAGTATTAGTAGAGGCGATATTATTGGTGTTAAAGGATTTGTTGGAAAATCTAAGAAAGGCGAACTAAGTATTTTTGCTAAATCTCTGGAAGTACTAACTCCTTGTCTAAGAACTATTCCAAAAATTCATTTTGGTGTAACTGATAATGAACTACGTATTAGAAAGAGATATCTAGATTTAATTGCAAATCCAGAATCTAAAAATCCATTTATCGTAAAAAATAAGGTTATCAAGTATATAAGAAACTATTTAGATAATCTAGGTTTTATGGAAGTTCAAACGCCAATTATTTGTGGTAAACCTGGTGGTGCTGCTGCAAAACCATTTGTAACTTATTATAATGATATTAAATCAAATATGAGTTTAAGAATTGCACCCGAACTTTATCTAAAACAACTATTAGTTGGAGGCTTTGAGAAAGTATATGAACTTGGACCTCAATTTAGAAATGAATCACGTGATACAACTCATAATCCCGAATTCCTTTCTCTGGAATTTTATTGGTCATATATTGATTATAATAAACTTCTTGAAGTTGGAGAAGAATTAATTTCTGGTATGGTTAAATTTATTACTGGTTCATACAATGTAAAATACGGCGATAAAGAAATTGATTTTACTCCTCCTTTTAGACGAGTTGATTTAGTAAGCGAACTAGAATCAAAAACAAATACAAAGTTCCCATCAGATTTATCAACAGAAGAAGCTCGCGAGTTTTTTGATAAATTATGTATTACGCATGAAGTCAATTGCTCATTCCCACGAACTACTGCAAGACTGATTGATAAACTAGTTGGGCATTTTATTGAACCACATTGTGTAAATCCAACTTACATTATGAATCACCCACTTATTATGTCTCCTC
>JACCDY010032763.1_pt1 | contig 10399 bp, 9 predicted proteins | sample 7446391 | NCBI WGS metagenome assembly JACCDY01 (sample SAMN15323451, study PRJNA562643) | freshwater metagenome | isolation source: river surface water | place: USA:Blue River Watershed | collected 2017-08-18
ACTTTACCTGCATTATATATTGTTTTTTCTACAAATAATTTATCATTAGTTGTATATTTAAATATTTTTGTTAAAACTTGTTTATTTGGTTGTCTATGTTCTCTATAAATAGTTGGACCTAAATACCAATCCATAACTTTTTTTAATCCATCGGGTCTATCTGGTGTTGCAGATAATGCTAAAGTATAATTTGCACCTGTTTTATATAATGCTTTTGAAAATACTTTAGATGCGCAATGGTGAGATTCATCATAAATTACAAATTTAAATTGGTCAAATATATTTATGTCATATTCTCTCATTGATAAAGACTGAATCATTGCTATTACTATATCTTTATCTTCTATGTCAACTTTATCTTGTCTAATTAATCCAATTTTTGCATTAGTAAATTGTTTTATTCTTTCAACCCATTGGTCTTGTAAAAATGTTTTGTGTACTACTACTAATGTTTTTGCTTCTAATCGCTGAGCTAAGTTAATTGCCATAACTGTTTTACCTCTACCACAACCAACTGATAGTAATCCTCCACCATTATTCATAATTTCATTATAACATGTATTTACTATGTCAATTTGGTAATCTCTCAATTGACTATTAAAATTAAATTTTCTTGTTTCTCCTTTAAATTCTACTTTTTCTGGTTGTCCATACTTTTTTATTCCAAAATATCTCGGAACAGTAAAAGTTTTTTTTGTTTCCGTAAATACTTCAAATTCTTCTGAATTATCATTTTCATCATCAAAATCTCCTAAAAAAGGTTTTACAGTTAATTTTGATTTTAACTTATTTATTTCTTTTTCTGTTAGTCCGGATTTTGAAATAACATATCCTCGATGATTTAAAATACTTTTTTTCATTAAAATATAATATAATTATCTTTATAAATATATAAATTCATTTTTTTATAAATATAATATATAATATGAATTCTGATAATTTAGTAAATTTTTTCGAAAATTTAGTTGGTCCTGTTGAAAGTAATAAATTCGTAAAAGGCTTATTATTAGTTGTTTTATTAGTTTCTACTGGTTATTTTGTACCCCACCCTATCTTACCATCATCTGTATATAAAGCCTTACAAAACTATAAAGTATTAGGTTTTATTTGTACTTTATTACTCGCTCATTTATTAACTAGAGATATGAGTGTAAGTTTGGTTGCAACTGTATTAATATTTTCTCTTCATTATATCACCAGACATTTCGAAGGATTTGAACCAGTTGATTACACAAACTTATTAATTAATGAATACAATTATAATTTAGATAAAGTTGTTAACAAAAAAAAAGCAAATCATAATGTTAGAGTTGAATTTAAAAGACCTCAAGAAGAAGTAGTAGTTGAAGATACAAATCCTGAAATGCCTGAAATTAATAATATTAATTCAAAAGTTCCAGTAAGAAAACTAAATAAAAAACAAAAACAAGGTAATGCATGCTGCCAAAAACATTTAGATGATGATTTTGAATTTAATCAAGATAGTTTAAGATATTTAAATTATAATGGTAATAAAATCCAAAAATTCGAACAAGCTGTATATGCTGATAGTGTGCCAAATGGAAGCCCTATGCCATTTGATGAATTTCAATAAATAAATTATTTTTTTATTTTTTTATTTTATTAATTTATATTTAATAAAATTATGAAAAAAATACATATTTTTCAATTATTAGTTTTAATAATTTTATTTTTTTCAACAATATATAATATTTTTTATAATAACTTTAATTACTACAAAGATTATAAAGAAAGAGATTATTTTAGTATGTTAGAAAAATTCGCTGAAACGCCAAAATTTATTGATCCAAAATTATTAGAAATAACTAAAAGTACGTCTCAAGAAATAATAGATAAAGAATTAAAATCTATTACTAAAGATTATGATAAAATTTATCCAAAAGATGAGGAATTTAAAAAACCAGAACCCACTGATAAAGTCTTTATGTGTAATAAAGAATCGAAAAGTCAACAATTAGAAGAGATAAAAAAATCGGGCAAAAAATCTCCTTGTAATATGTCAATTCAAGAAAAAAATATGTTTTCTTGTAAACAACCAAAACCATTCCCACTAGGTGAACAATATTCTGATATTGATTTATTAGAAGACCCGTCAAAATTTTATAAAGAATTACAAAGACCAGTTATTGGGTTAATGGATGAATTTGAATTTTTAGGTGCAAATATGCCAGAATATTCTAATTATGCGAATATTAGGCAAATTGGTAATATTAAATTAGATATTAATAAAGTACACCCTGTTCCACAAAATTTTACTTTTAAAAACTCTCCTGCTTTTGATTTTATTTAGATTTATTTTATAATTTAATATTATAAAATGAGCAAAATTAATAAGAAAAATAAAGAATTCTTTAAAGAACATTGTTCTGAATATGAATATATACCTACTGTATTACCAAAAGCAAGAAGAATTATTGCATTAGGCGATATACATGGTGATTTTGGATTATGTGTTAAATTATTAATATTAGCCAAAGTAATTGATAAAGATTATAATTGGATTGGAGGCGATACAATTGTCGTTCAAGTTGGTGATCAAATTGATAGATGTAGACCTTATAATGGGATGGCTTGTGATAATAGTAAAACAACTTTAGATGACGAAGATTCAGATATTAAAATTTTAAAATTTTTTACAAAATTAGATAAAGAAGCTCAAAAAAGCGTTCCTCCGGGTAAAGTTATATCATTGTTAGGAAATCATGAATTATTAAATGTCCAAGGTTATTTTAACTATGTATCTCATGAAGGATTAACTGGTTTTGATACATACAAAGATCCGGAAAATTCAAAAATTATATTTAAATCTGGTGAAGAAGCTAGAAAATATTCTTTTAGACCGGGAAAAGAATATGGTAAATTTTTGGCATGTACTAGATTAGGAGCTATAATTATTGGTTCTAATTTATTTGTACATGCCGGAATTTTAGACCATTTTATAAGACAACTTAATATAAATAATACATCTGATTTAGAAGATATTAACTTAAAAATTCAAAAATGGTTATTAGGTTTATTAGATAAGAAATATATAGATGATATAATTTCAGGAGGTGAATTTTCCATGTTTTGGAACAGAATATTAGGAAATTTACCAAAAGATGTAGATTTTAAAGACCCTAGATGTTTTGATTATATAAACCAAGTATTAACAACTTTTAAAATTAACAATATGGTAATTGGACATACTCCACAATCATTCTTATTTAATGAACAAATTAATGGAACTTGCTCTAATAAAGTCTGGAGAATTGATAATGGTTCGTCAAAAGCATTTGATATTTTTGATCACGATTTTATAAAAACTGGAAAAGTTTCAAATTCAAGAAAACCTCAAGTTCTAGAAATCTTAAATGATACTGTATTTAATGTAATTGTTTAATTATATTACTTTTAATAATTTTAAAAGTTCGGGAATTAGTCAGCTTATTAACTTTCTAGCCCGTGCGAGATTTTCCACACACAACATTTTTAAAACTTTGTGTGTGGGTAGCAACTAGTTGCATAAAACTTGATATTTCTTGATACTTTCTATATATTTTTAACATGTTTATCTGTTTTCAAATGATTTTCATATTGTGTTTTTGCAAATGTTCCAAAATCACATTTTTTACAATAATACTTAAATTTTTTCTCTTTTTCTTCTACTGTATTGTGATTTCTTAATTCATGACTTTTTAAGTTGCCTATATTTTGATTTTTATAATCACAATAATTACATTTTATTTCGTTTTCTGGTTTTTTATCTCTTCTTGTTTTTCGTATACCTCCTAATTTATGTTTTCCTGTATTTTCATGTATTTCATATGTTGCTAAGGAATTTGTTTTAAAATTACAAACATTACATATATATTTATATTCATCCATTTTTTATATTTATTAAAAGATATAAAAAAATATATTTTTTATATTTTAAATATTTATTTTAGTTAATTACTTTTTTAATGCGTTTTCATATTTTTTTTTATTTTAAAACATATAAAAAAATAAATCTTTTAAAATAATATATAGATTTCGTGAAAAAAAAGAAAAAGAATTTTATTGATAATATAAATATTATTCAAAATAAAATCATTAATAATCCTGATTTAACTATTCCATATGAATATAATTTTAGAGAAATTCACGATTCCAATTCATGGTTTACTATTAATAAAAATAATTTAATTAATTTAGAAAATAAAAATTTGATTGATAATATGAATTTTATTTTTAAAAATACCATTAATATTGATAATCCAGATGTTTTGGAAACATCTAATTATAAAAGTATTTCTATTCAAATATTTCCAAATAATCAACAAAAAATTATGTTGGATAAATGGATTGAATCTTATAGATTAATGATGAATGAAACTGTTCGATATTTTAAAAATAATCTTTATAATAAAGATATATTAAATACAAATTTCAGAAATATTAGAACAAATCATTTAACTGATATTAAATCCAAAATAATTAAAAATTCAGAAATTAATTATAAAACTATTTATTCACATACTTTAGATTATGCCATTAAAGATATTTGTACAAATATTAAATCTGCTTTAACAAATTATAAAAATGGAAATATTAATAAATTCAGAATTAGATATATTAAAAAAAATAAACCTATTAAAATCATTAAATTTGAAAAGACTGGATTTAAAATAAAAGATGGTAAATTAATTTCAAATATTATGGGATTAATTGAATCAGAATATTTAAATTATGTTATTGATTGTGATTTTATTATAATGAAAAGATACAATAGATATTATTTACAAATACCAGTTAAAACAGAAATAACAAAAAATAATACAAATAAAATAATTGCATTAGATGCAGGAGTAAGATCTTTTTTAACAGGATATAATTTAGATAGTACTATTGAAATATGTGATAATTTTAAAGAAAAAATTATTGATAAATTTAAAAGGATAGATAAAATTAAAAGTGAAATTCCAAATAATAATAGAAAAAGAAAATTAGCAATTGCAAAAAGACATTTTAAAATAAAAAATATAGTAGGAGAATTACAATGGAAAAGTATTGGTTATTTAACTAATAATTACGATAAAATAATAATGGGGAATTTTAGTACCCAATCAATATTAAAAAGTAAAAAAACCGATAAAATGACAAAAAGATGTATATCTTCACTAAATTTTTATAAATTTAAAGAAAAATTAAAATATAAGTGTTCCATAAAAAATAAAGAATTAAAAATAGTAGATGAAAGTTATACAAGTAAAATATGTTCATGTTGTGGAAATTTAAATAAAGGAGATAATAAAACAAAAATATTTAAATGCCAAAATTGTGAAACAAAAATAGATAGAGATAATAATGGAGCCAAAAATATATTTTTATTAGGAGCCAATATAAAGAGAAGAAAATAAAAATAAAAATGGGAGAACGATACCCTTCCTAAAGATAACTTAGAAAACAAAATAAAAGTAGTATAGTTATTTATTCAATAAAGAATGATAAGGAATAAGATAATATACATTTTATAATATATAAAGAAATATCAAGTTATGTGTATCGGTAGTTTCTACAGTTTTAATTTTTACCAAAAATTTATAATTTTATACAAAAAATATAAGTTTGCTATTTTACTTTCTTCATCTTTTAATAGTTCGGGAAATCAAAAAAAATATTTTCAAAAAGTAATCAGTAAAAAGTTAGCATTGGTTAGCTCCAGTTAGCAACACTCCACTGGATTTTTTACAAAAAAAAATATATAGTTTTATTATATAAAATGTCATACTACTGTGAATTATGTAATTATAACGGAAATTGTTCTAGCAATTTTGCCCATCATAAAAAAACAAAAAAACATTTGTCGAAAAGTGTAATAACTGAACAAAAATCCCAACCTGTTAGCATAGTTAGCATTAAGTTAGCTCCAGTAAGCGAACCAAATGCTAACTACACCTGTAGTTTTTGCAATACGGATTTTAAACATAAATCAAGTTTATCGAGACATAAAAAAACATGTAGCAATGAAAAAAAAATAAATAATATTATAGAAAGTGAACTAATTAAAAAAGATAATGAATTTTTGAAGAAAGAAAATGAATTATTAAAAAATTTAATTTCAAATGCAAATAATATTATAAATAAAACACAAGAAAATAATAAAGCAACTACAGAAGCAATTAAATCAGTTTCAATGTCTGCATTAAAATATGCAAATGAGAAATTCAGAAATACTCCAGCTCTTATTCCTATTCAAAATTTTAATATAAATGATCTAGATTTGAATAATGAACAAGATAAAAAACAATTAGTAGAACTAATTATTTATCATGCAAAACAAAAATCATTAGATAAATTATTAGGGAATCATATTGTGATTCAATATAAAAAAGAAAACCCAGAAGAACAATCTTTCCATACGACTGATTGTTCTAGATTAAATTATATAGTTAGAGAATTAATTGAAAATGCTCTAATTTGGAATGTTGATAAAAGTGGAATTCAGATTTGTACTTCTATTATAAAACCTTTGATTAAAAAATGTATAGATGCATTATTGGAACATCAAAAGGTTTTATTAAAAGAAATGTCAGAAGGAAATCTAAATAAACAAACAGATGTAGAACTTATTATAAATATTTTAATGTCAATAGATTCTGGATATTTGGAAAATGATATAAATAAATATATTGCACCGTATTTTAATCTTAATAAAAGTATTGAGTAATTATATTATTAAAAATTTAATAATATATTAAAAAATTTATTGTTCTTTAGCGGCTTTTTTGGCTGCTTTTTTGTCTGCAAATCTTTTTTCAGCTTCTTTGTACATGGATTCGAGTTTTTCTTGTTTATTGTAGTTATTGTATAATTCCATTGCACCTTTTAATAATTCATCGGGAGAGGCATTAGCATTCTTACCCTTGAATTCATTCCAGATCATATAAGAGAATGTCATTAATACTGGACCACCTTTTAATCCCATATCTTTTTGTACATGTTCTTTGAATTGGTTTCCTTTAACAATTGCAGGTGGTAATTCTCTTGCCATTTTTTTAGAACCCTTTTTGCTTGATTTTTTGGAAGTTTTTTTAGACATTTTTTTGGCAACGGGTCTAGATAATTCAGCAGATGCACTTGTTACTTCAACGGCACCACCTGTTAATTTTTTAGAACCTTTTTTGGTTGTTTTCTTGGACATTTTTTTAGAGGCCTTTTTTGACATCTTTTTAGAGACTTTTTTAGCACCACCAATGATATCTTCGATTAATTTTTTAGAACCCTTTTTTAAACCTTTCTTGCTTGATTTTTTGGATACTTTTTTCTTGCCACCAGCTTGTATTTCTCCAACTAAGTTAAGAATATCTTTTTTAAGGTGAGAGGCTTTTTTATTTGAACCATTTAACCAAGCAGGGACGGCAGATGTTGCAGATAAAACATCTTTAATAGTTTCAGCATTTCCATTTTTGGGTAAAAAAACACTATTAGACATTGATATATATTTATATTAGATTTTTTATATTTTTATATATAAAAAAACTTTTAATTAAATATTATATTTTCTTATATGAATATAAACAGTTGTTCCTTCCATATAACGACTATGTATACGAATATTGTTATTAAAATTATTAAAAAAACTTAAATATAAATCAGAAATAGGCAATCCGTAACCATAACCTGATAATGGCGAATTATTATTAAAATCTTCTTTTTCAACAATAGTATCAATATCAATTGGATTCGATGAATAGCTATAATACCAAATTTTATCTAAACATTCTTGTTTTATACCAATTCCATTATCTTTTATTTTAATTACAAACCAATTTTTATCAATATCTTTTATTTCTATTAATAGTTCGGGATTATATTTATTAATTTCCAATTTTTTATTAATTGCATCAACTGAATTTTTTAAAATTTCGAATAAAATATAATAAATATAATTCTCAATTCCTATAAAATTAATTTGTGTATTATTTATTTTAGTAATATCATTGATATTTAAATTTATTCTATTATAATCACAAATTAATTGGATATTATTTATATCAGTATTTATAATAGTTAATGGATTTAAATTATGATTAATTATATTTTCATTTTCAAATAAAGATAAATATTGTTGTAATAATATACGAAGTTCAGTTCTATTTTTATAAAACCTATTTAATAAATTTTGTATATCATCACTATAAATATCAGTAATTTTATTTTCTTTTTTTAATTCCAAAATACCTTTTGACATAGTAATAATAGTTGGGCTATGTCTATTATAAATTTTTTTAATAATTTCTTTAAAATCATTATATTCTTCTTCTTTATTATATATTTTTTTATTATCATTTAATAATTCACTAAAAGAAATGACATACCATTCTCTTATTTTACTAATAGAATGATTTTGATTTAGTCCAAATGGTAGATTATTTAAGTCGGCAATTCTTTGTGCCATTCTAATTGGTATTTCATCTTTAATAAATTTTGTTGAATAAGGGATTGGATTTTTATTTATATTATTGTAAATTATATCTTCAAAGTTAAAATTTTTTATTTTCCTCAAATTATAATCAAAAATTTTATTGTAAATTTTACCAATATTCATATATAAAATATTATAAAAATAAAAAAATTAAATAACTAAGTTTTTTCAACCACTTTTTTAATATTTAGATAATTATGGTAAATTAATATATAATGAATACTAATTTAAATGAACCAAACTTCTTACAAATGGTAGACCAATTTTTTAATAGAGCTATAGATTATATATCAGATAATCATAAAAAGTACTTAGATGTAATTAAACCATGCAATTCGGTATTATCTTTAAAATTTCCTATTAAAAAAGATGATGGAACGATAGAAATGATTGAAGGATATCGTGCTCAACATTCTCATCATGGAATACCTAAAGGAGGAATAAGATATTCGGAATTAGTTGACCAACAAGAAGTTGAAGCACTTGCATCTTTAATGAGTTATAAGTGTGCAATTGTTAATTTACCTTTTTCTGGAGGTAAAGCCGGATTAAAAATAAATCCTAAAAAGTATTCTGTAAACGAACTTGAAAGAATAACTCGTAGATTTGCAGTTGAATTACATAGACACGGTTTTATAGGACCGGGTGTTGATGTACCCGCACCAGACTATGGTACTAGTTCTAGAGAAATGGCATGGATTAAAGATACTTATTGTTCAATTTTAGAACGTAAAGATATTAATGGTGCTGGTTGTGTAACTGGTAAACCAATTCACGATGGTGGTATTGTTGGACGTAATGAAGCAACAGGGTTAGGTTTATTCTATGTATTAAGAGAATTTGTTAACCATACATCAACTATGGATAAAATTGGTTTAACTACAGGAATTAAAGATAAGAAATGTATAGTTCAAGGATTTGGTAATGTTGGTTCTTGGTCTGCACATTTTTTACATAAAGATGGTGCAAAAGTTGTTGGTATTGTCGAATATAATTGTGCATTATTTAATGAGAATGGTTTAGATATTGATGCTCTAACAAAATATAAAAATGAAAAAAATACTATTATTGGATTTCCAGGCGCATCATTAGAATTAGATAAAGACCATGCTTTAGAAGGTATGTTTTGGGAATGTGATATTTTAGTTCCAGCAGCTATTGAACAATCTATTCATAAAGATAATGTTAAAAATATAAAAGCAAAAATTATCTGTGAAGGTGCAAATGGCCCTACTACTCCTTATGCACATGATTACTTGCAAGAAAAGGGAAGTATAATTTTACCAGATGCGTTAGTAAATGCAGGTGGTGTAACTGTGAGCTATTTCGAATGGTTAAAGAATTTAAGTCATGTTGGATTTAGTAGAATGACAAAACAATGGGAAGAAGCAACTAAACTTAAAATAATAGAAAAATTTAATCCTAATTTGAGTTTAGCAGAAAAGAAAGAATTATCAAAAGGTGCAACAGAATTAGATTTAATATATTCTGGTTTGGAAGATACTATGAAACAAGCAGTTTATGAAACAATAGAAACTGCAAATCAATATAACGTAGATTTTAGAACTGCTTCCTATATTAATGCTCTTAATAAGATTATTAAAATATATGAATCATCTGGTATATCCGTATAAATCTAAAATAATTGAATTTATAATATTTAAATATATAATACTATATAAATATTAAATAAAATGGGAGTTCCTGGATTTTTTAGTTGGCTTATTAGAAATTATAAAGAAAGAAGATTTATAGTTCAAAGTTTGCCAAAAAAAGCAAAAGTACTATATATTGACTCAAATTGCTTATTTCACCCACAATGTTTTAAAATTCTTGATAATTATCCAAATGTAACTAATTTGGATAAGTTAGAAGATTATATGTTTAAAAGAATTCAAAATTATATAACTTATTTAGTGGAATACACAG
>JACCDY010189696.1_pt1 | contig 10396 bp, 10 predicted proteins | sample 7446391 | NCBI WGS metagenome assembly JACCDY01 (sample SAMN15323451, study PRJNA562643) | freshwater metagenome | isolation source: river surface water | place: USA:Blue River Watershed | collected 2017-08-18
AACGGGAATTCATCATCCCAGCGGCCGGCAATCACCTCATCGGCTGCCTGCACGATCGCGGCACACTTGTCAGCCGGCAGCCGCGCCAGCGCATGGTTGACGATCGCTGCCGCGCGCTTCACCTCCGCAAGCGCCGTGATCAGGGTATCCGGCATGCGTTCGGTCGAGATTGCGAAATGCTGCAGTGCGCGCTGCGTCTGCGCGCCCCACAAGCGATGAGCGGGCACCGCGATGTCGCCGAAGCTGTCGTGCTCGATTCTGTCCATCTGCGGTCCTCGCGGGCTGAAGTGATCACGGTCTTCATTGCAGCTGCAACACGATGCGCAATGCACTGCGCACCGGCCTGCCGTCAATCTTTCCCGGCCGGAAACGCGCTTCCGCAAAGCGTTGCGCGAGCAGGCTTTCAAGGTACTGCGGAAGTCCCGGACTTTCAAACAGCAGTCGATCGACGCCACCCTGTTCATTGATCAGAAGGATGCCCGTGGCTTCGGTGATGGCCGTCAGATCGTCCTCGGCGCTCATGATCGTTGCGAGATCGATTTCGTCATGGATATCCTGCAGCAGCACCGGGCGCTCACTCAGATCGGCGGCCGGCAGATAGCCGGCAGCACGTGCAGCCCGTTCGCCGGCAAGCTCGTTGGTGCGTGCAGCTTCGGCGGTATCCGCAATAGCTGCACGGCTGGTGGCGGGATCGCCGGTGACGGGATCGATGGTGTCTGGAAGTCTGACTGATTCCGACCTGACTTCGGGGACTGCGCCGTGCGTTGCATACGGTACAGGCTCAGTGCTTGCACCGTCACGTACGCGCGCGCCAACTTCCTGTGGTGCTGTGTGTTGCGTTCTATGCTTCGCTGTTTGTTGGGTTGCTTTTTGCTTCATTCTGCTGTCGTCGACAGCAACAGCAGCGCTGTCGATCAACTGCGCAATCAGCGGTGGCATCCGCAGGGGCTGCAATAAGCGGAACAGTGCAGCATCACCGCCCTCCCCCGCCGATACACCGTGGCCGATGCGCGCTGCCTGTTGCGATGTCTGTTGCGAGGTCTGCACGATGACGGCGAAAGACAGCAGCGACAGCAGCGACGCCAGCACTGCCGACACCAGCTGGCGCGGCAGCAAACGCGGCACGGACCGCCGTATCGGCCGAACCATCAGTCAAGCTCACGCCATGACACACGACGCACGCTGCCGGCGGCCACGGGCGCGGTCGCACCGGGCAAGGTCGCCAGCTGACCACGGTCATCAGTCAGCAACAGGAGGCTGCGGCCGTCGATCCAGATCGTGTTCGCGCCACTGACCATGCCGATCCGCTCGAGCCTGCGCGCCACTACCGCATCGGCGTCGAGCGGCAGATGGGAGCCGCTGAACACATCGAATTGATAGAGCCAGCTCAGCGCGCGCGGCCGGCAGGGTGTGGTGTCGGGCACGTTCGCAATCACGCGCAGTATGCCGAGCTGCTGCTCGGGATCGAGCGTTACCCGTTCACCGGAGTCCGACACGGTATCAAGGTTCACATACCAGCCATCCTGCCGGGTCCAGTCGATGGTCGTGTCAGGGATGCCGCGCTGATCCGAGCCCGACGCCGTCAGCACTTGCCTTAGCATGCGCGGCGATCCCTGCAGCCGGCCAAGGCCAACATGGTCCAGATCATCACGGAACGTGTAGATCGACTGTACCGAGGTATCGCCGAGGTCGCTCAGACCCAGCAGCTTGCCGGTGGCGACCGTCACCAGCGCAAGCTGGCGATTGCCGATGCGATGCAGGCTCAACTCGGGACGGGTGGTCACCGCTTGCGGTCGGCCCTCATGATCCAACTGCGCCAGCAGGGTCGCGCCGCGGGCAACACCAGGGCCAGTGCCGGTGCCACCGCCATCGGCATTGATGTCGAAGCGCCATACATTCCCGAGCAAGTCAGCGCCGTACAGCCGCTCCGCGGTGTTGTCGAGGGCGCTGTCCACCCACGCATTCAACTGCGTCAGACCCGTCGGCGCCGCTGTGCTGCCGGCACCGGTATCGATGCGCGACAGCACCCGCCCCTGCCACGCATCCAGCACGAACACGACGCCGCGCCCGCTGCCCGGATTGAGGTTTGCATGACCCGACGTCAGCACCACCACCCAGCGCCCGTCACGCCGTTTCGTGATGATCGGATGGCCCATCGCCAGCCCGAGATCGGCATCGCGGCCCACATCGAATTGCCACAGCAATGCCGGCTGCTCCGGCTGCGTGATATCGAGCGCGTAGTATGCGCGGCCACCGGCACCCAACGCGCCGATCAGGATCGTGCGCCATTGATTCGCCGCACAGGTGCCGGCTGGCGCCAACGGGCAGATGTCGCCCGCCACCGGCGTGCCGTCATGCAGATAGCGGAAATCGCTTTCCCATTGGCTGTCGGCGAGGCGCCATAACGACGGCAGTACCGCCGATGGAAAGAAGGCCCAGCGTTCAGCGCCGGTATCCGCATCGAACGCATGCAGCATGCCGTCATTGGTCGCCAGATAGACCATGCGCTTTCGCTCGCTGGCAATGAGCTCACGAAACTCGCCATAGTTGTCGTCGGCATAGCGAAACGGGGGCGGGCCGACATACAGCGGCGATGCATGGATGGCAGCGCCCAGCAGATGCTCGCGCGCACGGAACAGCCGCAAGGCATGGTCGGGCCGGTCTTCATGCGCGCGCTGTCCGCGCAGGTAATCAACCAGTTTCCGCCCGCCCGCGTCAGCCTGCGCTGCGCCGGGCAGGGCCGTGCATTGGGTGAGCCGGCGCATTGCGGTCCCGGGGCACAGGTCGGTGAAGAAGGCCTGTTCACCGGCATCCATGGCAGACCAGCGAAATGGCTTCAATCCGTTCGTGCTGCCGGCCGACGGCATCAGCAGCACCCGCGTGTCACTGTCGTCGCCAGCCCGCTGGTCGAGCAAGGGCGACGCCGACCACAGCGCTTGCAGCGTCAGCTTGCCATCACTGAGGACGATGCGTTGCGCTTCCAGTTCACCATCCCAGTACACACTGCGGTAGCGCGCGGCATACAAACCATCCTCGCCGGACACCGGTTGCTGGCTGCTGGTGGCGACCGACGATGCAGCACCCGAACCCGAACGAATCGCGTTCATTGCCGCACCGAGCGCGCGCGCCAGCGTATCGGGACTGCGCGCGCTGAAATAGCGGCCGCCACCATTGATGGCTGCATGCCACAAGTCGTCAATGCGTTCGCCGCCGGACTTCAGGATGGGATCCGGCCAGTCAAGCCTGCCATCGACAATGGCACGAAAATCACCCTCGGTCGCGGTATCGTAATCGTCGCGGTAACGCAGCGTGCCATTTGCGCCCAGCCCCAGCGTGTGCGTGATCATGTGCTGGTGACCACCGCCGACCCGACCGGGCAACGCCGGCACATTGTTCTCGCACAGATCGAGGCCCGTGCCGCAAGTGCCGAAGCCCGGCTGGCGCAAGTCGGTGTTCGCGTAATACGCAGCCACATCGGCCAGTGTGCTGGTGCGCGCTGCGTTGGAGGGGGGCGCTGCGGCAAGTGCTGAGGAATGTGCTGCGGGATGTGCGCTGGCATTCGGGGTGCCGTCGAACCTGGGGCGCGGCAGGTGCTGGTCCTGGTTGCCGACCTCTCGGCTGCCATCCAGCGTATGCGGTCCATACGTGGCGGACTCGCCATCGGTATTCCAGTAGCCGTCGGTCGACAGCAGCGTGTAGTTTTGCTGGCACGCGTAACGCACCGGGTCTTGCGCACCATGCAGCAGCTTCCCCGCATACAGTTGCCCGGCTTTCGCGAGCGCGCCACGCAGGGGCGTGCCGCTGACGGGCACCACCGCATACAGCTTGTCGTAGAAGGCCTGGCGCTGCGCGGCATCGAAGTCGCGTATCGGCAGGAAGCTGGTGCGGCTGGCATCGACCGTGGTGTCACTGGTGGTCGAGTAGCCAATGCGCATGCGTGCATCAAACTGCATGAACGCGCGACCCACCGCCGTCTTCATCATCAGCATGCGGGTGCGGTGGTAGCTGAACCAGTTCGCGAAATTCTGTCGCTCGTCGCGACCATCGATGCCCGACGTCGCACCGACGATCACCTTGCGCCAGCGCGCTGCACCCACGCTGCCGGGCAAGTCCGATGCATCCTTGCACGGGTCAGCATCCGTGTTGTCACCCAGCCGCTCCGGCTGGCTCCCGGTGTACACGTAGTAATGCGCGGGACCGGGCAGGTTCGGCAAGCCCCTGTCCGGCGTGCAAAAGCCGGCTGGCGACCAGCAGTCCCAGGTGTAGCGCACGGAAGCGGTCGACTCGGGCGTCGGCGGCTGCGAGTTCGTGCTGCGCCAGGGCATGAAGGCCGTGCCAAGATCGATACGCAGTGACGCGGATTGAAATCCGTCATACAAGGCTGCATGGAAATTCTGCGGCGCGTACGCCTTGCCTGTGCTGTCCACCGGTAGCGGATAGCTGACGGCCGGGTCGTAGTAGATCTTGTTGCATGCACTGCTGCGGTAGCCAATCGCATTTTCGTAGCCGTTGTCCGCCACCTCGTCGCCCAGATAACTCAATTGCATGCTGCCCGAGTCATCAAGGATGAAGTACAGATTGGGCTTCACGACGGATGCGGCGATGAAGCGTAGCGGCGCCATCGCGATATCGGTGCCCGCAGTCCCGGGCTGCAGCATGCTCGGCGGGTTGTTCTGCGCATTCGCACCAGGCAGCCACTGCAGCAGACCGTACATCACCAGCATCAGCCAGTGCTGTGCCGGGAGCCGGCCGCGAGTGCTCGTGGTCATCACAGGTGCACCAGCACTTGCGTGAACACCGTGGTGTTGCGCGGGCCGCGCACGCGCGTCGTCACGCGGTAATACACCCTGTCGCCCGGCTGCAAGCGCAAGGCAGCGCCATAGCCCAGCTGTCCGCGACTGCCGGCGCCGCCCTGCGCGGGCTGGTACGACAGACAATGATTGCCGCCGCCCTGCGTCGCGCCGGCCTGGCTGCACAGGCGATGGATGGTGTAGCGTATGCGATGTCCCGCGCCATCCATCGGCAGCGCCGGTGCAGCTGCGATGCAGCGTTGCACGCCCAGCGCTGCGCAGCCATCATCATCCCAGTCGATGCCGACGCTCGGCGTAGCGTCCGTGCCGGGCCCGCCTGCAGTGGTCCCGCCTGCATTGGCGACACCGGTGGTGACGTCAGTCAGTTGCAGACCCGCCGCCACGCTCGCGTAATAGCCTTGCGCCGGCAGGTCGTTCGCCAGCGCAGATACGGACGCTTGCGCATTCAGCCAGCGGAGCGCCGCTTCGGTGCCGGCATCCGACGCCAGCACCGCGGCTTCCCGAAATGCGGCATGGCCGGCCAAGCGCAGATCCGCACTCACCATGCGCGCCAATGACAGGGCCGCGACGCTCATCGCGACCATCAGGATCAGCGCCACGATCAGGCTGCTGCCGCAGCATCGCGCGTCGCATCCGATGCGTTGCGATCTCATGCATCGCTCCACAGCAGATTGCGCAGCGGGATTTCGGCATCGAGCACGCGATAGCGATAGCAGTTCGCCTGGTGTGCAGTACCGATCGACAAGCTGACCGGCAACAGCTGACCGGTACGCGTATCACCAGCAAACCAGCTCGGCGCGCGCGTGTCACAGGGGCCCTCCTTGCGCTGCGCACTGCGCAACACCAGCGCGACACGCACCGCCAGGATGCGCTGCCAGTCACCGATGTCGCCAACGACGCCATTGTGATCGGCATCGATCAGGGTGTCGCTCCACCAGTTCACGCTGGGTGTCGCCTGTAGGCCGGCACGTGCATCGAAGCCATACTGCGCCTGCAGGTTCACGATGCCGGACACCAGCGGGCTCGATGACCAGTTGCCCGACGCGATATCGAACTGCGCAAGCTGCAAGCTGTCGTCGGCACCGATGGAAAAGCGCAAGCGATACAGCGCACCCAGATTGACGAGCGCACTGCCCGCCGCGTACCCGGCCGCGGGTAACGCATCAGCCGGCAGTGCCGCCGGCTCGATGCGGAATGCGCCGATCGGTATGTTCTGTGCCCGCAACAGCAGACAGCGTGCGAGACCTGCCTGTTGCAGCATCAACCAGTCGCCGGGCGATACCTCCAGCGGACTATCGACCGTGAGCCCGGCGTCCCCTTGAACATACGGGACCAGCAAGCGCGCTGGCGGCAGCGACTGCGGCTTCGCACTGGCGAGCAGCTCCAGCCTGTCCGGCGCATTGCCCGCCCCCTGGGTGATCAGCAGTGGCTGCAGGGGCATCGCAGGACCGAGGGCGTTGCCGGTCGCACGCGTGAGCGCGCAACTGAACGCATCCGGCGGGCCCAGACCATGGCCTGCCATGCGCAGCTCGCGCGTGAGTGCCTGCAGCGCAAGCGAGCCCTCAATATGCGCATCAGCCATACCGGACACCGCCTTGCGGCGCGCATCGAACAGTACGCCGGTTTGCAGCACGACGGCCATCACCACCAGCCCCACCGTCAGTCCGACCATCATGTCGGCGAGGCTCGCGCCCGTGATCGCATTAGCGATGCCGCGCCTGAACCGGCGACGGCGCGCGACTTTGTATCGGACGCATGGCATGCGCATGCTCAGTCGCTGATCATGGCGTGTACCTGCCACTGGTGCGGCATGCGATCCGATGCTGCCTGCCAGCGCAGCGTGATCGTCACCTGACGTTGCGCATCGATCGTCACGACCGGCTCCAGGGCGGCCGATGCGGTACCCGGCAAGCGCGCCTGTACCTGCGCGAGCCATGACTGGTAATCGGCACTTTGAGTATCACCAAAGCGCGACTGCAAGGCGGTGAGCGAGCGATCGCCGGTCCACATCCTCGCCACCAGCGCGGACGCCAGCTGGCTGGCCTGTTGTCGGTATTGCGCATTCGCCGATTCAGCCAGTGCCGATGACAGCAGACGCAACAGTGCGAGCATGCCGATCGAGAACAGCAGCAGCGCGAGCAAGGCATCGATCAGCGAACTGCCTTCGGCATGACGTGGCAAACGCGCTGTCGACAGGGCTCTCGGTGGACACATCAACATGCGGCCTGCCGTTTTTCTATCCAGCAGTCGACCGGCGCGCTGCCCCAGGCGGCGGGTAACGCGGTCGTGCGCTGCGTGCCGAGGTGGTCCAGCGTGTACGCGAAGCCGGACATCAAGCCATCCGGCCGGCCCCGGGCGGTGAGGACAAAGGATTGGCCGTTGGCCGGCACCGTACAGACGAAGCCGAAATGCCCGGCTACGGGCATCGCAATGCCGCAGGCATCCTTGCCCGTGTTCGCATAGCTGCGATGGTCCTGGTAGTACTGCTCAAGTCGCATACCCGTGAGCAACAGGCCGCTGGTTGCTTCCGGTATGCGAGAGCGCAGCAGATGATCGCGATAGGACGGCAGTGTGAACGTCGCAATGATGGCGATAATCGCCAACGCGACCATCAGCTCGATCAGGCTGAACGCAGGTCGAGCGACAAAGGAGGGGGGAGGCATGACGGCGATCAGACAAACTCGGGCGATGCCGGAGCTTGTTTGATCGCGCAATACAACGGAGGGATTGTTAGTGCAGGCGCTAACAATTCATGCGGCGATAGTGATCACCGCATGCTTGTGCAGGCCAATCAGGCGACTTCGAGTCCTTCCTGCATCACGACGCAGCCTTCGATTACACGCAGGTCATTGTCGCGCGCGAAATCACGCAGGAACAGATACGCGAGGGGTTCGAGATCATGGATGCGCGCATCAACCATCACCGAACGCACGCCATCGACCAGGCCCGGCATCACGTAAGGCGAATAGCGCAGGTGGCGGTCAAAACCGGGTTCGGCATCGGGATGAAAGCGGCTCATGATGCCGCACAGGCGATCGGCCCAGTCGCTGGGGCGGAATTGGCGGCCGGCGTGCGTCATGCCCTGAATGATGAAATCGGTGGGCGTGATCGTCGACTCAATGTTCGGGTTTGCCATGATTGCCGTACTTTCCTTGGGCCTTGTCGGTCGGATGGGCGCCCGCTCTGCGGCAGCGCAACATAAGGCGTCATGATACCGGAGGCAGGGGGCCTACCTCAAGGAGAAGTGCGAAACTTAAGCAAAATGGTCGGAAATAACGCGCAATTTGGCACTGTTCAACCCAGCCAGTTCGCGACCGACACCATCAAAAGTAGCAAAATCCATAACAAGAGCGCGCGCCAGATCAATCCCACGGTGCTTTGCAGCGAACGTGCCGAGGGTTCTTCGCCGGGCAGGATGTCGATATCGGAACCGGGTTCGAGTGCGGTGATATCGGCATCGGGCAGATTGGGCGCGTACTCGGCCGGGGTGCCGAGGCGCACGCCCATCGCACCACCGCCAGCAGACAGGATGATGCCGACCGATTCATCGCGCCAGCGGCGCGCGAAATTGCGCCACGCATAGACCGAGTCTTCGAAGTTGCCGACGATGGCGAATGCGATCGCGGTCAGGCGCGCCGGTATCCAGTCAATGTAATAGAACGCGCGCGCGGCAAAGCGGCCGAAGGGTTCCTGCCGCAGGTGCTCGGGCTCGTTCCACGCACGGGCCAGGTATTCGGCGACGCGGTACAGCACCGCCCCTGCCGGGCCAAAGGGCATCAGCAGCCAGAAGAACACGCCGAACACATGGCGGTGGGTGGTGACCAGCGCGCTCTCGACCGCCAGTCGCGACACTTCGCGCGCCTCCATGTCGGTGGTGTCGGTCTTGGTCCATTCGGCCAGCAGGCGGCGCGCCTCGGGCAGCCCACCGGTATTCAGCGCCAGCTGTATCGACGTGAAGTAATGGCTGTAATGACGAAAGCCCAGGGTCAGGTACACGATCACGATCGACCATGCGAGCTGCGCGATCGGCCCCAGTGTCGCCAGCAGCCAGTAGATCAGCAGGGTCGGCATGAACAGCACTGACAGCATCACCAGCCACGCAAGGCGGCCATGTTCCGGGCGGCCGGCATTGAAACTGTGCTCGATACGGGCGGCGAAGGCGACGATCCAGCCGTACAGTGCGTTGTCTTTGCGAAGCGGTCGGAACTGCTCGATCAGCAAGACGACCAGGATCGGGATGAGGGTCATGAAGGACGATGAGGAACAGTCAGGGGCGATGTAAGGCCGGGATAGCAGTGATTGTTTCGTAAGATAACGCAGCAGGTGCCGGGAATCAAACCTTCATGCGTACCACCCGGTCAGCCGCCCCCGTCTTCACTGCGCAGGAAGTGATACAGGTTGCGCAGCATCGCTGCGGTCGCGCCCCAGATGAAGTAATGCTGCCAGGGCATCGCATAAAAGCTGCGCCGACCCGGCCGGTTCGGAAACTCCGCACTGCGCCGCTGGTGATTTGTGCCATCCATCAGGAAGGCCAGCGGCACTTCAAAGATTTCGGCCACTTCGAAGGTATCGGCCGCCAGCTCGAACGGCGGATGCACCAGCGCGACCACCGGCGTGACCCTGAAGCCGGTACCGGTCTGGTAGTCCGGCAGGCTGCCAATCACCTCGATATGGCGGCGCGCAAGGCCAATCTCCTCTTCGGTCTCGCGCAACGCGGTCGCAATCGCATCGTCATCGTCGGGGTCGACGCGACCACCGGGAAAACTGATCTGGCCCGCATGGTCATGCAGGTGCGCGGTGCGCATCGTCAGCAACAGCTGCAGCCCGGCTTCGCGCACCACCAGCGGCACCAGCACCGCAGCAGGCACGGGCTCGCGGCCGGAGAAGTTCTTTTCCTCGTCATCGTCAAACTCGGGCACCCATGCACGTGGCGCGCTGAAGCGCTCGCGCAGCCAGGCGGGCACCAGCCGGTCGGCCGGCACCGGCGGCTCGCCGGCCAGTGCGTCGACCGGAGCAAGGGTGGGATCGATGATTCGGGGCTTCATGCGAACTGACTGGATTCAGAAAACAACGCGACAAGACCGCAAAAAAGAAAAGGGCACCCTCAGGTGCCCTTGTCCCTTGCGTAGCGCGACGATTACTCCGCTGCGGCCGCCGTGCGACGGGTCGGCAGCTTTTCGCGGATACGTGCGGACTTGCCCGAACGCTCACGCAGGTAGTACAGCTTCGCGCGACGGACGTCACCGCGACGCTTCACTTCGATCGACGCGATCAGCGGCGAATACAGCTGGAAGGTACGCTCGACGCCTTCGCCCGACGAGATCTTGCGGACGATGAAGTTCGAGTTCAGGCCACGGTTGCGGCGCGCGATCACGACACCTTCGTACGCCTGCACGCGCTTGCGGTTACCTTCAACCACGTTCACGTTGACGATCACGGTGTCGCCCGGAGCGAATTCCGGGATGTTCTTGCCGAGGCGGGCGATTTCTTCCTGCTCGAGTTGCTGGATCAGATCCATGTCTTTTCTCCTGAACCATCTTGCCGGCGCTGTCATTGCGTTGTGCCCGGTAGAGGATGGGGTTAAC
>JACCDY010910933.1_pt1 | contig 10394 bp, 6 predicted proteins | sample 7446391 | NCBI WGS metagenome assembly JACCDY01 (sample SAMN15323451, study PRJNA562643) | freshwater metagenome | isolation source: river surface water | place: USA:Blue River Watershed | collected 2017-08-18
GGCCCCGTGGACATCGACCGCATGGCCGTCAAATTGCTCGACGACAAGGGCAACGTCCTCAACCTGCACGGCAACGATTGGTGTGTAACGTTGTTGTGCGAATGTCTGTATCAATATTAACCCCCCCCCATCCAATTCACTTCACTTCAACTTCAACTGCAGAGAGGATGATGTTGTCTTCGATGCTGCTGAAAGACGTTGTGCACGCGGGGCTGGACTATCTGCCGGTGCCGTGGTTTGCGTGGATGTTGTGGACGTTGCGACATCGCCCCTTTCTGAATTGGTACCTGTGTGTTGGCGTGCTGCTGAACGATCTGTTGAACCGCGCGCTCAAAGGCTATTTCCGACAGCCCAGGCCGCGCACCACTCCGCTCGATTTCCATGCGCACCACTTGCACTTTCCCCATCTGCTGCCCTACCACCACTACGGCATGCCCTCGGGCCATGCGCAGTTTGCGGGGTTGATCACGGCCTTCGCGTGGCAAACGGCACCGGACGAACAACCCCTGTGGCGCAACCTGGCCATTGGCGGCGTGGTGCTGTTGCAGCGCTGGGCGTTTCTGCAACACGATGCTGCACAAGTCGCCGTGGGCTATTTCGTGGGATGGGGCGTCGGCTTGGCACTGGCCTGGCTGGCGAAACGCGCCCTCCGCGGCACCTGGCGTCCGCGCAACGACGATGGATGTACCGTGGCCGATCCCGGCACCTTTCATTGATGGAGACAAGAAGGAAGAGAAGGATAAAACAAAGGAAAATCAAGGAAAATCAAGGAAAAATGAGGGAAAAATGAAGGACGAACAATGGGGAGTGAATGTTTCATGATGTGGTTACAGGGAGTTGAAACTACACACTATTGCAGAAAAGTCGTCAAACTCAAAGCAGATCACGTTCCATTGCTTTAAAAGTGACACAGTTGGGAAGAATGTTTTTTTTCTCCCGAAAGAATACCAGTCTGCTTGCCTTGGACAATTTTTGCTTGTTTCTTGTTTCACGGAAAGATGCCCACCATCAACGCCATTTTCAGGTACGACTTGAGCAAACAAGCCAACACGAGCACTGTTCGATTGCCGTTTATTGAATTGGATGGTTTCGTGGACTGGGGAGATGGATCTACCGAATATGTTGGGGGAATATCTGTAATAAATCACACATTTGGTGTTCCGGGTGCAATATACACCATCACTGTTTTGGACGCAAATCAAGTAATAATGGCGGGTATCGATCCGCCGTTTGGACTTGGATTGTTTTACTTTGAATATGTGACACCAATGATTGGGGTGGAATACATGAATGGAATTTTCGAAAATGGATCCAATTTGGAAACTGCGATTTTTCGATCTGGTGCAAGTCACGACGTTATCGCCATGCAAGATTTGTTTGCGAATTGCACATCGCTCACCACCGTGACATTCGAAAGCAACACAACTAGCAATTTGCAATACACCGATAGAATGTTCAAAGGTTGCACGAAATTCAACCAAGACTTGGGCTCGAATTTTAACACTTCCAGCGTGATCAGCATGCAGTCCATGTTCCAGGGTTGCACTGCGTACAACAAGCCATTGCCCGCCAGTTTCAACACTGCATCCGTCGTCAGTTTCAGCGGCATGTTCAGTGGATGCTCCAGTTTCAATTCCGAGCTTCCCGCTGCGTTCACGGGATCCAGCGCCACCAGTATGGCGGATATGTTCAAAGGATGCGCTGCTTTCAACCAAGCATTTCCCGACAACTTTGCCACCACTTCTTCCCTTTTTGACATGACATCCATGTTTGAAGGGTGCACTGCATTCAATCAAGCGTTTCCCGCAGGGTTCAACACCTCTGGCGTCATCAGTATGATTTCTGCATTCCAAACCTGTCGCGCCTTCAACCAATCCTTGACTTCTTTCTCTCCTGTCTCGATGACCAATGCCAACAACATGTTGGCTGACTGTGGAATGTCCCCAGAGAACTATTCCAACTTGCTCAATGCGTGGGCGGCTTACGGCGCCAGTTTGAAAACAGGTGTTCCCCTTGGCGCCAACAACTTGCAGTACACCGCCGCAGGCCTTGCTGGTCGCAACACGTTGGTGAACACATACAACTGGATGATCACCGGCGATTCCATGGCACGTGCCGTGATCAACAACATTTGTTTCACTGCGGGTACGCCTATCCACATCGACGGTCACACCCTTCCCGTTCGCATCGAGTGCGTGGAGGCGGGCAAACACCGCGTCGGCGGAAGAATGGTGGAACATGTTACCGCTACCAAATCCACCGACAGCCACGTGGTGTGCATCGACCAAGGTGCGCTCGGTGCTAACGTGCCATCGCAACCACTCACCATGTCCAAGAAGCACAAATTGATGTTCGATGGGAACATGGTGGCTGCGGAAACCTTGGTGGGCAAGATTGACGGTGTGTTCTTGCGCAAGTACCGCGGCGAACCCTTATTCAACGTGTTGTTGGAGGGAGATGCGCCAGGAAAGATGAATGCGGCAGACATGGAGTGCGAAACCTTGGATCCATCCAACTCCGTCGCCAAATTGTACCGCCTTTTACCAACCTTGCCCACCGCTGCCGACCGCGACGCATTGATTGCCAAGGCCAACGAACGCATCCTGTCGCAACAACAACCTTTGCGCGCATGAACATCACATTTAAATCCCAACATCATTCATCATTCATTTTTTATGACACACTCTCTCCTCTCCATCCAACGTCGTACATGTGGCCCTTTCCAAGCAATATCCGCAGTCGCCGTCGCTGTGTGGCGCAAGCCATCAGTGTACCGTTGTTGCCGCCCTCTTATACCGAATTCACCCCCATCGTGGAACGCCTGTCTGTGTCGCAGGCAACGCAACACCAATACTGTCGCGTGGAGGTGATTGGGCAGCGGTTCTGGCCCCCCGCCATCGGCACCACCGACGTGATGTTCGACAACCGCCCCGTGGCCGCCGTCACCTTCCACCATTCGCAACTCATTTCGTTCTTGATTCCACTCGACGCCACGGTTGGTACCCACGAGGTGCGCGTGCGCAACGTGTACAACAACACCTTGTCCACGCGCTCGCCCTTGCCCGAACCCGGCATTTCCCTCTTCTCCAACGCCACACCCTTCTACATCGTGTCGCCCATCCCATCGTAAACCCCATTCATCGTGAACTGAACAGAACAGAACAGAAACCCCCACACCAAGAACTTCCGATCACTAATGATGGAGGCGCGGCGCCGACAAAAATTCCTCTCGCTGCATTGTATCCACCACCACACAAGCACGTCACATTGCGACAGCGTGACACCACCGCGACCACCGCAACAAACAAACAGACAAACAGACATGGGTGCTGGCATTTTACCCGCGACGATTTGGAAAGGGGAGTTGTGGTTTTTGTTTGGCAAGGAGGGCAAGTACGAAGACTCGGCGCACGGGTTCTCGGATTTCGGCGGCGGCACGGACAGTCGAGAGTCGTTCCTGGAAACCGCGGTGCGCGAGGCGGGGGAGGAGTTGACGGGGTTCTTGGGCACCGATGGCGATGTGCGTCGCTGGCTGCGCCGCTGCGGCCACTTCCCTATCGACCACCAGAGCGACGGATTCCCGCCGTACCGCATGCACATCGTGCCCTGCGACTACAACCCCTGGCTGCCGCACTTCTACAACCAGAACCAACAGTTCCTGCAGAAGCGCATGCCGGCGGCCTGGTTCAAACAGAGCAAGATTTTCGAGAAAGCCGAAATTCGGTGGGTGCCGTCCTACGCGCTCGGCAGGATGCGCCCGCAGTTCCGCAACTACTTCCGCCACATCGTCGACGACATGCTGGCGCGCATGCCCGCCATCCACCGCTTCGTGCGCCAACAGCTCCGTCGTCGCCGGGGTGACACCATCACGTCGCGCCCCAAACTCACCCGCACCGAAACACAGCGCCGCAAAGAGTACCGTCTCCTCCATCCACACCGAACTAGCCGAGGCAGTAGTGGTAGTAGCACCACCAAAGTAGGCAGTCGAAGCAGAAGTGGACATCATCATCATCACGCGCGCGGCGACAGTGCCACTCTATCCGCCAAGCAGCATCTCTCCCCCTCTCTGTCCCGGCACCGCCAGCAGCACCATCATGCCACGCGAAAACATTCAACTCGACCACTGCCTCCATCCCAATCACTGTCGCGCCGCCGCCGTGGACGCCGTACCCACACCACTTCCTATCCACACCCTCCACCACCGCCGCCCCCCCCAACGGCCCCCCTTCCTCCGCCTGCCGCTGCCCCCGCACCTTGAAAAAAACGGCCCGCGGGCCGGATTTTGATTGCGCGTCGAATGTGCGATGGAGAAATAGATGGATCGTTTTTTCTCTCGGACCAATGCAATTGCCGACGACCACAACGAGCGAAAGCAACCAGTTGCATTGATCCCTTTTCGCTCACCCTTTTCGCCCACCCTTTTCTCATTCCCAACGATCGATCGATCAGATCAGATCAACTACACAGCCATGGTGAGAAGCGACGACGATGACGACGCCGCCGCCGCCGCGGTCGAGCACGGTGCCCCGCATCCTTTCCACAAACAGACGTCGCGTCCGATCTTCTCCAGCCACGATTTGTTGGCCGACGCAGAAGACGAATTGGAAGAACTGCGCAGCAGCGCCTCTTCCTCCGCCTCTTCCTTCGCCTCCCATTCCATGTCCGGCATGTCGGGGTCCGTTCCTTCCTTGACAACGTCCTCCGGTTCCGCCGACTTGCCGACACGGAGAACTGCGCCAGCAGCAACGACGACGACAACGACGACGACCACTGCAACAACAAGAACAACCATACCGCAAGATGATGATGGAGAAGGAAAGGATGAGTACGAGGATGAGGATGAAGATGAAGATGAAGGAGAGGATGAAGGAGAGGAAGCAAGGGTGCGACCACCGTCGTCGCCGAACCGTCCAAGGTCAACGCCCGTTGCCGCGCCGCCCATGTCGCGCTCCTTTTCCCTCCGCCAACTCCACCCTCGACCTTCGCCATCTGCACCATCTGCGCCACCCACCACCACCACGCTTCCATCCACGGCAGCTGTATCCGTATCCACAATCCCTTTTGCCGCCGCCGCCGCTCCCACTTTCACCAGTTCCACTTCAACCCTCCCTTCACACAACCCCCGACGCCTTCGCACTTCCTCCTCCTCTCTGGCATCGGGTGCCAAAACGGAAGATTTGCGAGAACAAGTAGGGAAAGCGGCGGGGCGCTTGGGTGCAGGTGGAGGAGGGGGCGACTGGAATGAAGGGGAGGAGGAGATGGATCCGAGTTTGACGTACCGGAAGTACACGTACAAGGAGGTGGAGAAGGAGATCAACGACAACTACTACGACGAGAAGGAGTACCTGTCGAGTGCGCTGGACATCATCGCGGCGCACTTGAGTGGCCAGAAGTTGATCTACATGGAGTCGAAAACGTTTTGCGAGCGGCGCCTGAACTTCCTGATGATGCCGGCCATCCTGCTGAGTACCGCCGCCACGGTGCTCACGAGTATCGTGGACGAATGGTACTGGGGCGCCTTCCTCATCTCCAGCGTGAACGGCATCATCGCGTTCCTGCTGGCGGTGGTGAACTACCTGAAGCTGGACGCCGCGTCGGAGGCGCACAAGACCTCGTCGCACCGCTACGACAAGCTGCAGACGCGCATTGAGTTCCTCTCGGGCTACACGCTCATGTTCGGCCTGGACAAAGACACCGTGCAGAGCTGCATCGAGGAGACGGAGAAGAAGATCAACGAGATCAAGGAGACGAACCAGTTCATCATTCCGAAGGACATCCGTACCTTGTACCCGGTCATCTACAACACCAATGTCTTCGTCGTCATCAAGAAGATCGAAGACATCCGCAAGCGCAAGATCAATGCGCTGAAGGAAATCAAGAACCAGAAGAACTACCTCATCGCCGTGCTGAAGGCCAAGCGCAGCAAGGACAAGCGGACCTCCGTGCGCAACCTCGAGACCGAGATCCGCCGACTCATCGTGGAGAAAGACCGCCTGGTGAACAACATCTTGCTCATCAAGTCCGCCTTCTCCATCATCAAGGAGATCTTCCTCACGGAAACGCTCAACGTGGAGGCGCGCAAACGCTGCTGCGGCGCCGCCCCTTTCCTCTGCTGCGCACCCGCCCCCGTCGATCCCCTCAAACTCAACAGCTTCGTCGAGGACGTCATGGACCCCTACGGGCGCCAAGACAAACTCATGCAGGACGCCAGCGCCAAACAGCGCAAGGAGGCCACTGAACAGCGCAAACTGCAGAAACACGAACTGCGCGACGTCCGCCACGAACTGCGCGCCACGCAACAACTCCTGCACCAAAACACCCGCTCCGTCGAACAACTCGTCGACCGCATGGAACGCGGCGAACTCATACCACCCACTTCTTCTTCTTCCACCTCCGTCCCCGCCACCGTCCCCGCCCCCGTCACAACAACCACACCATCACGACAGAATGTGACCGATGCTTTGGATGCAGGAGCTTTTCGGGGGGCAAGCGGGACTCGAAGCCGCGCGCGAATGGACTCGGGGAAGAAGCCGCCGCCGGCCGCGCCGGAGACCACGAACACCACTACCAAACCCACCGTCGTGCAATTGTTTGGAAGCGGAAGTGGAACGAATCGGCACTTCCCTGCGCACTTCCATCGCCGAGAAACACCGCCACGCGTCGACGACGAACTGCAATTGTTGGTGAGCGAAATTCAACGTCAACAACAACACCAATTTGCGTACCCGGAATATCCGGACACCTTCACCCTTCCTGTTGCGCCGCCACCCTCTTCCCGTCGTCCTCTTCATGCTCCTCCTCCTCTTTCCCATCTTTCGCCTCAGTCGCGTCGACACCATGCCGCCGCCGCCGCATTGCCTGAAGTGAACGTGCAGGAAGAAGAAAAGGATGAACATGAGGATGAAGATGAAAAGGAACAAGAGGAGGAACGTGAAGACATTGATTGCACAGTGGACAACGCCAACAACAACCACACCCACTTTTCTCCTATCCGAGAAGAGAACTACGGCGGTGGCATTACGACTGTGTATCAACGCGCCGCATCCGCCGCTGCCGCCACGATCCATCGACCCGCCTCTTTCTTTGCCGCGGCCACCTCCCTGGGCATAGGCATGGTGACGGCGGGCCTCTCCACGTCTTCCTCCCCCGACCACAGCGACATCGACCTGGCGGAACGCATCAGCAAACGCTCCGACTCGTCACACTCCATGATGGACATTGACGTCATCTGCAACGAACGCAACACCGAGAAGTGAGAAAAAGTTAAGGCAATGTATTGTCGATCGTGCCAGTTTCCCCACTTTTCTCAAAGGTGGTGTATCCCCCAGACAAATTTTGTCCGCCGATGTACTCGATGGAGGTGATCAATGTGTAATTCGCTCCTATGTTGGTGGCACTGCAACCGAATTGCGCGAAATAAGAATTGCCGGTTGTCTCGATTGCGTATCCATACGCGAATTGGAAGTAAGAGGTATTTCCAGTGTTGTAGTCTGCTATGTACCACGCGAATTTTCTGTCTGCTCCCATTTCCCCACCGGAGTTGGAGGGATAGTTTGCGTATCCACCGTTGCTCTGAGGCAAGTATCCCGGACGAAAAAACAGTGTTCCTGCGGTGTTCCCCGTGCTTTGATATGCATAGTTTCCGTCCGTTGTCGGATTGTACGACAATTGTGCGGTGATTCTGTAAATGGCAATGTCTGCTGGACCCCATCCCCCATAAAATCGGATCCATTGACCCTTCGTTTGCGTGGAGGCAGGTTGATAGGAACTGAATGTCTGGAATCGTGGAACGAACAATTGGTATTGCGTGATGGCCGATTGCACCCACGCGGTAGTGGGAATGATTTGCGAACTGTCGCTGGGACCCGGCTGTTGCGCCGTGCAAATCGGCACTTGCCACGCGGTCAATGTTTGTTCCACCGTGACGTTGTTCTTGATGTCCACTGCGCCAAGAAACCACGCCCCTCCACTCACCATTGCAGTGCCACTGACATCCAATTGGTATCCGCTGGTGGCTTGCGTGGTCTTGCCGACCGCCAGCGACGTCGACACGACGCCATTGCCACTCACGTCCAGCGCGAGACCACTGCCCGCCGTCGTGGTTTTGTTTACCGATAGACTTTGCTGCACATTGGTCGTGCCGAACACCGTCAGGTTCTGCCCGATCCCCGCACTGCCATTCACATCCAACACATACGACGCGTTCGCCGTGCTCGTTTTGCCCACCGCCAGACTGGTCGCCACCGACGCCGTGCGGTTCAACACAATGTTGCCTGGGCTGCCAATCGCGGACACCGACAAGTTGTTCGACGCGTCGTTCGCGATCGACCACCCCGGTGATGAATTCACCGACACCGCCGTGCTGTTGAACAAGCGGAGCCCCCCTTTCGTGGTGTAGTTGCCGGTCGTGTGATCAATGAACGCTCTGCACTGCACCGTCCCCGAGGAGGTCGCGAAGTTCGTCGACCCATTCCACGTGTACACCGCCAGCTGACATCCACTGAAGTCAATGGCGGCGCCGTTGCCCGCCGTGATCCCGTTGTACACTGCCGCACTAGTCAGCGCCGTCGAATTCCACGTGTTGTCGTTCGAAAAGTCCACCCGCGACGTGTTGTTGCTCGACGTGCCTTTGCGACCGCGGAACGTGAATGGACCCCCGCGCAACGGAATCTCCCCCGTGTAGTCGCCTGTGTAATTGCCGCTCGCATCGTACACGGGACCCACTCGAAACCAACCATTGTTGCTCAGGTTGCAGCCCAGCTGATACACCCCACTGGTGTTGTTCACGCCGAACGATCCACCCACGTACGACACCCCGGACACATCCAACGTGTTGCCCGCCGTCACCGTCGACTTGCCGACCGCCGCCGTCCCAAACACCGCCAACGTTTGACCCACGCCCACGCTGCCGTTCACATCCAGCGCGTACGGCGACTTGGCTTGCGTACTCTTGCCCACGGCCAAGGTGCCTGACACCGCGCCGTTGCCGCTCACGTCCACCACCAGGTTCGTGCCGACCGACGTTTTGTTCACGCCGAGCGCGGAAGCCGTCGTCGTTTTCAACGTGGAGGTGCCGGACACGGTCAACGCGCTGCTGATCGCCGCACTCCCATTCACGTCCAGGGTGATGCCGCTAGTGGCCGTGGTGCTTTTGCCCACAGCCAACGTCGAGGCCAAGGTGGAGGTGCCCGTGATCGCCAACGTCCCCGCCACGGACAGGGCGCTGCTGATCGCCGCATTTCCACTCACATCCAACACATTGCTGCCGCTGACCGCCGATTTACCTAACGCCACGTTTTTCGCGGAGGTGGCTTGCAGCGTCGTGTTGCCCGACACCGTCAAGGCGCTGCTGATCGCTGCATTTCCACTCACGTCCAAAGTGGTGGTGGGGGAACTGGTTTTGCCCAGCGACATGAACCCGCCCATCAACGCCGTGCCGGTTGCCGTCAAGGTGCCCGCCACGGACAGGGCGCTGCTGATCGCCGCATTTCCACTCACGTCCAACACATTGCTGCCACTGACCGCCGATTTGCCCAAGGCCAAGTTTTTCGCGGAGGTGGCTTGCACCGTTGTGTTGCCGGACACCGTCAAGGCACTGCTGATTGCGGCACTCCCAGTCACGTCCAGAGTAATGCCGCTGGTGGCCGCGCTGGTTTTGCCGACGGCAAGAGTGCCGGACACGATTTCGTTGCCACTCACGTCCAAGGTGGCGACGGGATTGGTCATGTTGGCCCCCAACCCCGTGTTGCCTGACACCAGGAGATTCTGTCCCACCGTGAGACCGCCGCTGAGGTTTGCGCTCGTGAACGTCATGGTGCCGGCATTGAGAGTCCCCGACACATTGGCGTTGCCTGATACGTCAAGCACAATGTTGCTGCCAGACACCGAAGTTTTACCGACTGCGAGGGACGTCAACACACTGCCCGTACCCGTGCTGTTGAAGGACGCCAAGGTCGAGGTGCCTTTTGCCGTCAACGTTCCATTCACAGTCGTGTTGCCCGTGGTGGTCAATGCACTCAAAGTTGCAGCACCCGTCGCGCCGAAGGTTCCCGAGACATTGGCGTTGCCCGACACATCCAGCACCATGCCAGCGACGGTCACCGCGGATTTGCCGACCGCGAGGGAAGTCAACACGCTGCCTGTACCCGTGCTGTTGAACGCCGCCAAGGATGCGGTTCCTTTCACGGTAAAAGTTCCATTCGCCGTGCTGTTGCCCGTGATGGTCAGGGTGGAAAGGGTACTTGCGCCCGTGGCGCCGAAGGTTCCCGACACGTTGGCATTGCCGGACACATCCAGCACCATGCCGCCCACCGTCACTGCGGATTTGCCGACGGCCAACGAGGTCAACACGCTTCCGGTGCTGCTGCTGGTGAACGACGCCAAGGACGATGCAC
>JACCDY010821376.1_pt1 | contig 10391 bp, 10 predicted proteins | sample 7446391 | NCBI WGS metagenome assembly JACCDY01 (sample SAMN15323451, study PRJNA562643) | freshwater metagenome | isolation source: river surface water | place: USA:Blue River Watershed | collected 2017-08-18
ATCCTACGTGTACCGGGCCAGGATCAGAACCCAGCCTCGACCGAGGCCTTGAAGTTTATGATGAAGATATCAAAGGCTGCTACAGAGTTATCTGCCTCACGGTCTGCGATGGGAACAGGAACGGCTGATGTTGGTCTAGATGCATCTGGAAGTCCTCTCGCTGAGAATGAAAATGCGCTGATCAACTTCGCAGTGCTTGGTGTCCGTTCAACGGGTTATCTTGGTCCGAAAGATAGTGGTGTGTTCCGTCCAGCGGCTGCCACGAACTATGCATTCCTCTGCGGTGCACGTGTCTTTGTCCTAGATATTGACTACCTTGAGGCAGATAAGTCCAATCCTGTTCTTGTCTATCGTGATAATGTTGGTAATCTGCGGAGTAACAATATCGGTCGTATAAGTGAAGTTGCAGCTACAATGGCGACATTTAATACAAGTGATCCTATCATTGTCGTCCTCAATATCCTACGTGTACCGGGCCAGGATCAGAACCCAGCCTCGACCGAGGCCTTGAAGTTTATGATGAAGATATCAAAGGCACTGAAGCCCATCCATCCACGGATCTTGAAAGATATTAATGGGAATAATGCAACGGGACAGCGAATGGCATCCAGTCTCTTCTTGTTCCCTGTATCGACCTATCAGGGTAAGATCATCCTGCTGACCAACCAAGATACGACTGGATTCACCAAGCCGCCGTCGACAATGCCCTCAATCCAAGTTGATGAGAATCTGCATATTTTTGTGAATGCACGGTTATACCCGATCACACCGAATAAATCGGGTGATACGCCACCATCGGGAACTGCCGCACGTATGGAGTCTGTATTATACTACACCTCAATGTCTCCAGATGACAAGAAGGCCACGCCCACGAGTAATACTAAATCGCAGTGGAATATTGCTATGAATCCTGTTGATCCGATGCTCGGTGAGCCGTCGAAGGCGGATATTGATCTGCTCCATAAGACGTTGGGTGTACAGTGTATACCGACAAACTTCTTCAACCTGGAAAATATTATCGGCTCGGTCTTCTTTACCTCGGAATACTTTAAGAAATTCAGCTATAGGCCGAAGCCGAAGGCGATACGTCATGTTGCGACGGCACCACTTGTATCTGCTCCACCAGCCCCTCAGACTAATACGGGAGGTGGTTTCTTGGATGCGACTAGTGCGCGGAATGCCTGAAATGTTATGACCACTAATAGTAAGGATTATGCAGGATGAGATGAGAGATATTCAAACACCGGTTTTAGAAAAATCGCTGCTTGAACGGCAATTAGATATCTTGAAAGGGGCGGCTGATCTGGCACAAGAGCGCCTGGACTATTCTGCTGCTCACGATGATGAGATACTTTTAGCAATCAATCTAGTCGAGGATTTTCTAGGAAGAAAAGGGCGTATCTGTTATGGTGGTCAGGCAATGAATGCGCATTTGCCGCCGAAGTACAAGTTCTATGATCCCGAGAATAGTATACCCGACTACGACTTTTTAACACCAACTGGCGAGGAAGATGCAAATGAACTACTTGAGATGTTCAAAGAAGCAGGTTTTACCGAGATCGGTAAACGTCCTGGTATGCATGAGGGTACACTTAAGATATATGTAAACTTCACGCCCGTTGCAGATGTGACAGAGATCAACACACGACTCTATAATATTTTGAAGAAGCGTTCCATTGAAATCGAAGGAATAACCTACATGGATGCGGATACACTTAGGATGATGATGTACCTGGAGTTGAGTCGGCCGCGCGGTGAGGTCGGTCGTTGGGAGAAGGTTTGGCAGCGGTTAATGTTAATAAATACGTTAATACCTGTAAAGGGTTGCAGGGAAAAGGGTCCGCTGCCGACTGCTGAGTTGACTTCCGAGTTCCGTGAGTTTGCGCTGGAGTTCCTGGTTGAGAATCAGCGTGTATTTGCTGGAGCGGAGATGGTTGACTATTATGATTATGCATTGAAGCGGAAGGCGAGTCCTGAGTGGCTTTTTTCACAAAACTATCCTGTGGTTTTTTATTCGCCGACGCCGGCGGAGGATGCGAAGATATTGAATAAGGCAAACCGAGAGTTACGTATAAAGACGCTGCAATCGGTGGGTGAGTTTTTCCCGAAGATTGTTATTGGTACACATAGGCGGCGGCCTGTGTTTGCGGTAGTACAGGAGACCGCTTGCCATGCATATAATACGCTCTATTTGCGTGATGGCCGTCAGCTGCGTGTTGGATCGCTAGACACGTTGGCAACTCTGTTTTTGAGTTTGTCGTTCAATTCGAAAGTGGCGGATATTTTCCAGCGGTCTGTATTATGTATTGTCGAGCGTATTGTGGGAGTGCAGATGAGATACAATAAGAGTTATAAGCCGACACCATTTCCGATTATATCCATAACGTGTTCTGGCTATCAGAAGCAGTTTGCGACGCTTTTGAAAGAGAAAGTGGAGAGGATAAGAAAGGCGCGGGCTGCACAGAAAGGGTTACGCAGGCGAACGATTAGTTCTACGCGGAGCCTGCAAATGCGGTCAAAGACGCAGAAGCGCTCAAGATCTAGCAGGGTGCTGGAGGAGGCTTAACTTCACCGGCTTCGGCGTCATCTGAGATACCATCCAGGCGGCGTACGAGGCGTGAACATGTATCTACGAGTGTATTTAATGTACTCATAGTATCATTGTTGAATACTTGGCGGAAGGCTAGGAAAGGGGCGCGCAGCATATCTTCAGATGGCGGTGGAAGCTCTGGATAATTAATAAATGGTTGTATAGTGGGGTCCAGGGGTGCAACCCCTGGTTGCGTGCGAGGCAATACTCGCAGCGGATAATCGATAAAGCCCTGGTTCTTGCATTCGGATCGCAATCCCGCCGGCGCGCTGGCCATCTGTGCCGTCGCCTGAGATGAGTCATTTGTCGCCCCCTGGACCTTCTTTGCCATTGCATAGAGTTTCTTCTGGAAATATCCTAATTGTGCCTTGAGACCATCAGGATTATATTTGAAGATAGAGGACGCTGCAAATTTCTGCGCCGTCTCTTTGTATTCGCCACTTGATTCGTACAGGCGTGTAGCTTCAAGTAGGTTAGTATTATAATCGGGAAAAGACATCTTTGCCTCTTCTATCATCTGCATCTTGACCTCTGGGATGTACTGGGCTGACTGCCGGCCTTCGGCCATTGTCTCTGCCCAAGTTGCAATGATCTTATCGTATATCTGAGATATACCCCTAAGTGTTTTCATGTAGCCGTCAAAAAAGTTTGGTGCAACCTCTTCGAGCCAGGATTTCAGGGTTTTTACCTGAGGCTGAGATGTCTCTTCTTGTTGAACCTCCTCCTCTTCCTCTTCTTCAAAGCCCTCTCTAAAAGGCCTAAAGATCCATACGGCAGCCGCTAATACAATTAGGGTTACTACGATGTACTTGAACATGACTTAATAATACTTCACTTTTTGTATAGTATCAGACCAGTAGATGTCGTGTTGTGGCAATGATAAGCAAGGAGGTAATATAGAATCGGGGCGGATTTCGCAAGTGGCTGCACGGGCACTTGGATCAGTGGTGGGTCAGCAAGTGTGCTGTATTCCCAAGACGACTGGTGCGGGTGGGAATACGGCTGGGGCAGCATTAGCGGCAAATTGTGCAGTTAGGGCCGCGGTTGTATCAGATACGGCGGCTGCCATTGCAGCTGCTCGACGTGGTGGACTATGTCAAAGTGGTGGTCAGGTCATGACGGAGTCTGCGCGTATTGCGGCTTCGACCCGGACGGAGGTGTCGCCTGCTGATCGTTTTGCGCAGTACTATCGTATTGATCAGGTGCCGTGCCCACCGCTTCCTCCGGAATACAATAATGTAGGTACGGGTATACCAGGTCCACGTTTCCCTTGTGCACCTAACATTATAGGGATTCAGTAAAAATCTTTGGTCGGCATTAGAATAGAATGTCTTCTGCAAACTACGATGCTTCCCTTGTAACTCAGATGCGTCAGGCTCGTACACTCTACGCCGCTCGTGTTGCCCGCAATGCTGCGGTTGCTGCGGGCACCTCGGTGCTCCCCGAACAGGGCCCTCCTGCCCTTGAGTCTGTTCGTGCGGATCGTACGCTTGGAGCTATTCAGCTGATCCGTTGGAGCGAGGCTTCTGGAAAGACAGCTGAGACGAATGTTCTCCACAACGGCTGTGCAACATGCTCTGAGACTACCGGTGCGCCTACCAGCGGACAGTAAGTACGGTGGTATATATATTTTCTAGTATTGTGTATTTGATAACAGTATACTAGGAATAGAATGAATTCTAGTCAATTGACGGCGATTAAGAACTTTTGTGTTTACGCCTGTTCAAATGGGGGTTGTAGGGATTGTACCGGCGGAGGTGGGGGTGCACAGGGGCCACAAGGTTTAGGGGGACCAACAGGACCTTCTGGTGGACCGGTTGGTCCGCAAGGCTCTGCTGGTGTTCAGGGATTCCAGGGACAGCAGGGTGCACAAGGTCTAGCTGGACCAACAGGTGAGCGTGGAGCAGTTGGCGTTCAGGGATTCCAGGGGTGGCAAGGAATGCAAGGATGGCAAGGCATACAAGGCCCGCAAGGTGTCCAGGGTCCGCAAGGGTGGCAAGGTATACAGGGACCTATTGCAAATGGTTCCAATATCGTCGCCAGTTATTACTCAACTATTAATCAAGATATCTCGTCAACCGGTCAAACTGTATTCACATATGATCAAACTATTTTAGAACAAGGTGTATCACTTGTTGATGGTACAAAGCTCACTGTATCAAAAACAGGCATTTATGAAGCATGGTACTCAATACAATTACAAAAAACAAGTGGTGGATCGCCAACATATACATATGTCTGGCTGCGTGTAAATGGTGTTGATATTTCGGATAGTAATGGTCGTATTGGCCTTAACAGTAATAATTCAGATTCATTACCAATTGTACCCTATATAATTCCATTAACAGTAGGAGATTGTATCGAGTTTGTTTCACAGGCAAGTGACACTGATGTTAGAATTGGCGCCATAACAGGCGCCCTTGGCCCTGATATCCCTTCTATCATTGTTGGTATCAAGGAAATCGCAACTGATATTGGAACAACTGGACCACAAGGGCCACAAGGGCCGCAAGGTGTACAAGGGCCCGCCGGTCAGCGCACGGTTATCTCTGGAACTGGTGCCATAATGCTTTGGGATGTATCTGATATAAGCAGCGCCCATTTCAATCCAGCCATAATTGTAAACCAAGTCGATTCATCTGCTACAATTTTAATTGGCGCTGATCTCATACCCCAGGCCTCCTTAACATATTCACTAGGTGCAACGGGTGCGCGCTTTAGAGATGCATTTATTGGTCCAGGGACACTAAATATTGCGGGCCCCGCAGGTACATCTGCATTTGCGACACTTGGATCAGACAGTCAGGGTATTGCGTATACTCAATATGGATTTGCATCGCCATTTATTAATGTAGGACCAGCATCTCTTGTACCGAGTGCAGTTGGTGGTTGGAAAGTCGGGCCAACTGGTACAGCGGGAACGGCAGGATATGATTTAATTGCACAGGAGGTTGATACAAGTGGGGCACTTACAGGGCCAATCTATTCAATCATCAAGCATCCAAGTGGTGCACAAGGCCCTGCAGGGCCTGCTGGTTCAGGGAGCACAGTTGCAATAGGAAACTATCTCCGTGTGGATGCGGTCTATGGATCAGATGCATCTGGACATGCTTCGCCGTTCCAGTATCCATACAGGACCATAACTGCGGCTCTTGCTGATGCGAGTGCAGGACACACAGTCTGGGTCTATCCAGGGACGTACAATGAGGCCATAACGCTGCCGACTGGTGTATCACTGCGCGGAACCTCAATCCAGACAACGATTATACAGAAACTCGGTGTCTCTGTGGATACGACCCTTATAACAATGGGGGCCAACTCGCGCATTGAGGATTTTACTTTTAATTTAACTACTGCGACAAATAGTTTGACGCTAAAGGGTATTGCATTCCCTGGATCAACTGCACAATCTGCAAAAGTTCGTACATTTGTCTTAAATGTATCAAGTACTGCGGTCGGTTCGACAAATCTATATGGTTGTTATTCCGATGGAACGAGTTCTCTTACACAAACGAGTTTTAATACACTTAGGGCTGGTACGATAAATGTAACTGGTGTAGGAAATGGCATACATCGTGGAGTTTTAGTAGCGGCACCTAATTGGTTTTCGGGACGTGATCTAAACATTTATGCAACGGGCACAGGGACGGATGTGGTAGGTGTTGAGACAACTGATGCGAGTGGTGTTCTGGAAATTAGAACCTCGAGTATTTCGGGAACGATCTATGACAGCAAGAAAACGGCAGGTACAATTAGGTTTGGCTTCACAGATTTAGTGAATTACAATGCGTATGGTGGGTTTATTACATCGACAGATCAGGCAAGTACACATTTATGTGTTATTGGTGATATAGGAAACAATGCGACGATTTATTTAGTTCCAGGTACAATGGCTGTTGGCGGTTTACCTAATTCAGCATTCAGTTTTGGCCATGCACATAAGGTCATTTTAACAGGTCTATATGTGAACTTTTCGGGAACAATTGCAGCTAGCGACTCACTTACAATAAATGTATATAAGACTGTGGGTCCTACGCTGATTGCGAGTGCTGTGCTTACAAGTACAACTGGGGCATTTGTGACAGTTGGTGATATCTCAGTGACGATCTTAACGAATGAAACAATCTATGTTAACGCAGTTGCTGTTGGCAATCCTGGTACAGGCAACTTGAGTGCATGTTTATCATTTTATTGAGAGGGGGGGAGGTTATTAAATTATCCTAATTGTATTGAGTGTATAATACAATTAGGATATGAGAGCCTTGGGCTCGAATAACTAATGTTATCGATAATGCCCGAAGGGCGAAGAGATACAATTAGGATATGAGAGACCGAAGGGCAACGAGATATAATTAGGATATGAGAGGGCATCTCCCTAGGACCCTAAAAGTATCCGCCTGGTGTTTTAATATCAATGTAGACGGCAATAGCAAGTATGAAAAGATATGTTAGTGCTCTATGAAAGGAGAATTTAGGGATAAGTACCTGTATTGCTAAATCAATGAGGCCCCAGATGGAGACCCAGATCAATATTACTGGTATTTCTTCGATTACACGAGACATACTTTAATTGTAGGCTAAGAGAATACAATTAGGGTATATTTGAAAAAGTAAGTGACTATAGTGATAGTTGCTGTTTAAGCAAGAGTGAACTCGCCAGGTCAGCGAAGCTGATCTGGCTCGTGAACACTGGCCGTTTAGGCCAGTGTGAACTCAAGCACGTAGTAGTCATTGGCGGCAGCGATAGAGCGCGCGGGCATGGGGCCTTGCGCAACACCAACAGGGCCAGTAGAGGGCTGGCTGAGGGCAGAGCTGATGGAGTAGGTGTTGTTAGTGAAGCGGAGCTGCATGCGCACCTTGTCGCCAACCTGCCACTCGACGGGGTTGAGCTTGTTGCGGTCCTGGTTATCGAAACGAGTGTAGTCCTGAGACATCATCTGCTCAACGATAGTACGGAACTCTCCCATAGAGATGGCACCAGAGACATTGTTATTAGCAGGGCGAGACCAGGCACCAGAAAGAACATCAGCATCAGAGGGGAGGCTTGACACGATGATATTAGAACCGAGGAGGGTCTCAGCCGTAGCGTTGAACTGGGCAGTGGCCACGGAACGGAGAGTAGCATCGTTGGAGATGGCCGCAACAGCACCGGGGTGACCGAGAACCTTGTAGGCGAAGTAGCCGATGATGAAGTCCTGGAGAGAGTGGAAGTGGCAAGAAGAGGCATCAGTGATACCAGGGAACGCAGGGACGGCCTGGATGTTGTTGGAACCACGCTTGGTCTTGTCATAAGAGGTACCGGCCGCGAGGTTAAGAGAGGCCTTGAAAGAGTCACGAACAGCAACACCCTTAGTGGAAAAGGTGTACACATCGAACATATTTTCAGACCCATCCTGGATGTAGTAGAGGTAAGAGGTACCAGAAGGGTCATGGAAGGCTGTGCGAGTGAGGGGGGTCTTCACCGTGATGAGATCACCAGAGAGAGTCACCGTCTCACCGAAGAGCTCAACACCATATCCTTCGATACTGACAGTTGTAGGGAGATTGATCGTAACGGGCATTTGTTTATACCTGTGCCGTACATTTTAAACGCACCTGCCGTAAAAAACAACATATTTGGTGTGTTTAAGCTTACCTCATAGTAATAGTATGAGTTTCTTACGTAATCAGGCCCGTAAACGCGCGTTAGTTGACACAATAGAAGGTGTAATTTCCCTGATTCTGCGTTATGAGGAATGTCAAGCACAAACTGCTTTATCTGACCCAACAATTCCGGTGTTGCTAAAACACGATGTTTCAGGTCAAAACGTTGATGTACAGATGGAATATTTCATCTATATTAACACTTACGGCGTCCCAATTGATGGCGAATTCGATCCAATACTTTTAGAACGAATTAAACAAGGTTTAGTTACAGCAGTATAATGCCTGTGTCTATATTTGGTTTATCGAGAGAAGAATCGAAGAAGACATTTACTGATCAAATGGAGGATCAATACTTTACTGATATCGAAGCCGAATTAGCCTCTGTAATGAAGGGTCTTGAAGATTCAACCCTTGATACATTTGGGGCAAAAAATCGGCTACTTATCTTATTATACAAGTTGACGAACGTTCCGCGTGGTATGGGTGATTTCGATTACACACGACCCGCTGCTGCGACAACAGAAGCTGCACTGGATACACTTTTGAAGAAGGTTGTTCAGGTGCTCTAACCCTGATAATTCAGATACTGTTGATACAGTGTTGAATTTGTTATTTCAGATACTTCAAATGCAAGGGAGATATCTGCGCCATTTAGGTCGATCTGTTCACCATATTGATCTAAGATTCGAATTCTGAACTGAGAGAGATTTGTAGGTTGTGTAAAGATGTACTCCTTCGATAACATCGAATTCTCATCAGCGAAGATCGTGAAATACTTATTTTCTTTTACAACTATTTTAGCAAATGCAGTCAAGCTGACACTTCTGCTAACATGGCGCAATGAAGGGTAATCATTTACATCAATCAACACATAAGGGTCGCCAACAAGATCAGGAACGGCTTCTGTAGTATAGGATGTTAATCCTGTATAGACTTTGTTGCGGAATCCCATATAGTAACCAAGGCTGTAATATACAGGACGTGGCAGGGCCTCTGTCCCAAAATCAAGGCTAAATGCAATAGGTGGCGAGCCAGTGTCTTGAATTGTAAATTTAGCATTATACTCATTTACAATGATTTCAAAATTAGTGCCAAATGATGAATTTATTTGAGTTAACTTTGATTGTATCGCAGTTTTTAGCTGCGGGATCGTGTAATTGCCTTCATCGATAGTCACCTTGTAACCAGTTGTGCCCATGACCAAATAGAAAAAAGTGTTTTTACGCTTATTCGTAAATGTAAAGAACGTATTTGGAATCTCTGCACTTACAAGTCTGATCCGTGCAATATTCTTAATTGTAGTGGCAATATCATATGAAAAATTAGCCGTTGAATCTGCATAAGAATTTCTAAAACGACTGTCAATATTAACAACAGTTTTCCGTATATCTTTCGGGTTTGTTATATCATTATAGTAAAAAATTGTACCATTAGTGGTATTTGTCGCCATTATACTATTAGGGATAGTGAGATAAGGTATTCGGGATTTATCTCACTAACTCTTATTTTGATCCAGCCAGGAATCGAACCTGGGCCTTTCGGTTCAAAGCCAAACGTCTTCACCACTAGACTACTGGACCACTGCTTCGGAGAGTGTGCTGCTACCCTCCTGAGAATACTAAGGGGCAGTGTGTTTAAGCTAGCAAAAATTGTGCCCATGCGGGCTTTTTTGTTTTTAGGGTTTTAGGAAGCGGAGATCATTTTAAGCGACACCAGCCTTCTTAACAGTCTTGATGACCTTCTTGACGGTGGTAACCTTCTTGGGGACGGGCTCAGGAGGCGCATCCTCGGCCTCATGCTCCTCATCATCAGCGGGCACCTCCACATCAGCGAAGGCGTTTGCTGCGGCCACAGGAGTAGGCTTTGCAACAGGAGCGGCAGGGGCGGCAGGCATGACGGCAGCAATGGCGCTGTCACTGATCGTGTTATCATGCTCCTCCTCATCGGCCTCCTCGGCTGCGACGCCGACGAATGAGAAGCCCTTCAGTGCCTCGGGCGACTTCTGGATCATGACCTGCTTGGCGCGCCAAGTGCAGCCGAACTTGCCGCCAGCGAACCAGACACCGCCACACTCGATGAGGGCAGTGATCTGAGAACCCTTGACAATGATCTCATTCAGGGGCTCATCCTTGTACTGCTGGCGCTTCGTGTTGTA
>JACCDY010062309.1_pt1 | contig 10388 bp, 10 predicted proteins | sample 7446391 | NCBI WGS metagenome assembly JACCDY01 (sample SAMN15323451, study PRJNA562643) | freshwater metagenome | isolation source: river surface water | place: USA:Blue River Watershed | collected 2017-08-18
CGCTATGGATTCTTAAAGAGATGGCCCGCCCCAATCAAGCAAGCGTTGTCAACGTCGTGGCCACCGTCGTGATTCTTCTTTCCCTCATCCCGGTCTATATCTCGCAACGCCTCGCACGAGCCCAAGAGGAAGAGCGTTAAACAATATTTCGCTGGCTATTTCTTAATAGTTACTTTTACAACGTCTCCCGTTGGATCTGAATCAAGAACCTCAATTGTGTAGTTTCGAAACGTTGCAGTATTACCTTGCACTAAAGTCGAGGGATACCAACCTGATTGTGGTGGATTGTCTCTATAGATTACTTTTGCAGTACCAAGGTTTGAAAGAATGTCAGCATTGATGTGATAAGCAAAAATACCTTCTTCATCAGTACTGATCTGGCTATCTCGACTAGCTCTTCGACTTTCTAAAACAATTGCTTCGCTGTCACTCAACTTAATCGTCAACATCTTGATTCCTGGGGTATTTGGCGCAAGATCACTGACCTTCACCGTGTAGGAATCTTGCGTAGGAGCAGAAATGCAGGCGACCTGATCTTCTCTAAACCAGCTGAGCACAAACCTTTCCCAAGCCAAAAATTCAGGCGCACGACTTGCACCGTTGGCCATCGCACCAAATTTTGGATAACCGGGCCTACCCCATGATTCTCCGCCAGTATTAAATGGATGTATCAATCCCCACAAGTGTCCAGCTTCATGCAGCAGCCATATCTTTTTACTTGGATCATCCACATATTCTCTAATTGGCCCAAATGTTCCGGCGTAGAACCGAACACCGTCTGCAGTGAATAAACCTTCCCCGCCGCCTCCAAGAACGCCCTCAAACCCAATCTTTGTAGTTGATGCTGTAACCACATTTACGAATGAGTATTTAGAAAAATCTATAAGCGGATCAGCGACTGCTACCGCATCTCGAATGAGTCCTGCGGCATCCGCATTAGGCTTCATGGGAGCATCGTGAGCAGTATCTAGGTTGTAAGAGAGAACAGATTTCTTAATGTGAAGGAATTGATCAAAGGTATCTACCATGTACTTAAGCTTTCCGTAGCTCATTGACTCGGCAAATCTCTCGAACGTCGGAATCTGATTGTTTTTCCACTCATCTATTTGTTTCTGTTCTGCTGGCAGATCATCAAAGTAAACAAAGAGTGTTATTGCTCGCTGCTCGCCCAAATGAGCAGTCACATTTCGCGGCCGTGGAAAACCTAAGTGTTCATTTCTATTTCCTGTAATAGCGGACTTAATCTCACAGGTAGACATTGATTGGAACTTACTTAAATCAGTTAGCGGTATTGCCTGCTTAGTTGGCGTTGGTGATGGCGTAGGCGTCGGAGTTGCGCTAACACTCGGCGTAGGCGTAGGAGTCGGAGTAGGCGTCGGAGTCGCAACAACACTCGGGCTGGGAGTTGGTTCGGGAGTCGAAGTAGCAGAAGGCGCCGGTGCCGCACTCTTAACAGCCACACCTTTATTCCAAAGAAGCTTCTTACCCTTTTTTACACAAGTAAATTTCTTACCTTGGTAAACAGATGTTTTTCCTAACTTCGAACAAACAGATCCCGCTTTAGGAGGGTTTGCTGAGTAAGCCTGTAAGGAACTCAAAACAAGAGCGCTACAGAAAACCATCAAGGTTGCCGCTCTAGTTCTCACCGAGCGAGATTACCTACGGAACAGGCGTGTAGCCAACAACCTTTATCTCGCCTTTTGAATTAGCCCTTACCAGTACGCCTTCACCAGATTCCAAGCCCACGCCAGTCAACGCAGAGACATTAACAAAGTGCCCAACCATCACCAGTAATCCATTCTTCTGGCGATGATCAATAATCCTCTTACGAATCTTTGAAGTCTGTGGGTCGCCAATCGGATCCACTTCGTTAAACAGAGAATCTAAATTCTTATTCGCTCGAACCGCACCAATTCCAAGCAACTCCGCAGTCTCGCGAGCTCGACACCATCTACTTGATTCCACACGATAAATCGGAACCTCGCGACGCTTTATCCATTCACCAATATCGCGCGCATCCTGACGCCCCTCCGCCGACAAATTCCTTTGCGTGGAGCAATCACCCAATTTGAAATTCACTGGATCCCCAACCCCAGGGGCCAACGCATGACGCATCAGCAATACATAACCCCGTGGATTTGTGCCCTTCAACTTATCCCAGACCGCTAAATCCCGCGCGACAGCTTGTTGTGGAAAGAGAGATGCCAACAGCACCGCAATCAATGGAACTACGAACCTGCGCACAATGCTCCCTCTATTTCCCAACGCCACTAAACCAATCCAACCCCAAATGTGTTAACCGTTCAAACCCAGTACAACTCCAGTGAAATAATCGAAAAGTAGATGAACAACTCTTACCTTTCCACAATTTTGATTCCTTAATCAATTCTGCATTGTAAAAGAATCTACGTTCGCCTCCTGCCTCGGAAGCTCAAGGGATTGAGTCTCCCCCTAGCGAAGGGAGTGGTTGTCGGTTCGAATCCGACCCGGGGCAGGAAACAAAAAAGCCCCGGAAGCCCGGGGCTTTTTCCAATGCTCAAGTCGAGCATCCCTCTAGCGAAGTAATGAAAGTCTAACTTCGGATGTGTGCCCTATCAATTCTCAATTGTGGAGGACTACGGAACGTAAAACAAAATCTTGGAACGAAAGCTGGGCCCCTGAGACATCCAGGTTCCTAGCGCCCTAAAGACAACATAGAGAAGGCCGCTCACTCCTCGTAGTCGTACCAAACCTTCTCGCCGTCGTATTCGAATTCACATTTAATCATCTTCACACAGAAGGTATCCAAGCTCCGTGCGCCATTAAATTGCTCGCGATCGTTATCAGAACCCCAGGTCACAATCCCAACAACCATGCCCTCATTATCAATCAGTGGCCCGCCACTATTGCCTTCAGAAATGTTGTTGGTAATCAGAACATCTCTATTGGTTGTGTTAACAATATTCCCGAAAGAAACCGACCCCTCAAATCCAGCCGCACTTCCCAGAGTCATCACCCAATATCCCGACCACATGAAGTTCTCGGACAACTCCAAAGGCGCAAGCTTCATATCCGTCTCGAGCACAGCTAAGTCATTCTTCTTGTCATAAAAAAGAATCGTCGCAGGCTTCTCTTTCTTATAAAGCCGAGCCAATGTCACGTCACCCTTGTCACCGATACATTCTTCGATAACGTGATGATTAGTCATTACCGTCGTCCGCGAGGACTTTACCTGCAAGATTTCTGCATCAATCGCCCAACCCGTACCTTGCGAACCATCATTGCGCCCAACCCGGCAATAGACCGTCACCGTAGAAGCCTGGGTGTCATCAACAACGCCAGAAATATTCCGCGGCGCTACATACCCGTCATACTCAGGAGCAAAATCAAAGTAATGATTCGACGGTTCCCACGCCATTAAGAACGCACCCGCCGCAAGGGGAGTCGCAATGATTGCCAAGAACGCCACAAACTTATTCGAAGATTGATCCATACCAACAAACTACCCCTGCCTACTGACAAACAAGCGCGACAGTTCCGGACATAGCTGGAGACAATAAAGCCCTGTAAGAGCCTAAAAGATTAAGAGGAGTATCCTGACATTCATGATGAGCCTCGCGCGAAGAAGGACTCCGAAAAGTAATCGCATTGGAAGCCTCGCTCTCGCCCTCATTCTTTCGCTAACCGGAATTGCGTCAGCACCCGTTTCTGCCGACGAGCTCACCAACGAATTAGAAATCACCAAAGTTGTAGTTGGCGGTCCTGTGGTGAGGGTCTATTTCGAAGTTCCTGATATCTGCTGGATATGGGACCCACAACTAACGCGAGATAGCCAGAATAGCAAGACACTCAAAGTGAGCATTCTGAAAGTCTCTATTGAAGATTTCGACTGTAAAAACGAGCCATACCCTCAAGAATTTGTCTTTGAATTACCCAATGATGTAACAAAGGTCGTCGATAGCTTTGGCAAGATTCTATATTCAAGACCTGGGGCTGAAGACTTCAAACTCATCACAGCAAAGGCAGGTTCACGCGCATTCAAAGCTTACGTAATATTCAACAAGAAGCCAGCTCCAATAGCCTATGAATACGACCTCGTTTGCAATAACGGCAAGAAGGCAAACAAGACTATGCCAAAGCCAAAATCTGCCGCCGTCTTCTCCAATTTGAAGCGGGGTTCGATATGCACGATAACTATGACTGCGGTGTTTAGGGATTCAATGAAAGTCAAACTTGAATCGCCGCCGTTAAAGGTATGAAATTTCCTAAATATCTCGCAAAAGCAGCCATAGCCGCACTGTTGTTAACGCTTACTCCACTGGTTTCGCACTCAGCTCAGAAGATTACTCAAGGTACAACTTGCAAGTCGCTTAACAAGAAGGTCACATATCAAAATAAGACATTTACCTGCATAAAGAAGAACAACAAACTGGTATGGAGCAAAGGAGTAGTGCAGAAGGAAATTAAGCAGTCAGCACCTTCGCCCACCCCAACACCCAGCTCTTCACCAACACCAAGTTCTTCACCCACCCCAAAACCATCTCCCACTCCAACGCCTTCGCCAACAATCACTAAACCCACGCTCACAATTGCAGAGAGATGGAATCAGCTAGATCAAAGCGCTCTGAAGATATTCAACGAGTGGGGCCCTAGAGAATTACCTAAAGAGCATAAAATAAAAATCGAATACGTAATCAGCGACAAGGCAGACCCACTTGTCGTAGAAGAAATCAAGCGTCGATATGACCTAGTAGCGCGCTTTTGGGCGCCATACAGCACCGTGACTAACGACTTTAAAGTCCTCATTGCAAACCATAATGAAGTTAAGTGGATATGCGAGATCAAACTTAATTGGCTGCAAATTGTTCAACCAGACTGCGAAGCAATTGAGAGCAATGGACGTTCAAGCATCCCCACAGCAGGCCAGTTACAGGTTAGAAATCGAAATGTAGACATGTACCAAGTCAAAGATCGAGCTGAGCTTGAAACGAGGTTTTTCACCGGCAGAGTCGAACACGAGTTCACACACAATATCTTTTATGAACAATCACAGAAGTACCAGAGCTACATGCCATGTTGGCAAGTTGAAGGCGGGGCAGAATTCTTCGGAATTCTCAGCGATAGAAGATTAGATGCCAGCGGGTATATACAAGCCAGAAATTTCAAGTTTGAAGCAGACCACTTAAATCTTCAAGAGTTGAATTGGAAACTCGAAGATTGGATTAGCTTCTTAAATGACGTAGATCAAACCGATGTTCCAAACCGCCAAGGTGATTCCTGTGGAGCGGTACGAAAGAAGATTTATAACCACACGATTCTCGCAAATGAATACATAGTCCTTAAGGTTGGAATTCCTGGCTATCTACAGCTTATTAAGGAAGCAAGTAACTCGTCGTGGAGCGCCGCCATCACCAAGACTTTCGGTGTTGATAAGCAGGCCTTCTATAAAGACGTCGCGACCTACATGATGACTCAATACAAACTCGCGAAAGCAAACAGGTGGAGTTTTGAGGAGAGATACAAGATTCCGGCTGGAAACTGATAATTCAGGGGAAGATAATCCACCAATAGTCTTAGAGGTTAACCGTACAAACCCAATTCATGTCCCAACCCTGCTGTAGGTTTTCATCATGATCCTCACCTCCGGCGAGATTTATTTCATCGGCGAATTCGACCTTAAGACAGGTCAAAGAACCGAATACGTAAAAATTGGAATTGTTCGCCATGGTGCAAAAGAAGATCGCACTTCCCAAGATCGCCTCTTAGAACACCAAACCGGTAACCCACGTCGCCTCGAAATCATCCACACAGTCACAACCGACGCCGTCGAAGCAATCGAAACCAATCTCCACTATCGCTTTGCCCGCCATCGCGTATACGGCGAATGGATGCGCCTTGATTCCACACAGCTTGAAGAAGCAAAATCCGAAGCCGAATCCCTCCGCGACCAACTCGCGACCCACGTTGAAACTTTCCGCCGAGCCGATGAACTCAAGAACCAGTTAAGTAACGAAGGAAAACTTGCGCCCACAATCGACTCCGAATATTGGTTTGCCAAGTATCAAGATTCAAAAATCATGTCCAAAGGCTGCGATGAAGCCATTGAAAAATACAACGCACTCTTAACAACCGCCGCCGACGAAGGCGAGGAAGTCTCTGAATTTGTAACAGTTCAAGAAAGAGCTGGCGCTCGCCGTTTCGATCTCAAAGCTTTTATGGAGAAGCACCCCGATGTCTACTCCAAATTCGTCACCCAAGAACGCTCCGTTAAAAGTCGTTTCACAGTCACATCTGTAAAGAAATGGAACCGCACTCTCGAAGAAATCAGCCCTGACTTGCTTTCTATCCTCAACCAGTTCCAATCCGAATTAGATCAAGTCAAAGAAAACAAAGTCACCAGCGCTCTCCACAACCTCTATCTCGGTGTAATAAGCATGCAGTCCTATGCGGATTGGGAAACGAACTTAGCCGGCGCCCAACTCAAGAACCTATGCGGCAACAGCGAAGGCATCGAAGGTATCTGCACCTGGAAACGCAGCGAACAAATTGATGAAAAGTTCGATCGCAAAGCCTTCTCAGAATCCCACCCAGAACTCGTGGAAGAGTTCACTGTTATCTCCGAACCCACCAAGGCCATGATTATTGAGCCAAAGGCGGCATATCAGGATTAAGGTTTTTGAACTTGTTAATGCAAGCAAAGCAGATGTGATTTTTTATCGAACGGGTGATGAAGGGCTACAATAAATAAATCCTTACGTATTGCGATCCCAGCACGCCGGGAATTTAAAGTATAAATAGTTTGATCATAAAACTTGAACCCAAATTTCGACTAAACGTAGACGGGTAAAGCTCGAAATTAGGACCGGGAACCCACATTGGACAGCACTAGCTTCTTTTGAAACTTAATGACAAGCTTTGATTATGGAACATTCAGAGAGCTACCGAGTATTTCAACGTTCTAATCTGTTGAATGATAAAAATCTAGAAGTTGTGATGTCGACTTCTTTAGAGGTTCAGAAAGTATTGACGAGCAAGGAAATTAAAGAACAAATTGCTGAAGTTCATAAATTCGGTGCTTCCAGCCATATTGTCCAGAAGACAATTCTGACTCAAATGGAGTCTTTGGGCTTTGCAAGTGAAAAGACCGGTTTATTTTCGTCCATGAAAGTATCAGGTATACGCCCAGATTATTTCAAAAAAGTCGAGGGTGGAGGAATACTTTTTGAAGTTGAACGAGGAAAAACCCTTGCAAATAACATGGATCTTCTAGATGTTTGGAAAACTCATATATGCGAAGAGGCTAAACATCTCTTTCTAATGGTGCCCAATATACGAGTAACGGAAAAAGGTAGAGATCAAAAAGTATTCAATACAGTTGAGAATAGAATCAACACATTCTTCTTGAAGGATTCCTACCCAATTGATGTTAATACGGTTCATTTATTCGGCTATTGAAGGTTTGACTATCAATTTCCAAGAATAAGCACCATTTTTAGTCTAGTGAGATTATTCTTGATCTATGCTCGCTTATCTTGCTACAAAGGACCAGTTCCTTTTGGACGCACCTTCTATTGAAGACAAGGTAAAAAACGAGGTAAAGCGCAAACTCGGACATAATGTCGGGGAAGCCGAGTATGCCTCTTGGCGAAATTCTTTAGGCAATGCCATGTTCCATGCCCTGAACACTGCAGAAATTCCTGGCGATGCTGGTGTTGCGATTGAATATCGTGTAAATGGTCGAGCTTTCCGAATCGACTTCATGCTGTCCGGTAAGAATCCTGCCGGCATGGAATCACTGGTAATTGTTGAATTGAAACAGTGGTCAGAAATTCAATTCTCAGAACTTAATGAACACGTTCTCACTTATATTGGAGGAGGGTTGCGTGATACGCCCCATCCCTCCTACCAAGCCTGGAGCTATCTGAGTCACCTGAAGATGTATAACGAATATATTTACGAGTCAGGAGTATCGGTAAATGCATGTGCCTATTTGCATAACTGCGAAGATATCAACATCATTAACTCGTCTCGATATGAAGACAAGTTAAGGCAGGTTCCAGTCTTCATCAAGGGTCAGGGCGATCGCCTTCGTTCCTTGATTAAGAATAATATTTCAGTCGGAACAGGCACAGCATTGTTAGAGCGAATTGATTCGGCAGTGATACGTCCTTCTCAGCAACTGGCGGATTCAGTGGGGTCGATGCTCAAGGGACAAGAAGAATTTGTCTTGCTTGATGATCAAAAGACAGTCCTGGAAAAAATTATTGTTGCATCAAATGAATCGCTATTGGGTCAAAAGCGTGTGCTGATCATAAATGGTGGACCGGGCACCGGTAAATCAGTAATTTCAATTAATGCACTGGCCCGACTCACCGGCCAACGGCTGAATGTTAAGTATGTGACGCCCAATGCAGCTCCGCGGGCCGTTTTTGAAGCCAAACTTAGGAAGTTCTTTGGGAAGGCAGATATTCGCCAATTATTTAGTGGTTCTGGCTCTTTCACTGAGTCTATGAAATCTAGTTTTGATACCTTAATTGTTGACGAGGCTCATCGCTTGAAGATGAAGTCTGGGATGTTCAAGAACTTAGGTGAAAATCAAGTCAAGGAGATTATCAGCGCCGCAAAAACATCTGTTTTCTTTATCGATGAAGCACAGAGAGTGACCTGGTCAGATGTTGGTGAGATCTCGATGATTGAGGAACATGCTAAACGAGCTGGCGCTTTGGTTGAGAGACTAGATCTAACATCTCAATTTCGCTGCGGCGGTTCCGATGATTACATGGCCTGGCTGGATGAAACACTTTGTATTGCTCCAGAATCCACTCACTTTTTTTCTCAGGATAAGTTTGACTTCCAGATATTCGATAACCCCCAGGAAATGCATAATAAGATTAAGGAGAAAAACAGGATCAACAACAAGAGTCGAGTCGTTGCAGGTTATTGCTGGGATTGGATTAGTCAGAAACGTCCCGAGCTAAAAGACATAGTTATTGAGGAATTTAGTTACAAAGCAACATGGAATCTGACATCAGATGGCAGTGAATGGATTATCAGCCCCAAGTCGGTCGAAGAAGTTGGATGTATTCATACTTGCCAAGGGCTCGAAGTTGATTATGTAGGGGTGATTGTAGGACGAGATTTAGTGGCAATAGACGGGGCACTCAGAACAGATCCCTCGGCTCGAGCTAAGACTGATGCTTCACTTAAAGGATATAAAAAGGAATTGAAGGATGATCCTATTGGTGCTGAACTCAAGGCTGATGAGTTGATTAGAAATACATATAGGACTTTAATGAGCCGAGGCATGAAAGGTTGTTACGTCTATTTTGTAGACGAAACAACGGCTGAGTATTTCAAGAATAAGCTTCCAAGGTAAGGGATGATAATGAATGAAATCCAAAATCTAGCTGCAGAAATAAAGAATTTTGCCGATGCACGTGATTGGGAGCCGTTTCATACTCCTAAGAATTTATCTATGGCTGTTGCTGGCGAGGCAGGTGAGCTAGTTGCAGAATTTCAGTGGCTTACTCCGGAACAGTCTTTCCGCACAAATATGACAGTTGAAAAGTTGAGAGATATCGAGTTAGAGATTGCTGATGTTGCAATTTACCTAATAAGACTTGCTGACGTACTAGGCGTTGACATCACAGATGTGGTTCGAAAGAAATTGGCAATCAATCAGGCTCGTTTCTAGGAAGCCAACAAACGCTGTCTTAGGAATTTGTACATTGAATTAATGAGCGCTTGAAGCAAATGGTCTCCTTGTGTTTTTTCACAGCAATCCGTATCAGTTTTTCTCGCGGGAGTTTTTAGGGGGCAGATTCCGAGATTCTGAGTTTCAGGGATTCTGCCTTGTGCTAACGCACACCAAATCACTTATTCACTTATGCGTGCTCGGACTAAGGTTTCATCGATTACCAAACCACGGCAATCACGATGTTGGTGACAGACAAGAGCACCATTGCGAGCCATGCGTTCTTGGGTAGGGATGGTTTTTTGTTGAAGCGATAGGCCAGGAACAAGATGGTGGCGATAATCAGGGTCTTGGCGGTGATTTTGGCGTTATCGATGGATTCCCAGTTGGCGGGATCGGAATCGACCAGGGAGTAACGGATGCCGACGAGGCCGAGGCCGGTTATGAAGGCCAAGAGGGCGGAATGTGCGACTCCGGTCGAGAGCTTCTGGCGCGAAGCGAGAAGACCTCCCAATAAACCGGCCATGCCCACAAAGTGCAATATAAGAAGTATGTCCCGAACGTTTTCCATGGGTTTGAGTCTACGGCCGAGACCATTTCGTTATGTGGAGGTTGTGGCTTTAGGGGTGAGGTAGGCGTAACTTTCGTGGGGTCTGGACCCCATCGGGGGGTACAGAGAATAGGAAGTTCGATGTCGAACGAAGTCATGGAGAAC
>JACCDY010075662.1_pt1 | contig 10384 bp, 10 predicted proteins | sample 7446391 | NCBI WGS metagenome assembly JACCDY01 (sample SAMN15323451, study PRJNA562643) | freshwater metagenome | isolation source: river surface water | place: USA:Blue River Watershed | collected 2017-08-18
AACAACAACAACATCATCAAATAATTGTCCAATATGCACAGAAACCTATACAAACAACATACGCACCCCCTTACAATGTGAATATTGTCCCTTTGTCGCATGCATTTTGTGTTGTCAAAAATTTGTGCTACAAGAATCGCACCCGCGTTGCATGAGTACCACGTGTGGTCGGACGTGGACACGTCAATTCTTGTCGTGCAAATTTTCGAAAGCCTTTATCACCAAAAAGTATCGTTTCCATGTGGAAGATGTATTGTTTGAGGAACAAAAGGCATTGTTGCCGGGCACACAACATCTCGCCAAAATGTCCTTGATTCGCGATAAATTTGCCGAGGAACAAAAGTCATTGGAAACCATACTTTTCAAAGTACGCAACGATTTAAACAAAATGCGTGGTAAAGTACAACGTCTTGATAATTATTTGCTACGTCGTGTTTCGGGAACAGAGCCCTGTCGCGAAGTCAATGAAAATGGAGATTACATGAACGATGATAATGATGATCCGTCGTCATTATCAAAGGCACAAAAAACATTGATTGTATGCAAATGTCCCATGGAAACATGTCGCGGCTTTGTCACGTCAAAAAAGAAAGGCATTGAAAAGCCATCGACCCCTAGGGGAGATGCAGTCCGTGACAAGCCATCGACCCCTAGGGGAGATGCAGTCCGTGACAAGCCATCGACCTCTAGGGGAGATGCAGTCCATGAGGCTTTGCTGTGTGGATTATGTGGTGTCGAGATTTGCCGCGATTGTCATGAAGTAATATCGAAGGATGACTCTGTTCCTCCTCTTTTCGCTTCGCTTATCGAAGGGGCGGAAGCAGAGAAGGATGACAAAAAAGATGTGGTTATTGTCGCACCCCACATTTGCAATCCAATCATGTTGGCATCCACGAAAGCCATTCGACGCGATACTCGCAACTGTCCGAATTGTGTCACACCAATTTATCGTATTGAAGGATGTAATCAAATGTGGTGCACGGTGTGTAATAATGCATTTGATTGGAAGACAGGTCAACCGATACAAGGAGCCGTACACAACCCCCATTATTTTGAGTATTTGGCGCGATCAAACAACAACCGTGATCATAATTTGGAACGAGGCAATCGAACCATTTGTGCCACCGATCCACATCAATTCGCCGATTTCATGATGGATACAAATCGCCGTCTGTCGGAATTCCTATCACAAAAAAAACAATCCTTTGAACAGAAAGAGGACTTGACAAACAAAATAAAACACATTCGAGATGTTTCTTTTGTATTAGTCCAACAATTGTCCCATATGGAAAATGAAACGTTGCAACATGATTGTGCGGCACACCCTGAATCGATGACGCAATTGAGAATCGAATTTATGAAGAACAAAATCACAGAAGCGAAATTCCGTCATCGAACCTTTTTCATTCAAAAGAAAGAAGAAATGTTGATGGAATACCGGCAAATATGGCGCATGTTCATCGACGTGTCGCGTGAAATATGTGTGCGAAATATCGCCGTTTTGGAACCACTGAATCCCGAAATAGAATCAGCGCGGGATGTTATCATCAAAATCGATCGTTGTTTGGAGACGTTGTACACCGAATTACGTGGTTTGGTTGCCTATGTTAATGAACAATCGGCGCATATTTCGGAGTCCTTTGAAATCAATCAGTTTTGGCATATTCCGTCCATCGATTGGATCCAATACAAATATGCCAATAATACAAACAAACGGTTGGAAGTCATCAAAACCCCGTTGAAAATACATGTGACTTAGCCGTTCTCTCCATTTTTTTTTGTTCTATATAGGTGAATATTCACTTTTTGGCGTCTTGCTTTTCGATCTCTCCATTTTTTTTGTTTTGTTTGATTTTTGTTTTTGCGATGTAAGCATGCTCCAACAAATCATAATTATTTTTTTTTAAAAAATCTTTATTTTTTTTGCTCTTTAAAAAAAAAATAAATCAGAAAACAAATCATGTCAACAAGTAATTATAATCTGTATTCCCTTGGTGGTGAGGGCGAGGATTTCAAATTGATTGCTTCTCAATTTGCTTTGGCTGTCGAATCTTTGGCAAAGACTCTCCCTGGAGGGGAGAGGCAGCCTTTGGCAAGTCCTCGTTCCGCTTCGCTTGTCGAAGTGGAGAGCCAGCCTTTGGCAAAGACACTTCCTGGAGGGGAGGGGCAGCCTTTGGCAAAGACACTTCCTGGAGGGGAGGGGCAGCCTTTGGCAAAGACACTTCCTGGAGGGGAGGGGCAGCCTTTGGCAAGTCCTCGTTCTGCTTCGCTTGTCGAAGCGGAGAGCCAGCCTTTGGCAAGTCCCCTCCCTGCAAGGGAGAGGCAGTCCGTGACAAGTCCTCGTTCTGCTTCGCTTGTCGAAGTGGAGAGGCAGTCCGTCACAGAATCGTGTATTGACGCAACAACAGTCACGGTCACTGAGCTGCAGCCGCAGCAGCCGCAGCCACAAGAAACCGTAGATACTTCGGCTCCCACGGAACCACCACCACCGCCACAAAAAAAAAGAAAATACACCAAATCCGCATGGAAAAAAACTTCCACTCCCGAAAAGACGCTGACCATGGAGGAGATTTATGATAGTTTTGAATTTTTCGGCAGAATCATTCGACAACGCGACGAGCATTGGGTTAATGAAATTCGCCGGTTGGAAGATCAAATTCATTATTTGAGGTATAAAGTGAAAAAGTACAGATTGGCGGCGACGACAAACAATGCATCGGGGGTGTCAAGCAATACAGAACTCATACAGATAATGTATAACAACAAAACATATTGGATGGATGAGAAATCCAAAATTGTGTTTGATGATAATATTTATCGTGTTGGTTTGTATGAAAAAAATGTCATTGTGTTTGATTATGATGAAGATGATTGTAAAAATTTATAAGGATTTTGTTTTTTGATAATGTTTTCTTTGTAAAAATTTTAAATCAATGCAATAAATACGCCACTAAAATCAGCGACAAAATGATGGCCATATTGATGTAGACCACCGAACGTTTGATTTGTGTGTTGCCATAATTCTCTTCGATGATGGGTTTGGGGGCATACCATTCTTGATGGATGCGTCGGGCTTCATCGACTTCCATTTCCAATTTGCCCAATTGCACATTGATTTTGTTGTGGACAAACACCGTCCATCGCCAAAAGGAATTCCGATTGTCTAAATAGGGCGACACGGGATATTTATCCAACATTTCACAGAAACGATTGCCCATTTCTTCGTTGGGGAGAAAGAGTGGCAAATTGTGAACAAAATCGTAATATTTGCGTTTGGTAATGTCGTTGGGGTATTCGGGATAGGTCGCCGCCATCGAATGAAGGACAAACCAAAAATGTGGTCCCCAGACGGTTGCATCTACCGACATGGTTGTTTCGTTTTTGTTTTTATGAATTTATGAATGTGATTTGTGTTTTATGATTGTGTTCTGTTCTGTGTTCTATTTATTTGTAGAATTTTGTTTTTTTTTTTTCAAAATAAAACAAACATAAACACATGGACACATTATTTGAACAAATTTCAACAATTTCAGAAAAACCAAACCAAAAACCAACCCCACCCCCCCAAAAAAACCATGTCATCCATAGGAAAATATCGGGTGTCCTGTAACAATTGTGGAAATACAGGACACAGTTATCACCAATGTCCCCATCCCATTATTAGTAATGGAATCATTGTCTTTCGGCAACAAAAAAACACAAACACAACCACAACACCCGAATATTTGATCATTCGACGACGGGATACACTCGGTTTCGTGGATTTCATGCGGGGAAAATATTCGCCCTATAACAAAGAATATTTGATAAATATGATCAAACAAATGACCGACGACGAGAAGGATCGTTTGTTGCATTGGCCATTCACCAAAATTTGGCGTCATTTATGGGACAGCAAATCGACGGAATGTGTGGAGGATACGGTGGCCAAAGACAAATTAGCACGATTGCGAGCGGGCATCATCGGCAAAGAAGGCGATCGTTATTCCATGGCATCACTCATCGAAGAATGCAATGCCATGTATCGGTGGACAGAACCCGAATGGGGATTTCCCAAGGGACGCCGCAATCCCAACGAATCGGATTTGGAGTGTGCCATCCGCGAATTCTGCGAAGAAACCGGATACCAGCCCCAACAGTTGCATGCGATTGGCAATATTCAACCTTTTGAGGAAAATTTCTTGGGTTCCAACTACAAATCCTACAAACATACATATTTTCTTATGTACATGACATGGGAAGATTCCGTGTCGAATCATCAAATTCAAACGTATGAAGTGAGTGCCGCCGAATGGCATTCTTCCGAGGAATGTTTGGCACGCATACGATCTTATAATGTGGAGAAACAGCGTGTGATTCGAGAGGTCGAAGCGACCTTACAATCCACCACACTTTTGACGACGACGGCGATGACATAATAAGGTCCCGGTTCGTTCGTTCGTTTTTTTTTATTTCTTGTTTTATGTTTTATGTGTTATATATTCTGTATTTGCACGTTTGTTTCTCATGATTAAATTTTTGTATTTTGAATAAATTGTTGTTTCATTGTTATTGTTGTTTTCTCTTTTTTTTTCAAAAAAATAAAACAAATCATATTCAATTTAAAAAAAAAAACAAAAGACGAAAACAAAACACACCAAAACATGTCATCACAACATAATTTGGATATTCACACCTATAAAATCGAAGAAATCTATGGACTCTTCGATATGGATATTCACCGTGGTACACCCAACGATTTGCGACAAGCCAAACGCAAAATGCAAAACACACATCCCGACAAATCACACTTGGATCCAGCATATTTTCAATTCTATCAAAAGGCCTACCAAATTTTAGAACATCATTATATGAGTTGCCATGCCGCTGAATTTAGTGACCGCCGCTTGGAAGAAGGCCAACACAACCAATATGCCTATGACGCCGATGATCAATTTCAACATCGCCCATCCACCGAGCACATTCGTTCTCATTTTGCATCTTTAGAGCCACAAACACAAACCCAAACACAATATACACAATCATCCATTGGCACCAAAATCGACATGAAAAAATTCAACGAATACTACGAAGAATACAATCCTCGGCGAACGGTACGGGACAACTCGTGGTTTACATCGCCCGACAAACAACAATTTACCGAAGCCAAAGATTACAATGCCTATCGGCAACAAGATGTCTTTTGTCAAATTCCGAAAGCAGGAGGAGGAAACAACAACAACAGAGGAGGAGGTCAACCCAATCAACAACGTATGGATCAAATCCGCCAACAACAACAGAAATACCAATTAACCACCTATCGTGGATTCCAAGCCGCGCATTTGGGAGGAGCCGTCACGGGTTCGGCGGCGAGTGTCTTTGACGAAGATGAACAAGACGTCAACAACCAGTATGTGTCGAGTGCGGATCCCTTTGCCAAATTCAAATTCGAAGACGTTCGGCGCGTGCATCAAGACGAAACCGTCTTCACGGTGAGCGAATCACAATACGACAACATGCGCAAATTCAACTCGGTGGAAGAATACCAGACGTTTTCCCAAGAACATACACAACGCCCACGTACTCGTGAAGAAATCGAATTTAGCGAACAACAAATACGAGAGGCCGAAATTGCGGCGTTCCATCGGATGAAGCGAGAAGAAGCCGAACGCCGCCGTGTGCAAGAAAATGAACAAAGAAATCAATCGTTTTTAAGCAAGTTTCTTCGTTTGGGAAATTAACCTCTCACTATTCCACCATCCATTTGCAATTCACTAAAGGATGCCTCTCCTGCCCGACTTTCCGCTTTCGCTCATGGAAGGGGCGGGAGCCGAGCGAGTCTTTGCCAAATAAGACAATAAATATAATACATAAAAAATATATGTACATATTATATCACACATATACCAGCAGCCATTTCTTTATTTCCCAAAAGAAAACCAATCAAACAAGCAAGCAGGCAAGCAAGGCAAACATGAATGAAATAATTCAATATTCTTCCGAATCACCCCCCTCATTCTCCTCCAAAAAAATGCGTTCGTCATCCAAAACAAACAAACAACGCCCCTGTTCAGACGGAAAAGAACGAGTTGGAAAGAAATGCACCAAAAAATGTGCCGATGGATTGGTACGCGATCCTGTGTCAAATCGTTGCCGAAAAGCCAACAAAACACGCAAGGCTTGTCCCGAAGGATTGGTGCGCAATGAAAACAATCGGTGTGTTCGCGTCCATGTTCTGAAACCTTGTGCCGAAGGTCTTGTTCGCAATAAAAACAATCGGTGTGTTCGCGTCCATGTTCTGAAACCTTGTCCGGAAGGACTTGAGCGCAATGAAAACAATCGGTGTGTTCGCGTCCATGATCTGAAACCTTGCCAAGAACATCAATATCGCAATGAAAACAATCGGTGTGTAAACAAATACAAACCCAAACGCGTAAAAAAGCGCAACAACGACACTAGTAATAGTAATAGCCGTGAGGATGAATACAGCGAATCGATGGAAGGAAGAACACACAGTGTCAATTCGATCGATTATAAAAATCCGTTGGAAGACTATAAAAATATCATGGCCGAATTACGCAAACCCAAAATGGATCCACGTCGTGCTACCGAGGGCATGTCCATCGCAGAATGTTTGAAAAAGGCCACCGATGCCGAAATTGACAACGAAAAACGTCGTCGCGATATCATGAAAATGAATGTCAATAATCTTGTTATTCCTGCTGTTCCTGCTCCTGTTCCTGCTCAGAATGTTGTGGCGATTCCACCTCCACCTCCACCTCCACCTCCTCAAAATGTTGCGGCCCTTCAAAATGTGACTATCTTACCAAATGGCAAAAAAAGAATCCAACCCGTATTGATTCAACCATAAAAAAAAACAATTATTTTTTATTATTCCTACAGATCATGTTGTTGATTGAAGAACATAATAAAAAATAAAAAAAAAAACAGAAAAATCATGTCATCATGGTACGACGAAGACCCTCTTCGATACCTATCAAGGGCGAAAACCCAAGGGTGCGTTGTGCCAAGGAAATGTCGGGACGTCGCACCAAGGGATCATTCTCCATTTTTTCGATGTGTACCGTGTCCAAGGGTCGTCCCATAATTTTCTCCATCGTTTCCACCAATTCCAATATCGAACATTCCGTGTAGGGATTGCCCAAATTCATGGGACCTTGTTCCTCTCCCTCGTGGGCCATCAGGGCCATCAATCCTTCCACCATGTCGTCGACATAACAGAAACTGCGTGTTTGCAAACCATCTCCGTAAATGGTAATGGGTTCCCCGTCCCGGATCTGACGGATCATGTTGGTTATTACCCGCCCATCATCAACGTCCATATACGGACCATAGGTATTGAAGATCCGGCATACTTTCCATTTTTTCGACCATTCGGGATACTTTCGCCGGTATTCATAGACGTAGGTTTCGGCACATCGTTTGCTCTCGTCGTAGCAACTGCGCGCCCCCATCGTATTCACATTCCCATAATACGATTCGGTTTGGGGATGTTCGAGAGGATCGCCATAGACTTCCGACGTCGAGGTCAACAGGAATTTCGCTCCCCCGCAACGAACCGCGAGTTCCAACATGTTTTGGGTGCCTTGAATGTTCACCGCCATGGTTTCCAAAGGGAATCGTTTGTATTTGGGGGGAGAGGCGATGGAGGCCAAATGGTAGATTTCGTCCACCTTTTTCTCTCGAAGCATTCCGAACAACGTTTGACAATCGTGGACGACATCCAACTTCCAGTACTCGTATCGTGGGTTCGTGTCCAATTCCAATTCACCGTGTAACAATAAGGGCGATCCCGAAGTGATTTCGTTGTCGACTCCAATGACATGATTGCGGGGATCTTGCAACAATCGCATCGTTAAATTGAGGCCAATAAATCCTGCGGCTCCTGTGATCAGGATTGATTTTTGTTGTTTTGGATAGTCCATTTTGAGGAGAAAAAAAAAATCTGCGTGTGTACAAAAAAAAACCAAAGAATAAAAAGAAATAAATTCCCTTTATTTAATTTCTTTTTCAGAGAAACGAATATAAAATAAACCATGAACCTCATCAACAGATTGAAAAAATTGCCCAAACAATAAAAACCGCCCAAAAAAAAAATGTCTCAAACCAGTGAGAGTCCAATCGACGAGGACCAATTGGTTGTACCCACCGATTTTTGGCGAAATCAACCAGTATCCTTGGCTCTACCTTTCATTGGTTTATCTTACGTCAATGTATATAGAACGGACAACGGATTCACTATTTACATGAACAATCGTCACTATAACGATGACAATAGCGTCGAAGAACACGAAGACGACGAGGAGGAGGAGGACGACGACGACATTGATAGATATGATATTGTGATCAAAGATTCATCTGGCAACGTTTTTTGGCGAGCCAATTTTGAAAACTCAAGACGTGCACACAAAAAACAATGAACTTTCATATGCACCGACAAGTTTGCGTTTTATATTTACAATCAAATTCCATTTTTTATTTTAATTTGTTTATAAAATAAAATAAAATAAAATTGAAAAAAAAAATCCAAAAAAGACAAACTCATTTCATCATGTCTTCATCTCGCGTTACAATAGACAACGAATTTGTCTCTGTCTCTTTTAAAAAGAAAAGCCATCGAAGAAAAGAAAAATATTCCATCCGTTTGTCCATTGATCCATCTTTCCTCGACAACCACACCGACCAAACACAAGAAATATGCCTCTCAATCAAAATTCCGTCATCACCCAAATAGATAGTTTAGTCCAATTTCGTGATTTGCTTTCCTCCCACAATCCGGGATATCTTGTCATGAAATTGGGCGCGGAATGGTGTGGACCCTGCAAACGCGTCGAATCCCTCGTCATCAATTGTATGAGTCAATTGCCCAACACCGTGCAATGTGCCATTTTGGACGTGGATGAATCCTTTGAATTGTACGCCTTTTTAAAGAAAAACCGCGTGGTCAATGGTATTCCCGTCATATTGGCCTACAAACAGGGCAATACGCATTTTGTTCCCGACAAAGTGGTCATTGGGGCCGATGAATCTCAGATTTTGGCCTTTTTCAACGAAATTGCATTGTCTCTTTGAAAAGTGCTTGACTAACTAAGCCAATCCAATCCAATCCAAGCCAACCAACCCTTTTAAGAAGAACGACGAGCGGTCTTGGAAGAACGAGCGGTCTTGGAACGAGCGGTCTTCGAACGAGTACTACGTTTTTTAGTTTTTTTAAGATGTTTCTTTCGGTGCTTTTTATTTTTCCCTCCCGTTTGAACTGCGGCCTTTTCTTCACCTTCTTTTTCTCCTTCTCCTTCTTTCTTCAAACCAACTGCTTCCGCTAAATTGCCAAGTATTCCTCCCACACCTTCCCCTTCTTTCTTTGGCTCTTCTTCCGCTTCTTTCTTGGGTTCTTCCTCTTCTTTCTTGGGTTCTTCGGTCGACGACGACGACGACGATGTGACAGCATCTTGCACCAAATCACTCGTGATGGTTGCATACGCAATAATACCCGTCGTAACAGCAATCATTCCATACATCAAGAGAGGATATCCTCCAATCGGGAAACGTAATATATCCGATACATTGGTCATTTGTTTGTTTTTTTTTTCCTGTTTGTTTTTTTTCCTGTTTGTTTTTTTTCCTGTTTCTTTTTTTTTTCCTTGTTTCTTTGTCTTAGACGATGATTTTTTTTTGTTTGATTTTGGGGACTACAACCAAACACAAACATAAACACTTGTGATGGTAGCATACGCAAAAATACCCGTCGTAACAGCAATCATTCCACATATCAAGAGAGGATATCCTCCAATCGGGAAATCGGATACATTGGTCATTTGTTTTTCCTGTTTGTTTGTTGTTTTTTTTCCTTGTTTCTTTGTCTTAGACGATGATTTTTTTTGTTTGATTTTGCGGACTACAACCAAATCAAACACAAACACAAACACAAACACAAACACAAACACAAATATAGAAAAAAAAGAAATATAAAGATGTTATGTTTTGTATGATGATAACATAACATTCAAACCCAAAAAAAAACACTAGCAAGTTTATAATTACTTTACCTACGTCCATACGTAATAAAAAAAATACAAACGAAATACAAACACAAAAAAATGACAGAAGTGATTGAAAACACCGAAGACACCAAAGTCACTATGATGGCCTCGATGTATGATCCACGCAATGAATGGATGCAACGAGCCGAGACGACCCTCAATACACGCGAATTCAATAGTGCCCGAAGCCGCGATTCCGGATTCGTGTATCGCGCCGTCCAAATCAAGAAAAACGATTTCATTCGTGTACGTGTCCATTATTTTGCCACACACAATCAACCGGGCAAATTAATTCGACATGCCACGACGGGGGTCCATTACAATTTCCGTGTGGGCAGTGTCGA
>JACCDY010005279.1_pt1 | contig 10376 bp, 10 predicted proteins | sample 7446391 | NCBI WGS metagenome assembly JACCDY01 (sample SAMN15323451, study PRJNA562643) | freshwater metagenome | isolation source: river surface water | place: USA:Blue River Watershed | collected 2017-08-18
CATATCAATGCTCCTCATCAGAGTGACCGCTGCTGATAGAACGCCACAGCAACACTGGCAAGATCAAGGTGAACACAATCACCTCTTTGAATGCGCTGGCCCAGAACGAGCCAAACGATTCCACAACGCCCACAAACAAAGCGCCAATCAACGCGCCGGGGTAGCTAGACAAACCTGCCACCACAGCGGCCACAAAACCTTTGAGGCCGATCAAGAAACCAGAGTCATAAAACACGGTGGTGGTGGGGCCAATCAACAAGCCCGACACCGCACCAATGCCTGCGGCCAGCAAGAATGTGAATTGGCCAGCCGCATGGGTGGAGATGCCCATCAAGCGTGCGCCCGTGCGGTTGACCGCAGTGGCACGCAAGGCTTTGCCAAACAAGGTGCGTTCAAAAAACAGCCACAGCACCAAAATCATGATCAACGCTGTCAAGAAGATGATGACCACTTGACCCGTGATGTTGAGCGGGCCAACCGTCCAACTTTCATTCAGGAAGCTGGGGTTACGGAAACCTTCTGCGCCGAAGAACAACAAGCCCAGACCAGTCATGGCAAAGTGCACACCGACCGAGACAATGAGCAGCACCAGCGGGGAGGCTGACTCCAACGACTGATAAGCAATGCGATAGACCAAGGGGCCAAATGTGGCCACCACAGCCACACTCAACAGGGCTTGGACCAGCATCGAAAAATTCTGGGTGGCAGACCACCAGGTGAGCAACGCAATCAACATGGGTGGAATGAACATACGCACACCTGCCTTGATGCCATTGACCAAGTTGTGGTCATGGTGCCAGCGGCTCCAGCATTCCATCAGGCTCGCCACACCTGCCAAGATCATCAGCAACCACACGGTGCCTGGAACTTTGCCTGCTTGCAGCATGGCCAAGGTCAGTGCGCCATAAGCGACAAATTCGCCTTGAGGGATGAAGATGACGCGCGTGACGGTAAACACCAACACAGTCGCGAGGCCGAGTAGGGCATAGACCGCGCCGTTGGTAAATCCGTCGAGCACCAAAATGCCGGCGATTGAAAAATCCATGTTGTGTCTCGTTTCTCTTCTGACAACTTTTAGAAAACGCCCAACAGGCAGACCTGTTGGGCGCTTATGTCACACAGCGGTGAATTAACGCTCGACCACGAATTGGCCGTCTACCACTTTGAGCATCACACCAGTTTCCATGGTGTAACCCCAGTGGTCGTCTTTGGTCCAGTTCATCACGCCGTGTGCGAACACGGTGCGGCCCATGCCTTCGATGGCATCACGCAGGGCAGAGCGGAACTCAGGTGTGCCTGGCTTGGCTTTTTTCAGAGCGACAGGAACCACTTTTTCCATGGTCAGTTGGAAGTCATAAGAGTGGCCAGCGAACTGGTTGCGAGACTTAGGACCATTGGCTGCTTCAAACTTGTTGACGAAGTCCACAGACACTTTCTTAGAAGGGTGGCTGTCTGGCAATTGCTCAGCAATCACGGCAGGGCCAGAGACCACGAAAGTGCCTTCCACCGCTTTGCCGCCGACGCGCATCAAGTCTTGAGTCGCTGCTGCGTGTGTTTGGTAGATCTTGCCTTTGTAGCCACGTTCAGCCAAGCCAAGCTGGGGCATGGCAGCGCCTGAACCAGAGGCCACCACCAACACGGCGTCTGGGTTAGCCGCATTGATCTTCAAAGCTTGTGGTGTCACGCTGGTGTCGGTACGCGCAAAGCGTTCGGTGGCCACGATTTTGATGCCAGCTTTGTCCAACTGAGGTGTGATCTCTTTCAACCATTGCTCGCCATACGCATCGGTGTAGCCCAAAAAGCCAATGGTTTTCACACCTTGCTTTTTCATGTGTTCAACCACGGCGTGGCCCATCACGGTGTTGGACTGTGGCAAGCGGAACAACCACTTGTCTTTGCCAGCAGGCACACCCACGGGGGAACCTGCCAATTGCACGGTGCCTGCTTCAGACGCGATGTCGGTCATGGCAGCGGCCACAGCGGTGATGCATGAGCCGAAAATCAAGTCCACTTTGTCTTCTGTGACAAAGCGGCGTGCGTTGGCAGCGCCTTTGCCGGGGTCAGTGGCATCGTCCAACACGATGAGGTTGACCTTTTCACCTGCAATTGTTTTTGGGAACAACTTGAGCTGGTTTTGCATGGGGATGCCCAAACCTGAGCCAGGGCCAGTCAGGGCCAAGCTCACACCGATGTTGATGTCAGCCAAAGCGGCTGAACACGCCACGGTAGCGGCGAGGGTCACGAGGGTCTTTTTGAAGTTCATGGTTGTCTCCTAGTTGTGGTGAGAAAGGTTGCAGGGGAAAAAATTAAGAACACAAAGCCTTGATGTCAGCAGGCACGGGGATGGCTTTGATGCGGTCAGGATCATCTGGGTGCTTGATGCAAAACGCGCGGGTTTCAAAGCCTTCACACAGCACCGTGTCGCCACGCATGACGACGTGTTTTTGAATGACCACTTTGTCGCGCCATTCTTGGATGCTGGTGTGAATTTGAATGCGCTCGCCATAGGTGGCGGGGCGCATGAATTTGGTGTTGATTTCTAGCAGGGGTGTGCCAATGATGCCGGTGGTCTTGACCAACTCGCGCCAAGTGGGCACGCCGCACTTCACAAAGAAGTTCAGCGACGAGGCATCCATCCACTTGGAATAGTTCGGAAAAAACACAATGCCTGCGGGGTCGCAGTCACCGAACATGATTTCAACTTCGTAAACAACGGTTTTGCTCATTTTGTTTTTCTCAGCGAGGAGCCATGCGCAAAGCACCATCCAAACGGATGACTTCGCCATTGAGGTGGGTGTTGCTCACGATGTGTGAGGCCAACTGCGCAAACTCTTCAGGCTTGCCCAAACGTGAAGGAAAGGGAATGCTGGCTGCGAGTGAGGCTTGCACAGGCTCTGGCAATGTTTTCATCAGCGGTGTGGCAAACAGGCCAGGTGCAATGGTGCACACGCGAATGCCATGCTGCGCCAAGTCGCGCGCCATGGGCAAGGTCATGCCCGCCACGCCTGCTTTCGATGCGCTGTAGGCTTGCTGGCCCACTTGGCCGTCAAAGGCCGCCACAGAGGCTGTCCACACCATCACGCCGCGTTCGCCGTCTTCGAGTGGGTCGAGCTTGGCAGCAGCAGCGGCAAACAAACGTGCTGCGTTGTAGGTGCCCACCAAGTTGACGTTGATGACTTTGGTGAAGTCTTCCAAAGCTGCGGCGTTGCCGTCTTTGCCCACCACGCGCTTGGCCGTGCCAATGCCTGCAATTTGCATCAAGATGCGCGCAGGACCGTGGGCGGCTGCAGCGGTGTCGATGGCTTGGGCCATGCTGTCTGGGTCTGACACGTTGCAAGCGATTGCCACGCCACCAATGTCTTTGGCCACGCGTTGTGCGTTGTCTAAGTTGAGGTCGAGTACCGCCACCTTGGCACCCAAACGGGCCAGTTCACGTGCGGTGGCTTCGCCGAGGCCAGAGCCACCGCCGGTGACCAATGCTGCTTGTCCTTGAATGTTCATAACGATCTCTTTGAATGATTGTGTTGGCCTTAGGCTTTAGGCCGCCTCGGGGTTTTCTATGAGCAGCGCAATGCCCTGGCCACCACCCACACAGGCGCTGGAGATGCCATAGCGCAAACCTGAGCGCTTTAGTTCGCGTGCCAAGGTGATGGTCAAGCGCACGCCAGTGCAGGCCAGTGGGTGGCCCAGCGCAATCGCACCGCCATTGACGTTGAGCTTGGATAAGTCCAGGCCCAACTCACGACCCACAGCCAAGGTTTGTGCACCTTGGGCTTCGTTGATTTCAAAGCGGCCAATGTCTGACAGTTGCAAACCCGTGCGCTCTAACAACAAGCGAATGGCTGGTGCTGGGCCAATGCCCATGATCTCGGGTGGCACGCCCACAGACGCTGCCGCCACCACGCGAGCCATGGGCTTTTTGCCATGCGCTTTGGTATAGGCGCCAGAGGTGACCACACACGCAGCCGCTGCATCGACCAAGGCTGCGCTGTTGCCACCGGTTTGCACACCACCTTCGTACACAGGCTTCAACTTGGCCAGCACTTCCACAGGGGAGATGCGTGCATGTGTGTCGGCATTGACTTCGGTCACTTTGCCTTGCAGTTTGATGCCGCGCGCTTTGTAGCCTTCAAGCTCAAATTTTTCAGTGATCACGGGCACGATTTCGCCAGCGTGGAAACCTGCTTCCTGTGCGGCCACCGCTTTGGCAAACGAGTCAGACGCAAATTGGTCCACCTCTTCGCGGGTGATGTTGTATTTCTTGGCCAAGTTTTCAGCGGTTTGGATCATGTTGATGCCAGCAGCTGGGTCTTTGAGGGCTTCCCACATGTAGTCTTTGAAACCCACGGGCGCGCCGAGTTTGAAACCAGTGCGGTGGTCAAACGCTGCGATGGGGTTACGCGTCATGCTCTCAGTGCCAACCACCAATGCGGCATCGCACACACCCGCTTCAATTTGCTCGCCCGCTTGGCGGAACAACTCAAAGCCTGTGCCGCAAATGCGTTGGGCCATGATGGCGGGCACTTCTTGCGGCACGCCTGCGTACAGGCCAATGTGGCGAGGCAAGAAGAATTGGTCAAAGTCACCAGGGGCCATGTTGCCTGTGATGACGGAGTTGATGTCGGTGGGCGCAATGCCCGCACGCTTCAACGCTTCGCGTGCCGCCTTGATGCCAAGGTCAGTCGGGGAGATGTGACCAAGTGCACCGCAGTAGTCCACCATCGGTGTGCGCACACCTTCGTGCATCCACACATCGGCAAACGCGTTGAAAAATCCTTTAGCTGCCATGTCGTTCTCTATTTAAACCTGTGGTTTGAGGATGTAGTGCAAGCGGTCTTCGTGCAACGCCGCCACGGTGTCGGCACGGTGGTGCAGCACAGAGCGTTGGTTGATCGAACCTTTGTCGGTGATCTCGCCCTTGTCGATGGTGGGCGGCTCGCTCAGCAAGCACATGCGTGCAATGCGGTTGGCGCTGCCTGTGCTGTTGGCCGACAACTCATCGACCACTTCTTGAAACTTGGCCAGCACAGCGGGTGCTGCCAGCACATCAGCCAATGGGGTGTTGTCGGGCATGCCTGCCAGTTCACGCACACGTGGTGTGGTGAACACCATGGCGCCCACTTCTTTGAGGTTGATGCCGGTCAACACAGCGTCTTGGATGTAGGGCGCACCTGCTGCAATGATCTTGCCGCGCAAGGGGCCCACGCTCACAAACGTGCCAGTGGCGAGTTTGAAGTCTTCGGCAATGCGGCCATCAAATTTGAGGCCCAAGTGCACATCGGTTTCATCGATCCACTTCACGGCATCGCCAGTTTTGAAGAAACCTTCTTCGTCAAATGCTTCGGCGGTTTCGTTGGGCGCACGCCAGTAACCAGGGGTGATGTTGGGGCCGCGGTAGCGCACCTCAGTTTTGCCATCGGTGTCGACCAGTTTGAGTTCTAGGCCAGGTGTGGGCACGCCCAAATCACCTGCACGCACGTTAGGGCTGGTGACGAACAAACCGAATGGGCCAGACTCGGTCATGCCGAGGCCTGTGCCCATGACGATGCGCTCGCCGATTTCACGCTCTTGCGATTCGTAGAGGCTGTCCCAGATGGGTTGCGCCAGAGCGGCACCTGCGTAGAAGAACATCTTCACGCGCGAGAGCAGCGTATTGCGCAAGGCATCGTCGGTCTTCATGGCGTTTGCAATGGCTTCAAAGCCAGTGGGCACGTTGAAGTACACCGTGGGCGCAATCTCGCGCAGGTTGCGCAATGTTTCGTGCATCAGGGCAGGCGTGGGCTTGCCGTCGTCGATGTACATGGTGCCGCCGTGGAACATCACCATGCCGAAGTTGTGGTTGCCACCGAAGGTGTGATTCCAAGGCAACCAGTCCACCAGCACCAAGGGCTTCTCGGCCAGCACGGGCATCGATTGCGTCATTTGCTGCTGGTTGGCGCAGCACATGCGGTTGGTGTTGATCACCGCTTTGGGCAACTTGGTCGAACCGCTGGTGAATAAGAATTTCACAATCGTGTCGGGGCCAGTGGCGGCGATGGCCTGGTCCACCGCGTCGGTGGCGGGCACGGCGCACAGTTGCGCAAAGCTGGTGGTAGCGCGTCCCGGCACGCTGCCGCTGGCCATGACCACTTCAATGTCGTCGCCCATGGTGGCGGTGATGGCTTTGGCGTAGCGCTCGTCTTGTGCAAACACCAACGCAGGCGTGACAGTTTTGAGCACGTGCTTGAGCTTGTCGTAGTCCACACTGATGAGCGAGTAGGGTGGCGATGTAGGCACAAACGGCACACCAGCCAACATGCAGCCCAAGGCCAACATGGCGTGCTCTAGGCTGTTCTCGCTCAAGATGGCAACAGGGCGCTCGGCACTCAAGCCACGGTCAATCAAACCTTGTGCAATGTTGCGAGCCGTGGCCCAAGCTTCTTGGTAACTGATGTGACGCCAATCGCCCAAGCTGCCATCGGCTTGTTTGACGCGACGTGCAAACATGGTGCGTTCGGGAGCTTGTTCGGCCCAGTGACGCAGACGATCGGTCATGCGTTCTGGGTAATCTTGCAATGCTTGTTCGGCTTTGAGGTAGTGCGTGCCGCTTGGGCCGTCTCGCACTTCAACGCGTGTCACTCCGAACTTCAGTGGGCGAAATTTTGCTTGGCTCATTCTTTGTCTCCTCGTTTGCTCAGTGGCAATTTCTTGTTGAGGTTTTTTTGTATGGGTTGTGATCAGTCTTTGCTGACCTTGGGTGCCTTGCCTTCGAGGAAGGCACGCACGCGTGCTTTGGCTTCAGGGGCAGACTGCGCGATGGAGGCCATCAATGACTCGGTCAAGAAACCGTGGTCTGCAGGCTGCTCGGCAATGCGTGGCAGTGCGTGCATGAGCGCGTAGTTGGTGAGTGGGGCGTTGGTGGCAATGCGCTGGGCCAACTCGATGGCTTTGGCCAATGACTCGCCAGCAGGCACGAGGTATTGGGCAAAGCCCAAACGTTCGCCGTCTTGTGCGTTGTAGACGCGGCCTGTGAGCATCATGTCGGTCATGCGAGCGACACCAATGAGTTTGGGAATACGCACCGAACCACCGCCACCCACAAAGATGCCGCGTGTGCCCTCGGGCAAAGCGTAGAACGTGCTGTCGTCGGCCACACGGATGTGCGCAGCTGAGGCCAGCTCTAAACCACCCCCCACCACAGCACCGTGCAAAGCCGCAATCACAGGCACACGGCCGTATTGCAGGGCTTCTAGGGCCACGTGCCAGCTGCGTGAGTGGTGCACGCCTTCGCCTGCATCGCGTTCTTTGAGCTCAGACAAATCCAAGCCTGCACAGAAATGCTCGCCTTCGCCGTGCACCACAGCAGCGCGGGCTTCGGCAGGTAGGTTTTGGAAGACATCACGCAAAGCCTCAATCAGCCCATCGCTGAGCGCATTTCGTTTGGTGGGGCGGCACAGGCGAACCACGGCGACCGCGCCATGCATTTCCAGTGAGACACCCGTTGCGCGTGCACGTTCGATCGAAGGATGGAGAGTTGTGGTCATGTCGATTCCGTTCAGTGACTGTATAAAGTTATTATTTATAACGTTATTGTGAAAGTGTTGATATCAGAAAAGTCCTAGGACTTTCCCTAGATCGACACGCCATATGATCCAAGCATGAAACACGAAGACCTGATCGCCATTGACATCCACACCCACGCCGAGGTGAGCTGCTGGAACCCTTTTGACAACTACGGTGAGGAATACGACCGCGCTGCCGATAAGTTCTTTGGCAGCAACCGTCGCCCCACCATTGACGAGACCGTGGCCTATTACCGCGAGCGAAAAATTGGCTTGGTCATGTTCACGGTGGACAGCGAATCACAGCTGGGCCGCCGCCGCATTCCGAACGAAGAGATTGCCAAAGCCGCACGCGACAACAGCGACATGATGATTGCCTTTGCCAGCATTGACCCGCACAAGGGCAAGATGGGTGCGCGCGAAGCTGAGCGATTGATCAAGGAGGAAGGCATCAAGGGCTTCAAGTTCCACCCCACGGTGCAGGGCTACCACCCTTACGACAAGATGGCATGGCCCATCTATGAGGTGATCAACCACTACAAGATGCCCGCCATCTTCCACACAGGTCACAGCGGCATTGGCAGCGGTATGCGCTGCGGTGGTGGCTTGCGTTTGGCCTACAGCAACCCCATGCACTTAGACGATGTGGCTATTGATTGGCCAGACATGCAAATCGTCATGGCGCACCCAAGCTTTCCGTGGCAAGACGAAGCACTGAGCGTGGCCACGCACAAACCCAATGTGTGGATTGATCTCTCGGGGTGGAGCCCCAAGTACTTTCCCAAGCAACTCATTCAATACGCCAACACGTTGCTGAAAGACCGCGTGCTGTTTGGCAGCGACTATCCGTTGATCACGCCCGAGCGTTGGATGAAGGACTTTGAAGTGGCGGGTTTCAAGCCCGAGGTGATGCCAGGCATTTTGAAGGGCAACGCGGTGCGTTTGTTGGGGCTAGACAAAGCTGCATAAAGCGCGGGTGTGATGCCGCCCTGTCGGGCGTGTATCAAGCCTGCAAGTCCAAGGCCAATTTGCCAAATTGCTCGGCACGCGCCATCACATCCAGCGCCTCGTGCACGTGGTCCATCGGATAGATGCGGTCAATCACGGGGCGAATTTGGTGCTGCTCACAAAAGGCCAGCAAGTCTTTGAACTCTTGCAAGTTACCCAAGGTCGAGCCGATGATCTGCAGTTGTCGTATGAAGATGCGTCGCAAATCCGCAGGAGGTTGATCGCCACTGGTCGCACCACACGTGACCAATCGACCGCCGCGCACCAGTGACTTCATGGCGTCGCCCCACACGGCTTCACCCACGTTTTCAATCACCAAGTCCACGCCACGTTTGCCTGTGAAGGCCATCACGCTTTTCACCACATCGTCGCAGGGGGTGTGAATGCCTAAGTCCGCGCCAAGCGCTTGTGCGCGTTCGAGCTTGTGCGCGTGACGCGAGGTGACGATGACGCGTGCGCCCATGGCCTTGGCCATTTGCAAAGCCGCCACAGACACGCCGCCACCAATGCCAAACACCAACACCGTTTGCCCCGCTTTGAGCTGCCCTTGTGTGACGAGCATGCGCCACGCGGTGAGGTGGGTCACAGCCAATGCGGCTGCTTCCACTGCGCTCAGGTAGCTGGGTGCGCGCAGCACATTGCGTGCAGGCACTGAGAGGTAGTCTGACCAAGCGCCATCGCGGTGTTCGCCAATGAATGAAATGCGTGTGCACAGCACATCGTCGCCACGCAGGCAAAACTCGCACGCAGCACAGCTGATGCTGGGGTGTACCACCACGGCATCGCCCGCCTTGAAGCCGCTGTCGGCATCGCACTCGACCACATGGCCAAAGCCTTCAATGCCCATGGTTTGTGGCAACTGGTGGGTGATGCCTGCACCGCTGTTGCGCATGTACAGGTCGACTTGGTTCAAAGTGCTGGCGCTCATGCGAATGAGCACTTCGCCTGCTTGTCTTTGCGGTGTGGGGCGCTCGCCCACCTGCACGACTTCGTTGCCACCGTGGCCGTCGATGTAAATGGCCTTCATGTCAGATCACACGCCTAGGTAGTTGGGCAGGTCAGGGTTGTGCAGCATGTCTTGCGCGTCACCTTGCATCACCACCAAGCCTTTTTGCAACACCAAGGCGCGGTTGCTGCGCGAGAGCACTTTGTGCCAATCGCGGTCCACGATGAGCACGGCCAATCCACTGGTTTTGATTTCGTCAATCACGCGCCAAATGTCGGCCACGATGAGCGGTGCCAAACCTTCGGTGGCTTCGTCCAAGATGATGAGGTCGGGGTGCGTCATCAACGCGCGACCAATGGAGAGCATTTGTTGTTCGCCGCCCGAGAGCTGGCTGCCCAAGTTGCTCAAGCGTTCGGCCAAGCGCGGGAAGGTGTGCAGCACGCGCTCCAGTGTCCAGTCGTTGCGGTCATCACGGCCACGGCGTGCGGCCATGACCAAGTTCTCGCGCACGCTGAGGTTGCCAAACACGCCGCGTCCTTCTGGTACATAGGCCATGCCCAAGCGTGCCACATCGTGCGGACGTGCTTTGGAAATATCGTGACCAAACAAATGGATGTGCCCATCGCGCTGCTGCACATGGCCGAGCAGGCTGCGAATGAGTGTGCTCTTGCCCATGCCGTTGCGGCCCAACAGGCCCACGGTTTCGCCCTTGCGAATATCGAGGCTCACGCCATGCAGCACATGGCTGCTGTCATACCACGCATGCACGTCTTGGGCTTGCAAAATGATTTCAGAACTGACGGACATCAGTGGTCTCCCAAGTAGGCGCTGCGCACATCGGGGTTGTTGCGCACTTCATCGGGCGTGCCCGAGGCAATCAC
>JACCDY011048928.1_pt1 | contig 10376 bp, 8 predicted proteins | sample 7446391 | NCBI WGS metagenome assembly JACCDY01 (sample SAMN15323451, study PRJNA562643) | freshwater metagenome | isolation source: river surface water | place: USA:Blue River Watershed | collected 2017-08-18
GTGTTTTTTCACCTCTTTGTCCTTTTTTACGGGCATCGCAATGGGCACGTTGAGAAAATCCTTTTGGACTATTGCAATCTATTGATTTTTTATAGCCCTTAGACCAACTCATATATTAAAATATTATTCTTTATTATTTAGAAAACCTTGCTTTAATAGTTTAGATAGTTCTGATGTCGATCCAACAAAAATTGCATTATTGGTTGTACTATTGTTGGTAGTTCTGGAACTTTCTTCCTCAACATCTTTAAGTTTCTTTTGTAAGTCAATCAGTTTATCCGTAACATCGCCAACATTTTTAATTAATTGTCCAGCAACTTCATATGCTCTTGGAGAACCACCTTCTCCAGCAAGTTCCATAATTCCATTTATAGCTTCTTGACCCTTTTCAATTAATGAATAAAGGTTTGCTCTTGTATACTCGTAGTCTTTCTTAATATCGTCCTGATTTATTGGAGTAATACTAAGTTCTTCTCTTACTTTTTCTACTTCAACAATACTACTCTCAACATTAAGAGCATTGTCTAATTCTTCAAAATTGTTTTTCATAATTATTAAATATCAGATTGTTGTGTTGGACTATATTCTTTACCATCAAAGAACATTTCAATCGATTCATTAAAACCATAATCATCTGTTGGTTCTGCATCAATTGGATCTGGCGTTACAGTATATCTCATTTCTCTTCTGGCATTATTTACATCAGTTGAACTGTAGTAATCAACTTGAACCTTACGAATGAGACCTTCTGTACTTTCTGCAATTGGTCCGAACAGATATGCCTTTGCGGTGAAGTTAAAAGTATAAATTAAAATTCTTCTTGTTGAAAAATCTCCTTCATAATCATCTGTAAATGAAACATTGTCTAAGACAATAGGAATATCTCTCTTTTCCCCAATAGAATCAATTAAATCAACTGTTAAATTAAATGATGGTTGAAAATAAGGTAAAATTTGTTCAACAACTTGTAATGCATCGTCCTGTATCTTGCTCATTAAATTAAGTTGAAATCCAATATTATATGGAACTGGTAAGTATACCTTTTTCAAATTAGTTCCATCTGATGCTTTAAAAGTTTGTGTAATATTTGCTTTTCTTGTAGGATCATATTGAATTGATGTCATTTCAAATGCCATTCTTGGTAATGTCATTGCAATAGGTTTGTTCAACTCTGGTTGCTGCTCAATCCTTGCCAAAAATTTCTGCATTGGACCATATGCCAATGGAACTTTTATTTCGCTGATACTTGCATCAGTCGCATCTTTATGTCGTATGCTTATATTATTAAATACTGTTCCGAAAGAAATTACAGTTCTTCTGATAATTTCGTGATAAAAATAAGTTCCTAACATTAGTAAGTACCAAATGGATTTGATTCTGAGAAATCTATAATCTGATCAGCTTCAGTTTCAAATTGAATATTTTCACTATATTTATCATATAAATCCCAGTTATCATAAGATTTAATTAAATAAGTAGCACTTGATGCTGTTCCAACTAATATTTCCCCAGGATAAAATCCTTTTGTTGCAGCATTATTTACAATAGAAACTTTAAGAATTCTTGTATCTTTGTCCCAAGATTTGACACGTCCTGTTGTTCCAGAAGTTGCACCAATAACTTCTTCATTGAACATAAATGTTCCAATTCCTGCAATAATTGGTGGTGGTGCAATAGTTACAACTGGAATTGATGTGTATCCAAATCCAGGATTTATAATATGTATTGAAGATAAAGTTTGTGAAATACTTGTAGTTGATACTACTTGTGCAGTAACTCCAATTCCTGAAGGTGATGAAATTGATACTTGCGGTGGATTGACGTAACCACTTCCAACATCATCTAAAAAGAGTTGAGTGACACCAAAATAAGATGTTTCAATAGAACATGTCGCTGAAGCACCAACACCACCTCCACCAGTAATTGTAATAGGTGGCGCAACAGTGTATCCAGCGCCTGCATTTGTCAAAACAATTGACTGAACGGATTTCATTCCAGCCTTAGACGTTGTAATTGCTACCGCAGTTGCATTTGTTCCTCCTGGAGGTGCTGGACTTATCGAAACCGTAGGTGTCGATGTATAACCATAACCATCGTTATTGAGAAAAATTTGCCGTACATACCCAGTATTAATTTTGGCAGTTGCAATTGCTACAGATCCAGTTTCAATTAGTTCTAAAGTTGTGATGTATCCTTGATCTTCAATTTGAGTATCAATTTCTTCAATAGAAGTATCAATAACCTCATCCTCATATTCAAATAATTCACATTTCAATTCATAAACATACAACTTACCTAACTGATAAAAGGGTTGTTCGTGCTCCACAAATTTAACTTCAAATAATCTTTGACCTAGAGGAAAATAAATAAGATCTCCCTCTCTTGGTCTTGAATTTAATTCAATTTCTGGATCATTTTCATCTAAAAATGGGACAATAAAATCTTCAAATCTTTCTCTTGAGATTACTAAACTTACTTCATCCTTTAAACTAACCCCAAATTTAGACAGAATATCACCCTGTCCTGTATATCCCTCATAACTATTAACATATGCCTCTATTGCATAGTTATCATCAAATCTTGAAGATGAGACCTCCTTTAAGATCGTTTCCTTTCTAACAAATTTTCTAGGTATATAAACTACTTCAACCCCATAAATTTTCAGGTGCTCATTTATCAACTCCTGAACAAGTCTTTGTTCGCTAGGTGAACCTTGTAAAAAAAACGGATTGAGTGCCATTATCCAATAAAATCGTAAGGTGGTAATTCGTAATCCATTGACATTCTTTGTCTTATGCTTTCTATTTCTTTTTCAGCATCCTCATAGATTTCTCTACCATTTAATTCAATACCACCTGGAAGTTTAACTCCTCTAAATTTGATTAGGTTTTGACCCCACTGTCTTTTCATTAAAGCAGTTAAATAACGCTTTAAGAAACTATCATTATAAACACCGGTAAAATTATTTGGATCTAAAATTCTATAACAATCAATAATAATAAAAGTGTCTTTTGCTTTTGCATCCCAATCAATATCTAAGTATAATCTATCTTGCCTTTTATTGAATCTAATTTGTTTATCGGTTGAAAGAAGAAAATCAATATCTTCTAGATAAGTTTTTACCATTGCATATTGTAAGAGTTCAACCGAGTTGAAATAATACAAATCATTTAAAAACAGTTGATACTTAATACTCCACATACCTGCGGAAATTGAGCTAGTATCAAATTTAAATACTTTTTCTATACCAATAACACTATCAGGAACTTGAATAAAGTTAGAATTTTCGTAGAAATTAAACGATGCCGTTCCTACACCTGAGATATTTGCAGATGCTGTAGTTGTTACAATACCTACTCCATTTGTTCCCTTCGCCCTTCCTCTATCTAGATCTTCTTGAGTAATTTTATATTTGAGATACATTCTTTCGACACCATCAAAGTGTCTCTCCTGAAAATATTGTAATGCATCATCAACTAAATCATCTATTTGATCATCATCCAAGTTAATTTCTAATACAGGAGCACCAAGTTTTCTAAGACAATAATCAATTAGTTGTTGTCTGCTTGCTGGTTTTGCCATTAGTAAAATCCTCCATCTATGGTATTTGACCAAGTTGGTACGCCAGAACTATTTGTAGAGAGAATATAATTCGTTTCACTAATTGCAGTTGACGTAGATCCTGTAGAAACTAATAAGTCATTTTGATCAAAATAGGCAACTCCATATGGTTCTCCTGGATTGTAATACAGTGAGGTTCCTACCGTCAGAATTCCAGTTATGTTTCCATTTCTTGATCGGAATTCATCAAAAACCAGATCATTACCTATGTATAAATCACCACTAATGTATACACTATCCTTAAATGTGGATAAACCTACAAAAGTTGATATGCCACTAACATTTAACTGAGATACTGATGCTATTCCACCAATAACATTAGTTGCCGTGTTTGCAAAATCTGCAAACGCAGATCCTCCAGAAATTGAAGAAGTTACTCTTATTGCATTTTGTTGTCCAACTCTTACTTTAATGTCAGACATTATCGAGTAACTCCTTCTCTTACAAGGACCATTCCCTCAACGACTCTTGTTTTTGCACCAGCTCTTTCTATTAATACATCATAAACGTATCTTCCCGGTTTTAATAATGATGTTTGTTCCGATGTTAAACTTATAGAAACTTTACCCAATGTTGGTGGCAAAGAAATTGAAGTATTGAAAGATACTGCATTTGAACTACCAGAATACTTTCTCATCTGTGACGATGCTGCATATCCAGTTAAATCCAATGCTGAGTTTGTGTCACTTCCTTCTAAAGAAAAATTTTGGTTAAATTCAGATCCAGCATTAATTACGATGTTATTGACATATACAGCTGCCATTTATCTTGTAACGTCTACTTTTTATTTATGATTTAATTGAGGCAATGGATGAAATAACTTCTTGCTGCTTTAAATATAATTTACAATAAAGTCTGCAAAATTGCTTTAACTCATTTTCACTCAACTCATCAATAAATCTAGAGTGCTTCTCATATTCAAACAATTTATCAATTGTTTCCAAATTTATGTCATTTGGGTCCATTTAATAACTCCTTCAGTAAAGTTTTAATTTCGTCAATGTCTCTTTTTATTTGATTAATTTCCTCCCTCTGCACTTTTCTGGAACTCATGGCATTCATATACTGATTATATGCCTGGTTGTCACAATTTATTATAGCACCCGTTTTTTCATCTCTATACAAATTAGGGTGCCCCTCTACAGGTATCATCATGCCAGTGCAATACTCCTTAGATCTTTAAATCTGGGTGCATATGCCTGATTAGTTCCAGACATCACAATCTTGATTGTATAACCCGTAAAACTACCAAGATTGTTTGCACTAAACTCATACTCTAAAAATTCATTCTCTAGACTTGGCATAACTCTAACATCCGCTAAACCACTATTCTTAGCAGGGTCAACAACATCAAAATAACCATCTTGATTGTTATCAATCGTTAAATTATCATATCCTGGGAATAGTTCAAATGATTGTTCAACTTCACTCGAATCGGGTCTAATTAGACTATACAGAACTCTAAAGTCTGCAGATGAATGGCGATAAGCACTAACAATAACCTTTAGGGAAGTTGCTGGTTGAGAAAGTCTAACCGTGTTAGAAACGTATACAGCAGCGTGTGGATCATTAATTACGCTATTAACGCGGTTATCAGTTACGTAATTAGAAATAGGGGCATTTAATCTACTACTATTAAGAACTGCAGAACAATTCTTCCAGAAAATCATTGGTGATAGGTTGGTATTATTTGTAGATAAATCAACCTTCATAATTAGAGATTTATTGTTTGGCATCGAACTTGAATATGTAAGTTCATTGATATTAGAGCAAACTATTCTTGTTGAAGACAATTTATTATTGACTCCAAGTTGAACAGATTCGTACTCTTGATCAATGAATGAAGTCTCATTTCCACTTACACTCGTTCCACTAATAGTTCTGATTTGAGAGTTAACTGAGGTTGTTGATCCTGGACTTAAGAGTGCAATTTCAGGTGTTACTTCATTATACTGAATATTCTGAGATGCATTTACACCATTTCCACCACAAGATAATTCAGTATTGAATGAAAGCAGAGGGGAATTTGATGGAGTTCCACCAGAACCCTGATCTGCAGATCTGCTAGTTGCATTTCCATCAAAATTGGTTCTATCAAATTCAACATAATAACTATCAATATCAATTCCACTATCACTTATATCATGTGTTTTATTAATTCTTCTAAGTGATACCCCACCAATTTCGTACTTATAAACAGGAGTGTTAGTTTTATAATCAAGGACAATTGTTGAATCTACACCTCTTGTAATTCCAGTAAGTGTTCCTGATCCAATAGATGTATATTTAATAATTTCATTTTCAATCTTTACAAATCCAGGATTTGTTGAATTTACTGGAATACCCTCAAAGTTAGTGAAGTTTGAAGTTGATGCAACACTAATTGTTGTTCCAGATTGTGATAATGTCGAGGTCAATGAAGTAGGTGTTACATCACTTTCAACATTGGATATTGCAACTTTGTTGACCTTAGAGTACATTCCATGATTATAATGATTGACCTTGAAATAATTTCCAGCATAAATTCCACCAATAGGTGTTGAAGATCTGGCTGCAATTCCTGCAAGAACCTGAACATTATTATTTGTATCATAATAAACTACTGTTGAAACTCCAACATTAAATGATTCACCCTGAACATTTGACAGATAGAGAGTATCAAGTCCTGTGATTGCTGTAATTGTAATTGATGCATCTTTTCCAGCAACTGGAGATACATCTGCAGTTGTAATTCCAACTACATCTCCAACTGCGTATCCATTTCCAGGATTTGATATTGCTACTGAAGAAATTACTCCACCAGAAGCAGTTATGTTAAGTCTCAGTCCACTTCCGTTTCCAGAAATTGCATAAGTTCCGACATTACTTGTTGTAGTATAATTTGATCCACCTGTAGTGATGCCTACAGATGAAACAGAACTACCAGTTCCAACAATATAACCATAGTTATTCAAGTTTGATTGTACTGCTACTTTTCTACCTGTTGTTAAAATACCGATAGTTGTAGAATTTGTTGTAGTTGTAATACCAAGTTTAATTTCTCTTGGTAGAATGGTAATGGGATTTGCCTGTAAAGTAGGAATAAATCCATTACTTTGATTTAAAGTTGGATTATCTAAGTAAACACTTCCACTAGTAGAAGTGAATTTTGCTTTATAAAGTTTAAATTTCAGATCCTGATATTGATTTGCTGTCCAGATAGATCCATTTTGAGACTTAAATAGACTTCCGATTGCAAATTGTGTAGTATACCTTACCGCTTGAGAATCTGGCAATGTGGCAGTTTCAATAGTCTTCTCGCCCATTTCAGCAATCCATACTTCATACTCTACAGATTGTGGAGCAAGAAGAACAATGGCATATTCTAAACCTGGTTCTAGATAAATTGGGTAATCAAAAGTAACTTTTGTTGCTACAGAAGCATTGTTTGAGACATTGATATCACTTGGTTTTAGTGTTACTGGATTTCCAACAATTGTTCTTGTTGGAGTTCCCAATTCAACTGTTCTAACCTCTACAGTTAATGGGGCATTTCCGGTATCCTTACTTGCAAAAAACAAGTCTACAGCAGTTAAGTATGCACCCTCAAAGTCTTCGTTTGGAGTATTTCCGTTTGTAGTATCAGACACACCACCGACAGTGAATGATTGTGCCAGAGGATCAACATAATAAATTGTTGTAGTTGTTGTAGAAATTCTTTGTCTAGTCTCCCAAGTTCCTTCTGCCTTATAAATTGTTTCTGCAGAAGAGATTAAAGTACTTCCTGGCAGAGGAGTTTCATTTGTCGAACTTGAAGTTAGTTTATAAACTTTTGAACCAGTTGCAATTCTAACTGATGGTGCTGGAGTTGTATTTGGATCTCTCAGGAAAAATGCTCCTGATAAGAAACCATTATTGTCAGTAATAAGTCTTAAATTTTTGACATATGCTACAGCACCACTAGTTTGTCCAACTAATCGCATTCCAGTGGTCAAATACCCTGAATATAATCCCTGTGCTTCTGAACATAAGGATTCTATATCTACGTTCAGAGTTTTTGATGAAGAACTATAGGATTCTGGTATTCCTTCGGATGTTACATATGGATTTACTGTGTATGCAACAGTTGGATTAGTATATGGTCCCTCTTTATGATTTGATTTTGCAACTCTGAATGAGATTGCTTGAGTATACAATCCAGAGCTTGAATTTGTATATCCAACAACAGTTTCTCCAACTGTAAATGCTTTTGAAGCTCCATAATTTTGTAGTGTAGAATCTGTAGCAATTTCAATAAGTTTTGGAACAAAATCTACACCACTATTCCCATCAAGGAATTGATAAACTCTAGTTAGTGGTTTTAGATTTACTGCAGTAAATCCAGTATTCCTGGATCTCATATACAGTTCAGATCCAGATGCAAGTAGTTTATCTTCTACCTTTGTTGATGTACTACTTCCAACAACTTCAAATCTTCCAGTTGCATACAACCACACCCAGTTGGTTTGGTTGATGTTAATATCATTCAATCTAATAGTTCTTACCCAACTATCACTTGAAGGATTTAATTTAATTGTTCCACTATAAGAAACTACGTGGAATGGGTTAACATTCTCTACTTTTGTTGCAAAGAGTTGAGAAATCCACTCAACTGATTGATACTTAAGTGAGATAGTATCCCCAGTCTTTTGAACGTTGGAATCGAAAAGATTAAAGTTTGTACTCAAATCCAGAGTTTCATTAGAAATACTAGTATCTGGAACAGGTCTGAGATTTAAACTATTTCTTGTTATTTGAGGTGTAAGTTCAGTATTATCAACATCTACATCAACTTTTGAAATTTGATTATTAATCAGATCTCTGTTCTTAAAGTCATCTACAAAGAAACCAGTTTTAAATCTATCTAATCCTTGAGCATCTCTAATTTGTAAAGTTTGAGTATTTAATTCAAGTAAAGATAGAGAAGTTACTCGTTCTAAATTCTGAACTCTGGTCTCAATCTTACCAATATCTCTCATTGTGTATCTTCTATTGTCAACAAGAACAATTGAAGCATCTTTTGGATTATAGAGATATGGTGGAAGTGTAATAGTCGCAATTTGCATTACATCATCAGGTGTGCTTGGTTCCTTAGGTGTTACTGAAGGAGTTCCTTGCTGAACAGTAAATGTTCCATTCTTATCAATGTATAACTTATCAATTCTTCCAAGATAAAATTCATATCCTATGAGAGCACTCTCATTTGGTGACATAATAATTTTTGGATCTGTACCAAAGTTTCTAGATGAGAAATCAAATGGAGATGAAGTAAATGATGTAAACTCAGAAACTCTTGGTCTGAAATCTAGTGTGTCAGATGCTCTAACACCATTTATTCCAATGCTTGGAATATCATTTGTAAATCTTTGCTGATCATAACTATTAACAGTAAATACATCTCCATTATCGTTCGATAAAACTGAATAGTAATCAAAAACGACTAGCACTCGTTTTGCTGGAGCACTTTCACCGGTATTTCTTATAATCTTTGAATAATCATAATATTGTTCTTTTTGCCCTTTATCTAAAGTAAACTTAGATGTAATATCTCTATATCTACCTAATATGATAGAAGCAATATCTGCAGTAATATTGGATTCTTCAAAAGTTACACTTTCACCAGAAGAAAATCTGTTGTTGTTTAGATATACAATTGATAGTGTATTTGATGCTGGTTTAGATACAATTCGTGCAACAGCGTTTCCAGAATTTCCAATAATATTTTCTCCAATGATTGCATTTGTATCTACATTTGCAAGAGCACTAAAAGTGATTTGATCTAATACTGGAGCACTAGTATCAAGCGATTCATAAATTCCAATAATTTTAACAACGTCTGGATAGTTTAAGCAAATTTCTTCATCTTGAACTCTTAATCCATAATATGAGTTGTAAGTTAAACCATCATTGATTGATGTACTAATTCCAGTTCCAGATTCTGGATTTCTGGAAAAAGATATATTGACAGTTTTACTTCTATTAAATTGTTTTACTTTACTTTGAACAGAATTCTTTACAAAAGTTGCATTAATTGCTGAAATCTGCTTATTTGAAATATTGGAAAATGTTACTGTGCTTGAATCCCCATTTAGTCTAACTTTATCAGAGGTTAAACTTTCAATAGTCCCATCAGAATAAAAAATAGAATACCTTTCTTCATCAAATGCTTCAAACTTAACTGATGTTGTGTTTATTCCTAAATTAAAGTTAGTTGGATTAACAGTTAATGTATTTGATGATGGTGTAAATGTGGTATTTGATTGTGCTGAAAAAGTAATTGTGGAATCACTAAGATTGCAAGTTGCAATATTTGTATCTGGTATTTGAGCATACAAGAATCCTTTCTGCTCATTTTTTATTTTTGTTACGCCAAGTGAGAATGAGACAGTTTCTTGAGTAGTTGGTAAAGCGCCAACACAAACTCCTGAGACGCTTGTTACTGCCTCAAGAGTGATCGATGTTTTAGTTGGGGATACAGATACAACTCTATTATAAACTTCTGCTGTAGCGCCAGTTCTCTCATACCTGATGATGTTATCAGTCTTAATTCCTGAAAGTGTGTTTGGTGATGCTACAGTTGCCGTGCTGATACCACCACTTGCAGCAGTAATTGTAATTGTTTCGGATCTTAAGATCTTATCTAATTGAGTGTCTGAGATGAATGATGTTGAAAATCCAGATACTGCAGATGGTTGATGAACGGATTTAATATCTTCAATGCCATAAACTTTTACTGA
>JACCDY011152852.1_pt1 | contig 10376 bp, 13 predicted proteins | sample 7446391 | NCBI WGS metagenome assembly JACCDY01 (sample SAMN15323451, study PRJNA562643) | freshwater metagenome | isolation source: river surface water | place: USA:Blue River Watershed | collected 2017-08-18
AACACAAATACCATTAATCCATGCTTGGGCTATTACAATTCATAAATCACAAGGTATGACATTAGATTATGTTATTACTGATATTGGAGATGATATATTTGAATATGGTCAAATATATGTTGTATTATCAAGAGTGAGAACATTAGATGGATTATTTTTAAAAAATATTAACTTTGATAAAATAAAGACTCATCCCAAAATATTGGATTATTATAGTAATCTTTAATTATTCATAAATATTTTTAGAAATAAAATTCTTTTATTTTATTCATAAATATTTTTTAGAAATAAAATTCTTGTATTTTATTCATAAATATTTTTAGAAATTATAGTATTTTTATTCATTGCATTAGCAACAGTATGAGCATTTGATGCGTCTTTAACAATTCTTGATACATCATGTGCTGATTTTTTATAATCATGTTCTGTTATTTTATGTGCAACACCTCCAGAAAATAACCATATACCTGATAAAATTAATCCTACTCCAATAATTGTTTTAGAATTTAATGCTTTTGATTCCATTATATAGTATTATTATATATTTATTTTTTTAGAAATTAATATTTTTATTACTAAATAAAATTATTTTATTATAATTCCAATTTTTCTTTTTTTTAATAATTCTAAAATAACAATTTTTTGTTTTATATCAGTATTATTATTTATTAAATCTTTAACATCTTTACCATAAAATTCTTTAAATAATTCTAATAAAAAAGTATCATCTTGTCTAATAGAATATACATCATTATCTATTTTAATCCAAGCATTTTCTTTTGTATTATGTTTTAGAAATATATTTTTTTTAATAGTATTATTATTATAATCAGATTCTTTAAAAATATTTTGAATACATGATATCATTTTTATTATAATTTAATATTAAATTTATTAATTTTAAATTTAAATTTAATTCATTTAATTCAAATTTATTTTATTAAATTTAATTCAAATTATATTTAACAGCAATTAAATAAATACAAAGCATTATAAGAAAAATAAATAAAATATACATATTCATATTTTTGTAAGAATATACTTTTGTATATGTTGTGTCGTATTTATTATTTATATTATTATTCATATTATATTTAATAATTTAGATATTATTTAGATTATAATAATTATTGAAATTATTATTAATAAAATAAACCATGGTAAAATATTTATACTATCAATAATAACATCTTTTATTGATATTAATGGAATTAAAGGTTTTTTCATTAATGCTTTTTTACATTTTTCTAAATCTACGGGTTCATTATTATTATTTTTATTACTATTATTATTCATTATCTATATTTCATTACATAGATTTTTTTATTATGCGTATTTTTATTTATTATTTTGTCTATTTTTTAGAATATGAATCATAATATATTAGTTGAAGCAAAAAAAGAATATACTAATCAATTATTACAAATTTTAAAACCACGTATTTATGAAGGGTTTAAATCAATGTATGATGATACAGTAAGTATTTTAGGAAAAGAATATATCGAATATAATACTCAAAGTTCAAGTGTTATAAAATCATTTCAAAAAGCTTTAAGAGATATTCCATTATGGAATCAAGAAATGATTAATCGTGAGTATGATAGAATTTTAAATTCATCTAAATGTGATTATTTTGAAGATTTAATTGAAACTGTATTTATTACAAATATCAAAATATTATCATCTGTTCAAATAAATAGTAATAATTCTATTGGACTTCAAGTAAATATTCCATCACCCGTTCATTTTATTCATAAATGTTATATTGAATGTGCAAAAGAAATTTATAAAAATCCTTATGTATTTGAAAATTCTAAAAATATGACTCCTAAAGAAAAGCACACTAATATTCGTGATTCTCTTACTTATATTGAAAATTCTATTAATTCAGCAATTCGTGAGTTATTACCTATTCGTGATATTCTTAAGCAAGGAATTAGTAAAGCTAATTCATCTGTAAATAATATTGCAAGTGGTGGTGGAATGTCAGCAAGTGATGAAAAGTCAAAAAAATCTGAATACTTAAGTGAAGAGGAAGAAGAAACTGAAGTTACTGATGAAACAGAAGAAACGGAAGTTACCGATGTTACAGAAGATACTTCTGAATTACCAAGTATATCTGTGCATAAAGAAGGAGAAAAATCTGTTATTTTAAATAATAATGAACATAATACTGCACATGCTCCAGTACATCATACACCAAATAATCAATTATTAATTGAAGAAGCATCTGTAAAAGATGATTATGTATCTCAAATATCAGACGTAAGTGATACAGATAATATTATTGAACAAAAACAACTATCACCACCCAGTGATGGAATTCATTTATTTGATAAATTAAGTAAAACTGCTACTGGTGGAAGCGGAAACAGTATTAAAAATATAATTGGTGATACTCAAACAATTCCTGTATATAATAAACCTGTAATTGAAATTGATAATAGACCACCAGAAATTAAGGAAATATTTATTGGAAAACAAAATATGAATAACTTAGTAAGACCAAATATTTTTTCATTAAAATCTAAAGAAAATACTTTAATAAGAAATAAATTACATTCTGGTGATAAAACAAATTCTTTATACAAAAAGAAATATGACGAATATCTTAGAAATAGTCAAATTAATTCATCTAGTATAAATAATAATACTGATATAAAATCAGTTAGTTCAGCAAAATCAAATAGTAAAACTATTATTTTAGAAGATGCTTCTGAATATGTTAGTGATAATATTGATTTTTAAGTTCATTTTAATAAAAAACATTTCTTTGTTTTTTTTATAGAATGGATTTAACAGAAATATTATACCAACCATATATTATTGCAATTTTAATAGCTTTAATTTTTACATTTATAGTATATCTTTTTTTAAAAAGAAATACTGATAAAAAAGATGAAAAAAATAAATCACACGTTAAAACATTAACAATTACATTTTTCTGTTCTTTTATTGGATTTTTAGGAATTATTTATGGAATGAAACATTTGTCTAATATGAAGAATACAGAAATGTCTGGTGGTGGAAATGGTATATCTATTGCTGACTTTTCTGAAAAATTAAATATTGCTGATAATGATGTTGATTTTGGTTTATTAGATAATTAAAATTATATTTAAAATTTATCTTTTTACTTTTTACTTTTTACTTTTTTTAATTTATAATTAAAAAAATATCATCATAAATCAAGTTTATAAATTAAAAAAAAATATAACTAATGATATTATATGAGCTTACAACTTAAAAGATTTAATATGAACATGGTCAAAGATGATTCAGTTGTAGTTATGATTGGAAAAAGAAATACTGGTAAGTCATTTTTAACAAAAGATTTATTATATTATCACCAAGAATTACCTGCTGGAACTGTTATTAGTCCTACCGAAAATGCTAATAAATTCTATTCTGATATTGTACCTCCTATTTTTATACACGATGAATATGACAATAAAATTACCGATGAATTTATGAAGCGACAAAAGCAATTGAAAAAAAGAATTATGCAAGGTGAAAAAGAAATTGATAACCGTGCATTTTTAATTATGGACGATTGCTTGTACGATAATGATTGGAAAAAAGATAAGCGAATAAGAGAAATATTCATGAATGGTAGACACTGGGGCATCCTTTTTATCCTAATTATGCAATACGCCATTGGGATTCCACCAAATTTGCGCAGTAACATTGATTACGTTTTTTTACTAAGAGAAAGTAATTACCAAAACCGCAAAAAATTGTATGAAAATTTTGCCGGAATGTTCAATACATTTGATATGTTTTGTCAAACTATGGACGCGTGTACAGAAGATTATGGATGTTTAGTTATTCATTTATTATCTAAGTCAAATAAATTAGAAGATCAAGTATTTTGGTATAAAGCCGATAATCATAGTCAATTTAAAATTTGTTGTCCAGAAGCTTGGATTTTTAACAATGAAAATTATACCGGTAATGATAGTGACGAAGAATTAAATTATTCAGAAGTTTTTAAGAAAAGAAATAAAGTAAATTTGAAAATTAAAAAAGTTTAATGAATAATTATTGAATATCAAACTTGCTTTTATAAAGTATTGTATATATTTTTAAATAAAACTTGCTTTTGCAAAAAAAGTCTAAAAGCGGTTTGCTTTTGCAAAAAAAGTCTAAAAGCAATAATTATTAATATTTTTTTATTAAATAATATTTTTATTAATACTTTTATTAATAAAAAATAAAAAAATGATTATTATTTTTTCTAAATATTATTTTATTATATTTATTATAACACATAAAAACAAAAAGAATATAATAAATTAAATAAATACTAAAAAAATAAATATGGATGAAATAAATATTATAGAATTTATTCAAAAAAATCCAATTAGTAAATTATCTGAAGAAAATAATAATAAATTATTAAATAAAATTATAGAAAATTTTACTAGTAATGATGAAAAAATATTTATAAAAAATTTTTATCAATATCTAAATTATGAAGATAATTTAGATTTTGTAATAGATTTAGATAATATTTGGAAATTAATTGGATTTCAACAAAAATCAAGTGCTTTAAGATTATTAGAAAAACATTATAAAATAGATATAGATTATAAAAATTGTGGATCAATTATTACAAATAAAAATTTAAATAATGAAAACGTAAACATTATTAAAAAAAATGGAGGTCAAAATAAAAAAATAATATTATTAACAATTAAATGTTTTAAATTATTCTGTATGAAAGCACAAACAGGAAAAGCTATTGATTTTTATCAAAATTATATTAAATTAGAAAAAAATTTAAAAGAAATTATTGATGAAGAAGAAATTGATAATTTAATTTTAGAAATTGAAGAAAATAAAGAAAAAGAAAAAAAAATTTTATTAGAAAATAAAGAAAAAGAAAAAGATTTTTTATTAGAAAAATTACTAAAAGAAAAACAAAAAGCAGTTGAGAAATCAATACTAACACAGTTTCCAGTAAATACTGAATGTGTTTATATTGGAACAATTGATAATACAAATAAAGAAAATGAAAAATTAATTAAATTCGGTCATTCAAATAATTTACAATTACGCCTTTCAAATCATAGAAAAGATTATAATAATTTTGTATTAATTGATGCGTTCAGGGTTCAAAACAAAGTAGAAATTGAAAATTTAATTAAAAATCATGAAAAAATTAAAAAACAAATTCGAACTATTGAAGTAGATGGAAAAAACAAAACTGAAATAATTTGTTATGATGATACTGATTTTACAATTGATAATTTGTCTAAATACATAAAGGATATTATCAATGATAAAACTTACAGTATTGATAATTTTAATAAATTATTAAAAAAATACGAAGATTTGGAAGACGAAAATAGAGAACTAAAAGAAAAAAATAAAAATAATGAGAAAATTATTTTTGAAAAAGAACTTTATATTAATGAACTAATTGAAAAAATTGAGAAAAATGAAAAAATAATTAATTCTGTAAATAATGAAAACGAATCAGTATATAAAAATATATTGCTTCCTGATGATGAATTACACGCAAAGTTTGATGAATTTGTTAATACTGTTTGTGTAGTTCATCCTGAAGTCCATGAAATATCTAATAATATTGAAGGACGTTTTCGTATTTGGCATGGTGTTAAACCTAAAAAAGAAGTTTTTCATGCATTAAAAAATTATTTAGATATAAGATTTAAACAGAAAAAAATTGATACTCAACACGGATATGTTGGAATAAGATTAAATCCAGTAGAATATAAAAAAACACAAACAAATTGTGATGTTGAAAATTTTATATTTCATGCTTGTAAATTTTCCGATAATGCAAAAGTATTAGATTCTATATTATTACAAGAATATCAAAAATGGCGGATATCAGTTGAAAAAGAATTAACTCCAAATGATTTGAAAGATATAAAAGAATACTTAAAAGCTTGTCCTTATGCCTTACGAGCAACAATATGGGACTCAGAACACGGATCGAATGAAGGTTTCTATGGATTATGTATGAAACAAAATGAATATAAACCTAAATATACTTCTTCAACCGGAAAAAAAGTTTATAGAAGAGAAGTTGAAACACATATTTTACTTGGAACATGGGATACAATCGTAAGCGCAAGTGAATTTGAAGGTATTTCAAAAGCAAGTATGAGTAGACACGTAAAAAATAAAACTGTAATAGAAAATTATTATTATAGTGATAGTTAAAAAATATTTTACATAATAAAATATTTAATAAAATATATTTTTTTTAATAATAAATATTATATGTTTGATAATATTTATGAAAAAGCACAAATTTTACAATTTTGTATAATATTATTTATGATTGAATATTCTAATCAATATAAAATAAATAATGAAAAAATAGAGTACAATAAAGATATTTTATTAGATATTACAAATTATAAGAAAATTGTATTAAAAGAAAATCAAAATATTGACGATTTAATTACAAACAATGATTATTTTTATTATTTCAAATCATCAATGTTAAATGTATTTTTTTTAAAAAAAACAAATTCGAAAGAACATATTATTTTTTTTGATGGTATGAAAAAAATAAAAGATGTGTTTGATTTATTAATAAATATTTTATTAGAAACTTTAAATCATTATATTTTTGACATACTTAATGAAGATGGTATATTATATGATAAAACGTTAAATAAATATAAGAATATAAATAACATATTTGAAGCATTTTTATATATTAAAGAAGTATTATATAAAAATGAAGAAAATAATTTATCTATTTATGGTTATAGTTTAGGAGGACCTTTATCATATTTGTTTTTAGATATATTAGATAAAAATAATATAACAGATCAATTAAATATAAAAATAACATCTATTGAATCATGGTTTGAAGGTAATAAAAAATTATATAAAAAAATAAAAGCTAAAAATGATTATAAAACAATTTTCAATAAAGGAAGTTTCATGTTTTTATATAAAAACATTTTTCAAACATATATTGATGATTATGTTTTAGTTGAAAAAGACGATGAAATTCCTGAAAAATATTTAATGCAAACATTTCCATTTGGTTTAATAGAATATTTTAAAGATAATCATTCAATTGATAAAATAATATTATAAATTTATTATATTTATCTTATATTTTATTATATTTTATTAATAAATTTATTTTTTTCTATAAATATTTGAATAAAATTATATTCATATATTATTTTTAATAAAATCTTTATATATTTTATATGAAATCAAGTAATATATTAGATTTGGATGAATATACTTGGGGGTTTGGAATTGAGCACGAAATGCACGTTTTTCATAATCCTAAAAAATCAAATAAAAAAATTAAAGACTTCATTATTTTTGATTCCAATAAAGCATTAAATAGAATAATAGATGAATATAATAAAGGAACGCTTAAATTAACAGAATTAGAATTAAAAGTAATAAATTCTATTCCTTTTGAAACAAGTGGTCGATTATGTAATGAAAAATGGGTCATCAAAAGAGTTCCTGTTAAAATGCCTGAGTTTGTTACTTGGAAACCAATATGTAGTATAAAAAATGATAGAAGTATTATTGGAATGACTAAAGATATAATTGAATTAAGAAAAATATATTTTAAAATATTGATGAAAGATGCGGAAACAAGAAAATTAATAAAAAAATATGGTAAATTATCAGATTATCCTTTTGGAATGACGCGTTATTTAAAAGTTCCTAAAGTTAAAAATGGAACATATATTTTTCCTAAAAATTCAAAGGGTGAAGATTCAGTAAGACCAGAATATAATGGAAGTTATCATCTTACAATGACATTACCACATAAAGAAAATATAACTCGAAGTGAATTTATAAAAATACATCAAAATTTTTGTAATCAACTTCAATGGATTGAGCCTTTATTACTTACGGCATATTTTACAGGAGACGAAAGTGCTCCAGGAAGTGTTAGAGAATATGTAAGAGGAAGTTTTCGTGTAATGATTATTGGATGGGGAAATTTTGCTGGAACTGATATTCGTTTATTAGAATCTGGTATTGGAAGATATGCTAAAACACCAACTTATTGGAGAAAAAATTTTAAATTGTATGAAAGTGATAAATTAGATCCTTGTATTCCACCAAGCGCTGCTGCTAAAGCTGAAAATGCTATTACAACATTGAGTTCTGACATTAGAACATTTGGTTCAACTGATCCTTTAAGACCTAATCATAGAGAATCAGGTATTGGAATGACTGTTCCAAATGGTATTGAATTTCGTATTTTTGACCATTTTCAAGATAAATATATTGAAAGTTTGTGCTATTTATTTTCATTAATTGCAGAAAATAGTAGAGTTACAAAAACTAATGGTTATGTTTATCAAAATAAAGTATGGATTGATACATTACATAATATTATGAAAAATGGATACAAAGCAGAATTAAGTAATTCATATATTAGATTATTAAGAGAAAAATTAGGATTAAAAATTAAAACAACATCTATTATTGCTTATGATGTATTTTGCACAATATTTGATGAATTATATGAAAAAAATAAAACTGGAAAATGGAGTTTAATTTTTAACAATTTATCTTATAAAAGTAATAAAAATAATAAAAAAAATATTAGATATTTCCAGAAAAAATATGAAGATGTTCCAGATGTAAATAAAAAAGGGTGGCAATTTGCTTTTATGTTAAAAGCAAATAGAAAGGAAAAAATAATGAAAAATTTTAATTTATTGTCAAAATACTTGAATTATGTTAAGAAAATAAGTTTTGATGATTTTAAGATAATATTTTTAAAAATATTTGGACCAAATTGGGAAAAAGATGTTATTGATATGGTATATTTTTATAATACTCTTGGATATGCTTCATTAGAAAAAAATAGTAATGGAACAATTAAAACTATTATTTTAGATAGAAATATTAATAATTATAAAAATTTTAATAAAATAATTATTGATTATTTTTTAAATAAACAGTCAAATTATAATTTTTTAAGATAATTTTTTAAGATAGAATTTTATATTTTATATTTTAAATTTTATATTTTAAATATTATATTTTATATTTTAAATTTTTATATTTTTAAAATATAATATGAAGTCTATTATTTTATTATTAGCAATTGTTGGACTTGTTATGTTAGGAGTTGGATATGTTAAAAGTAATTTACAATGTCCTCCTAACAGAGTTGAATATAGATATGTTGAGAAAACATTTAATCAAGAACAAAATAATCCTGCACCTATTATGTCAATAAGTGGAATGAACTCAATGTTTGAAGATGACGCGCCTTGGATTGCTGGCAATAGTTTTGCTACACAAGATGTAAAAATAAAGCAATAATTATTCATTTCTCAATAATTCTTTAACTTTATTTATATATAATTTCATAGCTTCTTCTTTTTCCATATTATTAATAGCATACCATGCATTCCATTTAGCACTTTCTACCATATTAAACATTGATGGTTTAGGAGTATTATTATTACCACAATTAACTTGTTTATAATGAGCATATAAATAGAGTTTATTTTCATTTGATACTGATTCAACTGTTTTAACTAGTTCAATGGCTTTATTAAATTTTGCAATTAATTTGTCATTATTTGAGCTCATATAATTTCTTTTACATATATTTGATAAAAAAATTTGTATTCTTACGAATATATATTAAAATATTATCTATATAGTAATATATAATGGCTAATAATAATAAATCAATATCTAATAATAAAAAATCAACTTCTATTTTTGATATGTGTAGTCCTGCTCTTTTATATTTAATTTTTGGTGTAATATCAATTATTGGAATGATTTTCTCAAATTCTAAAGTTAGTTCGATACTTTTTCAAAGTATTTTTGTATTTTTCTGGACATGGATTTTAAATTATATATGTAGATCAGGACATACAGGTATTTCATGGTTTTTAGTAATACTTCCTTTTGTATTTTTGGCAATTGGTGTTTTTGCATTGGCTAAAAATCTTTCTCCACAAGAAATTAAAGAAATAATTAAAAATTCAGATAATCAATAAACAAAAAAATGATTATTATTTACTAATAATATTTAAAGTTATAAATATTATTAAAAAATCTATTTTTAATAAAAATGAGTTTACCATCATATAAGCCTAAAATTGGCTATCATGCACCTATTATTAAAAAATCTTTTAAAAAATCGATTGAAGCATGTCATACAACCTCAAATATTAATGCTTTTCAAATATTTATTCGTAGTCCATTGCGATTACAAATAGTAGAAATTAATCATAAAGAAGCCGAATTATGTTTAAATTATATTAAAAATAATGATTTATTCTTAGTTTCACATGCATCGTATTTGTTTAATTTTGCATCACTTGATAAATATGATGATAAAATTAATTCAGCATTAAATGACTTATATTACG